>JABAOD010001061.1_pt1 | contig 35532 bp, 37 predicted proteins | sample 7062151 | NCBI WGS metagenome assembly JABAOD01 (sample SAMN14538626, study PRJNA623070) | marine sediment metagenome | biome: marine biome [ENVO:00000428]; feature: marine pelagic biome [ENVO:01000023]; material: deep marine sediment [ENVO:00002113] | place: India: Gulf of Khambhat ... | reverse complement strand
CCTGAGCGCGGGCGAGACCATCTCTCACCAGCCCTTCCTTAGTCTCTGGAATCCGCAAGGGATCCTCTTGGCCGCAGGATACGTGGAGTGGTCACAGACACTCGCCAACGTCACAGTCCCTCAGAATGAGAGCTTGGCATTCGTTCAGATCGACCTGGAGACAGGGGCCTATCCCTTCGACAACATCTTCGAGCTGGTGGCAGAAGTCTTGGACAGCAAGGGAGTGCCCCTCCCGGAGGTCGCCGCTACTGCCGATGTCTCGGTGGATGTGCAGGGGACCGTCCTTCTCTCTGGAGAGCCCATAGCGATCAACCTCACAATCAATAGCGTGCCCGTGCAGACCGACGCCAACGGAACCTTCCTCAAGACGGTGAACCTGACGAAGGGGCTGAACACCGTCACGATAGCGGCCAAAGACCTGGCTGGAAATGAGAGATCGCTGGTGTACGTGATTCATTCCAAGCCTGACATACTGCTGAGGGTCGACCCGCTCCCAGAGTTCGTCAACGTCTCCCAGGTCGAAGTCCAGGGACGAGTGGAACAGGACGCGCTGCTGACTGTCAACGACGAGGAGGTCCAACCTGACGAAGAGGGACTCTTCCAGGTGACCCTGAGTCTCAGCGAGGGCCCGAACACGATAATCGTGACGGCCGAAGACTACCTTGGCAGCACGAAGGAGGTGGTCCAGGAGGTCGTGATGGATACCATCCCGCCCGAGATCTCAATCATCACACCTGCGTCCGGACACAGAACCCTGGACGAGAACATCACCATCGTAGGCAGGACAGAGGCGACGGCCACCCTCATCATCAACGGCAAGAATGTCGCCCACGACGAGGGTGACTTCGTCCATGTGACTGACCTGAACGAGGGCGATAACGCCTTCCTGATGGAGGCCACAGATCTGGCCGGAAACGTCCAGAGGATGACCTTGACAGTCTACAGAGAGCCTCTCATTCTGGGCGCGCCAGTTAGCTATATGGTGTACATCATTCCTGCCATTGCCGCCGCTGCAGTCCCAGCGGTATATCTCCTGGGCCGGAGAACCCAGAAGGCTCAGGATCTTCGGGAAGGGGCTCAGGAAGCCGCCAAAGAGGAGGCGTAGAGCTATAGGGTGGCTTCCGCCTACGGATGTCGATGGTCACCTTTGGCGTTCAGATCGAGCCCCAGTTCGGCTACAGCTACGATGAGATACTTCAGGTGGGAACGGACTGTGAGGAACTCGGCTTCACCACGCTCACGGTGAGCGACCACTTCATGCTGCGAGAGGGCGTCGGCCTCCCCGCCATGGAGTGTTGGACCCTCCTATCCGCCCTGGCCGTCGACTTGCAGACAGTGAGAATCGGGCCTCTGGTTAGCTGCACCTCTTTCCGACCGCCAGCCCTTCTCGCGAAAATCGCGGCTACCGTAGATGTCCTGAGCCGGGGCCGCCTAGAGTTCGCCATCGGGGCCGGGTGGAAGCAGTCGGAGTACGACGCGTACGGCTATCCCTTCCCATCCNNNNGCCGACGGGGTGAACATCCCCCTCTCAACCCCGGAGACCTTTCAGGAGCGGCTTGAGAAGCTTCGGGGGTACTGCGAGCGAGAGGAGAGGAACTTCACCGAAGTCAAGAAATCCAACTTCGTGTGGGCCCTCCTCGCGCGCGAGAAAGAGACTGACCGCATGGTCAGGGACTTCGCCAACGTGCTTCGGGTGCCGGCAGAGGAGGTGAGGAGGATTGAGCCAGGGTTTCTCGGCCCGCCCGCCGGGCTCATTGAGCGGATAGAAGGATATGTGGAAGCAGGGACTCAACACATCATCCTCGGTTTCCCCAAGGGTTGGGAGAGGCCTGCGATGGAGCTGTTTCATGACGAAGTCCTTAGTGCTATTGCCTAGAAAGGGCCGAAAGGTCGAACGCGTTACCTGCCAATGAAGGATGGCTTCCTCTTCTCCACGAAGGCCTTGAGCCCCTCCTTCGCGTCCTCAGTGATAAACAGCCGATTCTGCAGCTCCCGCTCTAGGGCCAGGCCCTGCTTCAGAGGCACCTCTAGGCCCTCCGTCACGGACCTCTTGACCAAGCCGATGGCCCGGGAGGGGCCCTGAGCCAGGCTCTGGGCGTACTCCAAGGTCCTGAACCAGAGCTCTTCTGGCTCATGAACGTAGTTGACCAGGCCTATCTTTGCGGCCTCATCGGCGGACAGAGTCTTACCAGTGATTATCATATCCAGGGCAACGGACTTCCCGACGAGCCTCGGCAACCTCTGGGTTCCTCCAGTCCCTGGTAGCACTCCCAGGTTCACCTCTGGAAGCCCAATCTGTCCGCTGTCACGTCCCATGACACGGATGTCCGTGGCCAGGGCGATCTCCAGGCCGCCGCCCACACAGTGGCCGTTGATAGCTGCTATCCATATCTTCGGCGTGTTCTCCATCTTCACCAAGGTCTCTTGGCAGTTGAGGCAGAACATTGCCTTGTAGTCAGGCTCACTCTCAGACAGCATGCCAATGTCAGCGCCAGCGGAGAAGAACTTCTCCAGCTTGCTTGCCAGAATGGCCACCTTCACGTCGTCGTCGAATCGTACGTCCTCGATGATTTCGTCCAGATTCCTCATGAAGTCGTAGTCATACGTATTCGCCGGTGGCCTGTTCATCCGAGCAATGCCGACGCCGTCCTCCACCTGGTATTCGATATACTTGCCCATGGACCCTCCTCCAAAGTATACGCTGTATCGCGTTGATAGCCAGATCCCGCCATAAACGTTTGGAGTAGCTAGATGCGGTAGGCGCCAGCCACCCCGGAGTCTAGACGGACCTCTCCAGTGCGACGAAGTGGCTCCTATCGAAGCCGAGGGCCTTGAAGTACGTAATGAGGTCCCCCGAATCCCAAGGGACGAGCGTTCTAATCCTCTCTATGCCCTTCGCCCTCAGCTTCTCGACAAAGGCCTCCCCTAGCTGCTTGCCTATGCCTTGACCCTGATGTTTAGGGTCGACACCCACCACCTTCACCCAGGCGACCTCCTCGTCCTCCCCGAACTCCCACGGCCTGATCTCACCAATTAGCAGGCCCACGAGCTTGCCATCTGCGTCGGCCGCCAGCAGGAGATCTGGATCACCATGGTGGATGTAGTGGCGGAGGATTGCCTCCAGGGTCCTCACCTGGGGACTGCCAGTGATTTCCCTCTCGATGCGCACCACGTCCGGGATATCGACCTCCGTGATGCTCCTCACAGAAACATTCATGAAATCCCTCAGTCCATGCGGATAATCTTCACCCGCTTGCCCACCCAGTCAGGCGGAAGGTAGACACGGCCGCTGTTCCCGCTCTTCCTGACAACCTTCTCAATCATCTCCTGCCCGTAGACCTCAAACTTAGAATCCCTAGGCCGCTCGACGACCTCCCCTTTCTCAGCCATCACGACGTCAGATGGCGGTGCAGGATAATAAGATTCCTCAAGAGCGCGGAGCGGGGTCAGAGGGAGTGTTAGGCGCGCCTGTCGCCTCCTTGACCCTTTCTCGCCCGAAATCTGGCACTATCCAAATCCAAGTCGAAGTCCTGATCCTTGGCCTCGCTGGGCTTGAAGACCTTGCCAGCCTCGAACTCCAGCTTGACCTCCTTCTTTCTCTTCTTCTGAGGCTTTTTATCACGCTGCGACAAGGTCATCCTCCAGCTCTCGCTTGTAAGGGTCCGGCATATTAATACGCTTTCTGCCGTGGTCATCTATGACGACGTAAGACCAATCGATGGCCACCACTTTGTGCTTCCTGCAGAGCTCCTGCCTGAGATGGGCCCGAGTGTCCTCGGGAGGCTCGTAGATGGCCCTCTTAATCTCCTCGTCATCAACGACCCTTTCCAGGAGCCCCGCTTCCTGCCGCTTGTAGAAGATGCCCCTGTCCTGACCCACCTCGGAGTACTGCTTGCACGCCATCATCTCAACGTCTAGGGCGTCCTTCTCCTCCACCGCTTCTTGAATGGCGAAGAACCTGTCCAGCCACTCCACCCTTCGGGCGAGCTTCTTCGACTTCCTGGCCTCCAAGTCGTCCAGTACCTCCTCCCATACCCGAAAGGCCATCCTCTCAAAGTCATCCTCCACTAGCTCCTCCACCTTGGCCAGGTAGTATCGCTGCACTTCGATGGGGGAGACCGTGGAGCCGCCCTTCAGGGTGACCCTCCACTTCTCCGGATTCATGTGCTCAACGTTGTTCCACATATCCTTGACCGGATCCGCTAGGAGGGGTACGTCCTGAAGCTCGTTCTGCTCCATGAGCAGTAGAATGGCGCTGGTCGTGAAGTGGCGGAGCATGATGGCGGTCTCGTTCACCAGGGCGTCGCCGACCAAGAGGTGCAGTCGCCGCCACCGGTGAGGCAATGCATGGGGCTCGTCCCGAGTGTTGAGGACGCCCGTGGAGCGCATCGTCTCCCCGCTGATGAGGGCACTCGTAAGGTAGGCCATGGGCGATAGGACGTACTTTCCGTCGATGAGGTCTCCCGCCCCGGTGTAAATCATCCTGGTTATCAAGTGGGGCACCAGCTCCCTGACGAAGGCCGGGGGGAAGGGCACCTTCCGGGAGACGCAGTAGTTCTCGTGACTGCCGTAGGAGGTGCCGTCGGGAGAGGTGTTGTTCTTGAAGGCCCAGAGGCGAACGTCCGGGCCCAGGTGCTTCTCCTCCACGACCTTCCGCAGCCAGTCGACGACCTTCTCCCCCGCTTTCTCCCAGATGATGAGGTCGCGGAAGTGCGACGTCTCGGCGGTGGAGATCTCGAGATGGCCCACGTCGTAATAGCCCCGGGAGCCGTTGATCAGCCATTCGCCAGCGGAGTGGAGGTCGCTTTCCCTCAGCAGGTCCAGGGCCAGGATGTGAGGATCCACACCCAGGGAGTTCATCTTCCGGCAGTATAGGGTGTACTCGTGCTCCGTGCCCTGGATGATCCTCTCCATCCTTCCTCCTAGCCAACCATGGGATCTGTGCCCGTCTGCCGGAAAATCTCCCTCTGCCGCTTCTCGTAGATGTATATCTCCGTGATGGCGTGCTCCTTGCACTCCTCCTCGATGGCGAGCTGAAGGTCCTCCATGCTGAGACCCTCCCCCTTCCTCTTGGCAGGCTTGACCTCCATCGCCCGCTTGATGAAGTTCTTCTTGGCCGTCTTGACGATGGCTTCGATGATGGCGCCGGAGAGAATGTCTTTCCGCTTGACGGTCTTCACGGGCTCCTTCGCCTCGGAGTCAACCTTCATGCGGACCCACTTGTTCTCCCCGTAGAGCTCCTCCAGGACGTACCTCTTGAGGGCTTCGTGGGCGGCATCGTAGTCGCCCCACTCCTCCGTCATCTCGTGGGAGATGGGCAATCCCTTCCTCAGGTAGATCTCCAGAATCTCCTCCCCCGCCTTCCTGTCGGGCCGAGGAATCTCGATGATCTCATCGAACCTACCGGGCCTCATGAGGGCGGGGTCTAGCAGGTCGGGCCTGTTAGTGGATCCGATGACGAAGACGTCCTCCAGTTCCAGGAGGCCGTCCATCTCGGACAGGATCTGAGCGATGATGTTCTTGTGGACGCCGGAGGTGTCCAGGATGCCCCGGGTGGTGAAGAGGGCCTCGATCTCGTCGAAGAATATGATGCTGGGGCTCTTCTCCCTGCCCTGACGGAAGAGCTCCTTGGTAATCCTCTCGCTCTCCCCAACCCACTTGCTGAGGATGTCTGCCACGCTGACGTTGAAGAATGTCATGGAGTTCTCGGTGGCTATCGCCCTCACCATCAGGGTCTTGCCGCAACCGGGGGGGCCATATAGGAGGATGCCCCGGGGAGCCTTCAGGTCCACCTGCTTGAAGAGCTTCTTCTCCTTGTAGGGGAGGACGATGACGTCCTTGATCCTCTCGATGGCTGCATCCAGGCCTCCGATCGCATCGTAGGTAACGTTTGGCCTCTCGCCCAGGAGAAGGCTCTTGACCTCTGCGTCCGGCATGACCTCCAGGATGTCCATGGTGGGCGGGAGCAGAGAGACCTGATAGCCCGGCTTGATGGTCGAGGCCAGATCAGGGTCACACGTGATGATTCTCTTCTCCAAGTCCCCCTCCATGCTCACGATAAGGCCATCCTCCATGACATCCTGCACCTTGCCCACGATGCCCCGGTGCATCTCCTCACTACGCTCCACGATGGCGTAGGTCTGAGGGTGCACCCAAACGTACTGCCCTATCTTGATGGAATCCTTGTCCATGAAGCCCGTGGAGACCTTCAGCATCTCGCTCGTTCGAGCGACGACCACCTGGTTGTTGGTGAGTTCCTCCCCTTCCTTACGGACGACGTACGCGTAGAGGAGGGGCGGCTCCTTGATCTTGTTGAACTTGTCCTCGTAGGCCTTGAGCCTGTAGTCCCTCTCCTGAATCTCGTATCGGAAATTGTTGAGTTCTCTCTCGTACTGGTACTTCAGCCTCTCAAGGCGATCTTCCAGCTCCCGAGCTACCTTAGCCGTGCGCTCCTCCACAAGATCCTCTAGCCTGGCGTCCTGGTCCTTCTCGTCCTTGCGCTGCATCTCTCACCATCCCATTTTCTGTGTGGCCGGGAGTCACGAAAACCGGAGTCGCGCCGGAGGGTGAGGGCATCCATAGTTTCTCATCCCTGGCTATCATTTGGCTCTGGTTCCTTATGAACAACTCGATGTAACCTGTGGTTAATAGCAATTGAGCCGTGGTTATCGCCGCTGAGAGTGTGGAGCTCAGGGGAGCTATCACGTGAAGGCCGCAATACTGACCTGGCTTATTTAACTATTTCGACGACAGAATTAGGGCGTCACCTTCATTCTTGTCTCCATTCTGGGGCTCCTAAGCGATGGCCAATGTCAAATCCGGTGGTAGGAAGAGACCACCTTCTTCACCTCCTCCACGACCTTGCTCACCTCCCGGTCGACGGAGGACCTAGAGGGGATATGGGCGTCCCACAGCCCCTTCACATCAGGAGTCCTCCCCATCAGCGACTTATACAGCGGTGGCCAGGCCTCAGGAATCCTATCCTCCACCTCCCACTCAATCATGGCGGCAAACATGAGAGCCCAGGATCTAGCGACCGCGGAGGGCTCGTATCCCCCGCCACCTGCCGCTACCCACCTTCCGTCACAATGAAGGTGAGACAGCTTGTGGAGCCTCTTCGCGACCTTCCAGTGGGCATTGGTAGTCAGGTTCAAGTGGGTCAAGGGATCGCTGAAGTGGGTGTCCACCCCCAGCTGGCTGACCATGGCCTCTGGCCTGAAGGATTCCGCCAAGGGAGGGACTATTTCGTCGAAGGCCTGGAGGTAAGCATCATCGCCGGTGAAGGGAGGCAGGGGGACGTTCACGCTGTAACCTTCTCCATCCCCCTCTCCTACCTCTCCGATGAAGCCTGTTCCAGGGAAGAGGTATCGGCCGTCCTCGTGAAGGGATATCGTCAGGACCCGGGGTTCAGCATAGAAGGAGTACTGGACGCCGTCGCCATGGTGAGAGTCCACGTCCACGTAGAGGATTCTTCCCAAACCCTCCTCCAAGAGGAATTCAACGGCTATGGCCACATCGTTGAATATGCAGAAGCCTGAGGCACGGGATCTCGAGGCGTGGTGAAAGCCCCCTCCCAAGTTGAAGGCATGGCGGCTATCCCCCGCGAGTACCGCCCTGCCTCCCGCCAGCGTACCTCCCACGTGGAGGGCCGACGCCTCATACATGTCCCGGAAGATGGGATTATCCAGCGTCCCCAGGCCGTACTGCATGTACTCCCAGCCAGCTCCCTCCGGCTCCCTGCCCGCGGCCTTCACCGCCTCCACGTACTCCTCGGAGTGGATGAAAAGGATCTCCTCCTCGGCGGGCTCCGCGGTTACTTCCTTGACGTCGGGGCGCTGGAGCATTTCGAGCTGTGAGATGAGTTCCCGCGCTAGCTTGATCCTCTCCTGCCGAAGGGAGTGGGCACCGCCGAAATCGTAGGTCAGGTAGCCCTCGTCGTACACGAGCAGATTCGTCTCGCCCATCTCGTCAGGCCTCCGACCACCACAACAGACCTCGGGGGCCCCGGCAGCACACGAGCCACAGAGGGAGGGGCTCCTATTATAGGTGATGGGGCGTCAAGAGCAGGTGAAAGGGCGCAGCGAGGGTCGAAAGGAGCTTACCGGTTAAACTATAAATGCAACGTCCTTAGAAGGACTGGATGACTGATCGGCTGGAGTACATCTTCTCACCAAAGTCCATCGCTATCATCGGAGCATCCCGGAGCAGGCGGAAGGTGAGCTGGGAGGTCCTCGACAACCTCCTGGTCTACGGGTACCAGGGGCGCGTTTACCCCATAAACCCCGCTGCCTCGTCTATTCACTCCATAAGGGCCTACCCCTCGGTCTTGGACGTACCTGACGAGGTGGACATGGCAATCGTCGTTGTCCCCGCCTCCAAGGTTCTCCCTGTTGTGGAAGAATGCGGGGAGAAGGGGGTTAAGGGCCTCGTCGTCATCACTGCCGGCTTCAGCGAGGTGGGTCCAGCGGGGGCAGAGCTGGAGAGGGCTCTCCACTCGCTGGTCAAGAAGTACGGCATGGCCATGGTCGGTCCCAACTGCATGGGTGTAATCAACACCCAGGATGACGTTCGGATGGACGCCACCTTTGCTCCCATGCTGCCCATAGAGGGTGATATCAGCTTCATGACTCAGAGCGGCGCCCTGGGCGTGGCGGTCATGGAGCACGCCAGAAACGTGGGCGTCGGCCTTGCTAAGTTCGTCAGCCTGGGGAACGCCATCGATGTATCGGGGAATGACCTCATCGAGTACCTGGAGGAAGACCCCCTCACAAGGGTCATCCTGCTCTACATAGAGAGCTTCGGGGACCCCAGGGCCTTCGTGAAGATTGCGAGGAGGGTCACCAAGGTCAAGCCCATCCTCGCCCTGAAGTCTGGTAGGACAGAGGCTGGTGCCAGGGCGACGATAAGTCACACCGGGGCCATGGCGGGCCCCGACGTGGGTACCCAGGCCCTCTTCGAGCAGTGTGGGGTGCTGCGGGTAGGCTCCATCCAGGAGCTCTTCGACCTGGCCATGGCCTTCTCCCTCCAGCCGTTTCCCGCCGGTCGGAGAGTTGCCATCGTGACCAACGCTGGCGGTCCCGGAATCATGGCCACAGACGCCTTAGTGGCCTTCGGGATGGAGATGGCCCAGCTGAGCCCGAAGACCACCGCCTACCTCAAGGAGAACTTGCCCAAGGAGGCGAGCGCCAACAATCCCATCGACCTCATCGCCGACGCCGACGGTGCCCGCTACCGGCTCGCCATAGAGGCCGTCATCAGGGACGAGAACGTGGACGCGCTGCTCGCCATCACCGTTCCGCCCGTCGTCACGGACGAGGTGGAAATTGCCCAAGCCATATGGAATTGCGCCCAGGACTCTGACAAGACCATCGTCAGTTCCTTCGTAACCCGGACCAAGGACTCCCCCGCCTTCAACGAGCTCGTCACTCACCGCGTTCCGTCCTACCTATTCCCTGAGAGCGCCGCCCGGGCCCTGGCGGCCATGGCCACCTACAAGGAGTACCTGGAGAGGCAAGAGGGCGAGTTCCAGGCCTTCGACGTGGACCGGGACAGTGCCCTGGAGATTATTCTGAGGGTGAAGAAGGAAGGAAGGAGCAGGCTCCACGAGATGGAGGCCCTTGCCCTGCTGAGGGCCTACGGCTTTGACATAGTCAGAACCAGGGTGGTCTCGAGCCGGGACGAGGCCGAGGCGACGGCGGAGGAGATCGGCTACCCTCTCGTCCTGAAGGCCGTGCACCCTGAGATGATCCACAAGACGGAGTATGGAGCCGTCGCTCTGGACATACGGAATCCTGAGGAGCTGAGGAGCCAGTTCGACTCCATCGTGAGTAGGCTCTCATCCAAGGGTCTGAAGGCGGAGCAGTTCATGGTTCAGGAGTACGCCCGAGGAGGGAAGGAGACCATCATGGGTATGAACCTAGACCGAAAGTTCGGCCCGATGATCGTCTTCGGCCTGGGCGGCATCTACGTGGAAGTGCTTAGGGACGTGGCATTCCGGCTGACGCCCATGACGAACATGGACGCCCTGAGGATGATCGAGAGCGTCCGGAGCTACCCCATCCTGGAGGGTGTGAGGGGAGAGGCGCCCTCGGATGTGCCCGCCCTGGCGGAATATCTGCAGCGCCTCTCCCAGATGGTGGAGGATTTCCACGACATCAAAGAGGTGGACATCAACCCCTTCCTCGTATTCGAGAGGGGCAGGGGCTGCAAGGTTGTTGACGCACGCATCCTGCTCACCCCAGAGGCCTCCTGACGGCGACTCGGTAGGGTGATATGGAAGGAGGGCCATCGAGATGTTGATAGGATGAAGGTCACCTCCCTGCGAACCCCCTTTGGAAGGGTAGACGTCTGTGAGGATGGTCCAAAGGCCAGGGGCATAGTGCTGACCAACGATACGGACCATCCTGGGGATGAGCCAGAGACGGAGCTGTCGAAGGACCTCCGCAGGTATTTTGAGGGGAAGCCCGTGGACTTCTCAGAATATGATGTGGACCTATCTGGCTATACCCCCTTCGAGGTTCAGGTCCTCCAGGCAACCAGGAGGATACCCTATGGGAATGTCAGAAGTTATCGTGAGATCGCTGAGGCAGTCGGCAGGCCCCGGGCCTACAGAGCGGTGGCCTACACCTTGAGCAAGAACAGATCCTGTGTCATCATTCCATGTCACAGGGTAGTTGGCAGCGGCGGTGACCTGGGAGGCTTCAGCGCCGGCATTGAGTGGAAGGTCAGCCTCCTCAAGCTAGAAGGAGTTCTCGTAGAGCCCGATTTCGTCAGGGCCTGATTGAAACGGATTTCTAGCTCCCTAGATCCACCCTGACCTGCACCGGGCCTCAAGGAGTCCCGGAGGCTGGCCTCCAGGAGTAGAAGGGGGTGGCCCGTCCTCATTCCCGGCGGGGTTCCCACTTCCTCCCCGATCCCAGGGAGCGTAAGAAACCCCGGACTCGGGAGATCCACATCTCCACCGCCTCCGGCCGGCGGTAGATCACTATTGTCAAAGGCAGGGCCAGCGCCAGGTAGGCGGCGTGGGCCAAAGCCCGGGCCCATTCCGGGTCGACGTCATACCCCACGAGAACGGCGAAGACAGATCCGAGGAGGCCATCGTTGTGAAGGAGGCTTCCTTTGGCGAACGGCAGGACGTAGGCTGCCTGAGACCACCAGCCGAGCACCACGCCCTGAGTCTCTCCGTACTCGATGAACTCGTGGATGCCGTACCCGAGAAGACCTCCGGCCAGCAGGATCAGAAGGACACTCGTGAAGTAGAAGAATCGCCGCAAATCCAGGCGCAGTCCGAAGGAGAAGATGCCGTAGGCCAGGAGCAGCCCCGCTCCCAGTCCTAAGGCCGCCCCGAGGAGTGTGCCGGAGACGTCCTGGACCAGGAAGGGCGTGAGGAAGAGGACTGTCTCCAGACCCTCCCGGAACACCAGGACGAAGGTGAGGGAAAAGAGACCGAGGATTGCCCCCCGCGTCATTGCCACCTCGACTCGACCCTCGATGATGGATCGAATGTTCCGGGCCTTCATGGCCATCCAGTAGATCATGGATGTGAGCACAGCTACGGCGATGAGGGCGGCCACACCCTCGAAGAGCTTCTTGTTAGGCTCAGAAAGGTTACCGTACAGGAACCAGATGCCCGTTCCCAGGACTAGACTCGCCCCCACAGCCCCGTACACCCCGTACCAGGCATACTGCTTCAGGGAGATGCGCCCGGTCCGGACTAAGTAGGCCAGGATGATAGCGGTGAGCAACGCCGCCTCCAGGATTTCGCGGAACGTCAGAAGGTACTGCGCTACGACCAAACGTCTCCACCTCGATTTTTCGGCTTGCCTAATTCTGCCCGGACCCCGAGGGAAGGGACCATATTTAAGATTTCGGTATACCGAAAAATATACAGTACTTTCCCGAGCGGGTTCAGCCTGCCCCTCGAGGTTGCCGCGCCTCGCCCGCGAGGTATCTGGGCCTCTGGCCCGTTTACATTCATGCCTGGGCCCCCAGCACGGTGGTCACGGGCAGGTGCTGGCAGTGCAGCTGGTTCAAGTCGTAGCAGTGGGGGCACGTGTCGGGTTGATCCGTCAGCTTCCGCAGCTTTTCCGCCGTGCTTACCGTCAGCACGTGCTCCATCCTGCAAGCTTCGTCGTGGAACTTCCCCTCCGGCACCTCAAGGACCTGGACCATGAACCACTCCATGACACAGTGGCGCTGCAGGATGCTCACGGCAATGCGCTCCCCCTCCTCCGTCAGGGAGGCCCCCTGGTACTTCGTGTACGCTACGAGCCCCCGCTTCTGGAGCTTCTCCAGCATCTCCGTGACGCTCGAGGGGACGATCCTCAGGTACTCGGACAGCCGCCCCGTCTTGGCGGGCCCGCCGTCCTTGTTCTGAAGAAGCCAGATGTATTTGAGGCACATCTCCTCGCTCTCCGTCGTGTCGAAGGGCGGGGCCATCCGGCTTCCTATCGGTCGGGAAACCCATAAACCTTTGTTTCCGGCGCCACTGTCCTGAACGGTTTAAATAAGCCGGACGCCCTCGGCCTCCTGGGCGTGAGTTCTCGCCTATTCGTGGGGGACGGCAAGTCATGCAGAGGGCGGCTGGGCCCTTCCAGCGGTATCGGCACAGGGTTCTGCCTCTCATCGAGGAACGGCTCCGGGCGCTCATCCAAGAGGAGGAACTCTCGGATCTCTATCGCTACGTCGTGCAGGGCGGGAAGCGGGTCCGGCCTACACTGACTCTCCTGATCTCCGACTCCCTGAATGGGGACCTCCCTATGGCCTTGGACCTGGCCTGCAGCGTGGAGCTGACCCACTGCGCCTCTCTAGCCCTGGATGATATCTTGGACGGGCACCAAGAACGGAGGGGAAGGCCAACCCTGTTCTGGCGGCGGGGACTTCGTCATGCGGTGACGACGGGGTTCACCCTGCCCAGCCTCGCCATCCACCTGGCCTCCCGCTACGGTCAGACGTTCGCAGAGGCCCTCTCCGACTCCTGGGTGTCCATGTGCCTAGGTGCCTACCAAGAAGGAAGGCCGGAGGAGACTACATGGGGGAGTTATCGGCACCTCGTGGAGCTCAAGACGGCGAAGCTCTTCGCCACCGCTTGTCTGTTTGGCGCCGGGGCCGCCAAGCAGGAGGGACGGGCGTTTCAGGAGTTCGGTCTTCACCTGGGAAGGGCCTTTCAGATGGCGGATGACCTGGCAGATGGATTCGATGGTGATGGCCGTCTTGGCGTCCAAGAGCTGAGGAAGGAGATGGAGAGAGAGACCGAGACGGCGGAGAGGCTGACCCATGGCTGGAACCTCAGGAGGCTTGACCTCCTTGAGGCGCTCCGTGATGCGCCCTCGACCGTAGTGCCTCTGAAGGTGGGAGAGGTTGAGAGTTCCTGAGTTTGACGTGGTGGTCGTCGGCGCAGGTCCTGCGGGATCGGCGGCGGCGAGGCAGGCAGCCTCTGGAGGAGCTTCCACCCTCATCCTGGAGAAGGGCCAGGTGGTTGGCGAGCCTGTGAGGTGCGGAGAATTCCTGCCCGCCCGGGAGGAGATTAGGAGGATCTGCGATACCAATCCACCGTTGGACGAACTCTTCGACCTCCCCCGGGAGGTGATAGGGACCTCCATCGAGATGGCCAGGGCCCATACGCCTTCAGGGATTGTCTATGAGGTGGACTTCCAGGGTCATTCCATCTGGAGGGACAAGCTGGATCGACATCTCGCCAGGCAGGCCGTCAGGGAGGGCTCCGTCCTCTGGACTGAGACTCCCTTCCAGGGTATAGAGGGGGATGAGGTTGTGACGCCCCGGGGACCTGTGAGATACAAGGTGCTGATTGGGGCAGATGGACCGCGCTCGTCAGTCGCCAGGGCCTGGGGATTCCCCGCCAACGAACTACTCTTTCCGGCCCTCTCTCTATCCGTGGAGGGCTCCTTCGAACCGGTCTTCGATGCCTTCTTCGGCCCCCTGGCCCCGGGGGGATACGCCTGGGTCATCCCGCGTCGAAGGGACGCCAACGTGGGAATGGGCGTGAGGCCTGACTTACGCAGAGAACCCCTGCAGACAAGCCTCAGCAGGTTTCTTGCTTCCATGGGATTGGAAACGGATAGGACTCCCGTGGGGGGATACGTACCCATGAGCGGCCCGCTTCCCGAGACCGTGAGGGAGAACGTCCTGCTCGTTGGTGACGCCGCAGGTCAGGTCCTGTCCACCTCTGGCGGGGGCATCTTCACGGCGATGATCTGTGGTTACTGGGCAGGGAAGGCCGCAGCCCGCCATATCCTGGGCCAGAGACCGTTGGCAGACTACGAGAGGTGGTGGAGGAAGGGTCTGGGAGGGGCCCTGGAGAGAGGAAGGATGCTCTTCCAGTCCATGGCCCCCGCCTTCGAGGACCCCGAAGCCCTAGAGGAGGTCTTCCGGCTCCTAGGCCCCGAGGGCCTCGCGGCCACTCTGAGGTGTCAGGATCTGGTGGTGGGAGGTCTTCCAACCCCGGAGAGGACCAGGCCGAGGTAGCCCCTGACCACCAACAATAGCCCGTAGGAGATGAGGAATATCAGCACGACGAAGTACGCGAAGTCTACGAGGGTCTCCCTGACCTTCACGTCCTGTTCACGGGCTGAAGGGCTGAAAAGGTTATGCTTGGAGGTGAGACGTTGAAGTTGGAGTTCCTGAGGGACAAGCGGAGGGCCCAGAGGTTCTACAGACAGCTGTCGAAGGTCTACGACACCTGGCTCCGAGACCTCTTCTGGACGAAGGAGATGAGGGAGTTCGGAATCCGGATGGCGGGGCTCAGGAAAGGGATGAGGGTCCTGGACGTGGGTTGTGGCACCGGATTCTTCACCGAGGGCATCCTGCAGGAGACTGAAGAGGTCTACGGCATAGATATCACGGCCCAGCAGATCGCGAGGGCCGTGAGAAAGGTAAGAGCCCCCATAGTCAGGGGGGACGCCGAACAGCTTCCCTTCAGGGGTGAGACCTTCGACGCCGTCCTGTCTGCCGGCTCCATCGAGTACTGGCCATCCCCCGTCAGGGCCCTTCGGGAGATGTGGAGGGTGCTTACTCCAGGAGGCCTCGCCCTCGTAGGAGGCCCCACGAGGCCCAGGGACCGCCTCTATCGCCTGCTGGCCGACAACATGATGTTCTTCTACGACGAAGAGGAGGCACGGGCGATGTTCTCTGAGGCTGGCTTTATTGAGGTGCAGGTGGGTTACTCGGGCCCCGTGTGGAAGAGGGACCTGGCCATCGTGACGAGAGGGGTTAAACCTGCCTGAGGGGTCCGAAGCTTACCTGGAGTGCTTCCGATGCGAGGAGAAGTATGAGGTAGGTCACTGGGGTCCCTGCGGGTGCGGTGGGTCCCTGCTGGTCTGCTACCGCTTCGGCGAGCTCTCCCGCGGGGAGCTGTTGGATAGAAACGACCTCTGGAGGTACTCTCCCCTGCTCCCCGTTGGCTGGCAGCATGCTATCAGCCTCGGCGAAGGGTGGACTCCTCTACGGCCTATGAGAGGGGATGATTTTGGGACGCATGGAGTTGTTGGCTACCTCAAAGATGAGGGTGTTAGCCCGACTGCCACCTTCAAGGCCAGGGGCATGTCTGTCGCGGTCTCCATGGCCAGGAAACTCGGCGTAGATAAAATAGCAGTCCCTTCGGCGGGGAACGCGGGGGTCGCCCTGGCGGCCTATGCCGCAGCTGCGGGGCTGGACGCCCTCGTGGTGGCCCCCGTCGACACGCCGCCCGTCCTTTTACGAGAGATCATCTCGCGGGGTGCCAGATGTTTCCTCATCTCGGGTCTCATCCATGAAGCGGGTGAGTACGTGGATGAGGCCGTTGCAGCGGGATACACGAGCCTGGCCACTCTGAGGGAACCCTACAGGATCGAGGGGAAGAAGACCATGGGCTTCGAGCTCTGGGAGCAGCTGAAGGATGTTCCTGACTGGATCGTCTTCCCCACGGGAGGTGGCACGGGCGTCGTCGGCCTCTGGAAGGCCTTCGGGGAGCTAGGCCAACTGGGCTGGACGGATGGAAGGCTGCCCCGCATCTGTGCCGTGCAATCCGATGGCTGTCCACCCCTGGCACGGGCGTGGGAGAGGGACGCCCAGGAGGTTCCGCCCATTGCCGAGCCTCGAAGCATCGCCGTGGGACTGAAGGTCCCCCGTCCCTCGGGCCTGCCTTTGATAATGAGGGCCATCAGGGAGAGTGGAGGGATGGTCCTGGCAGTCCCCGAGGAGCAGATTCCTCGGGCCGCTCGCGAGCTCGGTGGCCGTGAGGGGATATATCCCTGCTACGAGGGGGCGGCAGCCTACCTGGGGATGCAAACCCTGGTGCGAGAAGGCAGCGTCACCAGGGGAGATAGTGTGGTCCTGTTCAACACGGGCATGGGCCTCATCAACACGGACGAGGGGGCCCTCTCACTTCCGAGGCTGAAGGCAGCGGCCGAAATTCTCAGCCATCTGCGCCGCTAGGAAAGCCCCTTGACAACTTCCGCCACCTCCTGCACGTCAGGGGGGATCGTGTTGTCTTCCGTCACCCACCTGTAGCGAACGATTCCGTCGGTGTCGATGACGAAGACAGATCTCATCGGGACGCCCTTGAACCCGATGAACTCGTCGTAACGCACGCCGTAGAGGCCAGCCACTTGGTGGTCGTAGTCGCTTAACAGTGGGTAGTTTATGCTGTTCTCCTCCTTCCACTTCTTGCGTGTGAAAGGGGAGTCCCCACTTATCCCGAAGACCTTGGCACCGTGCTGCTTCAAATCCCCCAGAGCATCTCGAAAGTTGCACGCTTGGGTAGTGCACACCCCGGTGAAGTCGAAGAGATTGAAGGAGAGGACCACGGGTCCCTCTCCCATCTCCTTCGATAGAGTAACAGGCCGATTCTCCTCATCTGGCAGGGTGAAGTCTGGGGCCTTCTGTCCTTCCTCCGCACTCATTCCAAATCCCCCCGTTTCCAAGGTTCAACCTTACTTAAACTTGCGGTATCGTGAAGAGTGAAGCCCTCCAGAATGGGAAACTCCACCTTAGGGTCGAAGCGACCGGGACGAAGTGGCGCCAGATCTACGGAGGGGTTACGGTTGAGAATTGTCTCCGCTAGTGCCTCGGCCAGGGGAGAGGACCTCATCACGCCCAGGCCATTGAACCCAACCAGGACGTACAGGCCCTCGATGCCTTCGACGGGACCGACCAAGGGGAACCTGTCCGGCGTCGCCACGCAGAGACCTGCCCAGCCCCTCGCCATACGGGCCTCCTTGAGCGTCGGCACCCTCCTCATGATCCAGGCAGCGATCTCAGAGTAGAGGGCGAAGTCAGCGTGGGTGTCATATCGCATCGGATTCGCCTCTCGATATTCCGTCCCATCGCCCAGGAGCAGACCGCCCTGATCTGGTCTGAAGTAGTAGCCACTGGGGAGCTCGTGGAACATGGGCAGATTCGGCATTCCTTCGAGGGGCGTCGTCACTAAGGCTTGCGTCCTGTACGGTTTGAGCGGGAGGGAGATACCGCTGCCCCTCAGGATGGAAACGGTCCAGGCCCCCGCGGCCAATACCACAATATCGGCGGACAGATCCCCCTCGGGAGTCGTCACACCTACGACCTTGGATGAGCGAAGCTTGAGGCCCGTTACCCTCCTGCCCATCCTCATCACCACCCCCCTCTCCCTGGCTCGTGAGGCCAAGGTAGACGTGATGTCGTAAGCGTCAACGTAGCCGTCCTGTGGTGTGAATATCCCAGCGAGAAGGTCTGAGGACTCGATAGATGGGAAGCGGGTGTAGAGTTGGTCCCCTTCAAGAACCTCGGCCTCATAGCCCTCGCGGCGGCAGAGAGTCGCCCTCTCCCGCATCAAGGCCATGTCCTCCTCCCGAGACGTGGCCCTCAGAAAGCCCACCTGCTGCATCTCTCCCTTGTCACTGGCAAGCTCGGTGAAGAGCTCCTGTGAGGCTCGGCAGAGGACTATGTCTAGGCGATTCCAGTGCTGCACTGTGAGGAAGCCCGCCGATCTCCCGCTAGCCCCCAGACCTGGATAGTCCTTGTCAACGAGGATGACCTCAAGGGGCTCACGGGAGAGAAAGTATGCCAGGGAGGATCCCGCTATCCCCGCCCCGACAATCACCACGTCCGCCTTCATGAGGCGACGACCTCTCGGAAGAGCGCCTCCACTCTCCCCAATCCACCCTCCAGTGTCTCCAAGTCTGAACCAAAGCCCAGCCTCAGATAGCCCTCCTCCAGGAAGTGGGATCCAGGGACCAGCAGGACACCCTTCTTGAGGGCCATATCGGCTAGTTCCATGGAACTAATCTGCCAGGGATACTTGAGCAGGGCGATGGCCCCCGCTTCAGGCGGTGTCCACATGAGGCCAGTCCTCTCCACGAAGCTCCTCACAATGGGAAAATTCCGCCTTATCACATCCCTCGCCCTGGACCACAGCTTCTCCCTCCAATGCGTCATCACCAGAGTGCCCAAGGTCTCCGTGATCTTGCTGATGGCGATGGTGGTGTAGTCATGGAAGGACCACAGCTCTTCGATCATCTCCCTTGGACCGCATACCCAGCCCAGCCTTAGGCCGGGGAGTCCGAAGGCCTTGGAGACGCCGGAAGTCACAAGGACCTTGCTGTACTCCCCCCAGAAAGTCAGAGTAAGGTCTCCCCCCCTTTCTGCCCCTCGGTATACCTCATCGGACAATATCCAAGCGTCCTCCTCGGACGCAGCGTCGATGATTGCCCGCCTGCTGTCCTCAGTGAGGCGTGTTCCCGTAGGATTGTTAGGATTGCTGAAGACGATGGCCTGGGTCCCGCGGAGCACGCTCTCCTTCACATCCTCCTCCAAAGGTTGCCAACCGCGTTCCTCTATCAGCCTCAGCTCCTTGACATCACAACCCAGGGATCTGGCTAGTCCCCAGACTTGCGCGTAGTTCGGGAGGACGGCAACAACGGGGGCGCCCCTCTCCATGGTGCCCAACGATGCTAGGAAGTTGGCCTCTGCGGAACCCGTGGTCACGAGGACGTTATCAGGCTCGCAGCCAGGGTAGAGGGAGGCTATGGCCCCTCGGAGCTGTTCTGAACCCCTCGTCTCGGAGTACCCCAGCGGCGAATGCAGCAGGTCCCTCAGGTCCTCCTCACGGAGCAGATCCACCAACCGCATGGGCTCGACACCGCTCTCGGCGAGGTTGAACCTCACCTGCTGCTCGTGAGCAGATTGCCACCTCTCCATCTCAAAACGCTGCAGCTTCACGCCCTAGGTTACCGTGAGAGCCGTTGAAAACTTTGCGCCCCTAGGAGAGACTATCTAGGAGGTCCCTGTGCGCGTCGCACAACTGGCCGGATGTGAGCTGGGCCCTGATCATCTCCTCTTGCCAGTGGGCGTTGAACAGTCGACAGTCCTCCCTGTCACAGAAGGGGTCACCCGTCACGTGGTAGAAGAAGGCCTGGAGGACGTACCCCTTCAGGACCTCCGTCATCCTCTCGTCATCGTAGTCGATGAACCTTCCCCGTATATCGTCCTTGAGCGCCTCGGTTGGGGGAGTCATGCCCAGGGTGCTGTACCCTCTCCGGGCCACATAGAACTCCCTGGGCCTAGCAGGGCCCTCCACAACGCCACTGGTCGAGATGACGCTGGGATACCCACAGACTATCACGCGGGCGTGATAGACCCTGTCGCTGGGGTCGAAGGTTGCCAACAATCGGCTGGTCAGTGGAAGGTGCATCACCCTCAGGGTCCTCTCCTGCGCGGGTAGTAGGGATCTCATCAACTCCTGGAGCCGGAAGCCGTCGTACAGGATTCCCGGCAGCCTCTTCCCTGGGTCTCGGAGGAGCCTCGCCTCGAAGTTCACCTCGCCCAGCAGGGGCTCGAAGTCCTGCTCCTCTCGGCGGAGGTCCCTCACCTTCAGTTCCGCCAGCCTTTCCGCCAGGGCCTCCAAGTCATCTCCACCGAAGCAGGAGAAGAACTCCGATCGCGTCTCAACATCCAGCCCCGTCATATCCCCTAGAAAGGAGCTCAAGGCCCTTGAGTCGACGGTCGGCGATGAGGGATCCTCGTAGAGGATTGTCCTGGACGGAAGAGACAGGACCCTACTTCTTGAGGATCTCATAGGCCACTTCCGCGGCCCTCTTCCCCGAGAGAAGCATAGCCCCGAAGGTAGGGCCCATGCGCGGCAGGCCGTACGTGCTGGACACCGCCATGCCTGCGACGATGAGGCCCGGGTGGACCAGGCCCGTGTGCTCCACCACCAGGTCCTCGGACTTCTCCACCCACATCGCGCCCTCTCCCGGAATCTTGAGAACCCCCCGCTTCTCCAAGGCCGAAACGACCTCGGCATCGTGCCCTGTGGCATCCACCACTAGGCGCGCCTCCAGGGCGATGGGGTCCACGCAGGTGATCTCTCGCGGGAGGGCCTCCACGGGCGTCCAGTTGACGACCACGCCCCCCAATCGATTCTGATCTCGGATGACGACATCCTCCAGGGTCGTCATGTTCTGGATCTTCACCCCGGAGTCACACGCAGCGGCTATGAGCTTGGAGCAGGCGTGAGGTCCGCTGGTCACGTAGAGATTCTTGGCGAACTCCTCGTAGGGGATGTCTAGTTCATCCAAGACCTTCTCCCCCGGTGCCCGCACCGTTATGGTGTTCATGAGGTAGCCCCCAAGCCAGAAGCCGCCTCCCAGGTAGTTGTTCCTCTCGATGATGAGGACCTTGACTCCCCTTTCCGCCAGCTCCTTGCCCGTCATGAGGCCGCTCGGCCCACCGCCGACGATGATGACATCGGACTCGGCATAGGCGTCCAGATCTCTAGCGAAGCCGCGGAGAATGGCCCTGGTGATCTCACTCTCACTGGCGTACTCGAAGGTAGGCATCTTCATACGAATCGAAGCGGCTTCTTATAAGGCTTAGTGGGTGGTCACGGTGGCGAAGGGCCGCTGCCTCATTATCGCAGCCGCGAGTCTCGACGCCTATTCTTTTATGCAATCCATACATTATATGACGGAGGCTTGTTCATCGCTGCGGAAGGCGTCCTGGATCCACTTTCTCAGCTCCTAGAGATCTACATCAATGACCCTGTAGTCTTCCTAGGCGTTCTCTTCGTGTTCAGCATTCTGACGGCCATCATCCTGCCCATCCCAGTGGAGATTGCCCTCCTTGGCATCATCATCAACCCCACCTTCTTCAGCGCCTCGGCTATCACCCTCGGCGTCGGCAAGGCGGTGGGCGCTGGGGCCATCTTTGTGATAGGTCTGAAGGTGGAGGCCCCCATCAGGTATTGGTGCGCGAGGCACCGGTGGGTAGGTAGATTCGTCGGTTACGCCACCCGATTCGTTCGGGCCACGAGGTGGATCGGGCTTTTTGTCCTCTTGTCCATTCCCTTCATGTTCGACACTATCCCGATCTACATCTACTCCATCTTCAACAAGCAAGGCCAGCTGATTGGGGGGCGCGTCTTCCTCTTGGTCAATTTCGTCGCTGGAGTCATCCGCGCCCTACTCGCCGTCGTCCTCTTTCAGCTGGGATTCGACTTCCTTGTCTTTTAGGTCGCAAGCCTTTATACGCCGACAGCGCCCTTCGTCCTTCGAGGTCTTTCCTTGGTGTTTGGACTTACCAAAGAACAGGAACTCCTCAGGAACATGGTGGCGGAGTTTGCTGACAAGGAAGTGGCTCCAAAAGCCGCTGAGTACGATGAGGCCGAGGAGTTCCCCAAGGACCTCGTGGAGATGATGTACGGCCTGGGCCTCATGGGCATGATGGTGCCTGAGAAGTATGGCGGGGGAGGGATGGACACCGTCGCCTACTGCGTCGCCATGGAGGAAATCAACCGCGTGGACGCCTCCGTGGGCACGATCATGTCTGTCAACAACTCCCTGGTCTGCGATCCCATACTTATGCATGGCACCGAGGAGCAGAAGGACGAGCTCCTGCCCAAGCTCGCCCGAGGCCCGTGGCTGGGGGCATACGCCCTCACGGAGCCCTGGTCAGGCAGCGATGCTGGGGCCATGCGGAGCACCGCCCGGCGGGAGGGGGGCGAGTGGGTCCTGAACGGCCAGAAGATCTTCGTGACCAACGCCTGGCACGCCGACATTCTCATAAGCTACGCCAAGACGGACCCCCAAGCACCCAAGAGCAAGGGGATCTCGGCCTTCATCATACCGACGGACGCTCCCGGCCTTCACAAGATACGCAAGGAGAAGAAGATGGGCATCAAGGCCACGGACACCACCGCCTTGGAATTCGACGAGTGTAGGATTCCAGAGGAGAACCTCCTTGGGGAGATTGGTGAGGGGTTCAAGGTGGCCCTGTCAACCTTGGACGGCGGACGCATCGGCATCGCCTCCCAGGCGTTGGGCATCGCCCGGGGAGCCTACGAGGCCTCTCTGAGCTACGCAAGGGAGAGGGAGCAGTTCGACCAGCCCATTGCCAGATTCCAGGCCATCCAGTGGAAGCTGGCGGACATGGCCACGGAGATCGATGCCGCCCGGCTCCTCGTCCATCGGGCCGCGTCCCTGCGCGATCAGGGCATGAGGTACACCAAGGAGGCTTCCATGGCCAAGCTCTTCGCCTCGGACCTTGCCGTGAGGGCGACAAGGGAGGCCGTCCAGGTCTACGGCGGTTATGGGTACCTGAAGGACTATCCCGTGGAGAAGCTGTACCGGGACGCCAAGATAACGGAGATCTACGAGGGTACAAGTGAGATCCAGAGGATGGTCATCGCCCGCAGTCTCCTCAGGGATTATCAGGGTTGAGACCGGCGCAACAAACATTATAGAGTCCCCGCCCAAGGCCGATGCTCTGGCCACAGCTGCGAGGGTGATACGTGAGTCCCCGCGAGATGACCTCAGAAGAGGCGGTTGAAGCCATCATGGAGAGTTTCAAGGTCGACTCCGACGAGGGGGTTCTCCGGGTCTTCGGTGAGCGCTTCTACCTGGCCGTGCCAAGGGACATGGTCACTTTCCAGAAGGCCCTGGAGGGAATGATGGGGAACGCGGCCAGGGCGCCGTGTTACGCCGCTGGCGAGGATACCGCCAAGGACGTTGCCAGGAGGGCGAGGGAGTGGCTGAAGGTGGACGAGACCTCAGACCCTACAACTGTTGTGCTCTCCCTTACCAAGTTATGGTCCGCCTGCGGCTTCGGCCACATCGAGATCGACTTCGGCGCACTGGACGAGGGCATGGTGAACTTCGCAGTCAGGAACAGTCTCATCGCGGCCGCTTACGGGCCCTCCGATCGGCCAGTCTGCCACTTCTACGCGGGCTTCGGTGCCGGCACCATGAAGGAGATCTTCGGAGTGGACGCCCACTGCGAGGAGGTCGCCTGCGCCTCCACGGGGGCAGAGCTGTGTCAGTTCCAGATTGCTCCCCTGGAGTATCACACCCGCAGGCTACTAGAGGCCGCGCGTAATCATAGGTAGCCCTCGTCAGGGACTGTGGCCGCGGTGCCCCAGAGAGATTCTCGTGGACGAGAATATGGGGGTAACCTTTTTGGATGTCTTAAGCGCCCACATCAGTCGTAGGCGAAGTCGTATGACTTTCCACAAGCTGTCCCCAGAGGAAGTGATTGAAGCGGTCAAGAAGAGCCTCGAATTTGACCGCCGGAAGGGCATCATACGCCTTTGGGGAAGACGCTACGCCCTGGCACCTCTAGCCCTTCTTGTCGCCTTCCAAATGGCATTGGAGAAGATCATGGGAAGCGGTGCCAAGGCCCCCCTATACCTCGCCGGAGAGAGCCTCGTCCCTGAAGGTCTTGAAGCGATGAAAGAAGCTGTCCAGACCGGAGAGTTGAACGACTGGGTCGGGGAGCCAGAGCCGGAACTCCTCGTGCATCACTTCTGTAGCCTCGCATTCGCTCTCGGCTACGGGACCGTGGAGATTGTGCTCGCGGACATCTCTCGATCCACGATGAGATTCACCCTCGAGGATAGCCTGATAGCCCGCGCGTACGGGCCCTCAGACAGCCCGGTCTGTCACGTCTTCGCCGGTTTCATGGCGGGCGTGGTTAGAGAGATGACTGGGACGGAGGTCCACTGCGAGGAGATTGCCTGTTCCTCCATGGGGGCTGAGAAGTGCGAGTTCGAGATCGCCCCCCTCGAATCCCATCCCAACCTCTTCCCTACGAGGGCCGCCGTCCAGCGTTAGGCACAGGCCTTATTAGAAGGAGACCGATTCATACGAGAGATGACGTCGATCATCTACCTTGGCCAGGACCCGCAGTACTCCCAGGTTCCCATGGTGGAACTAAATTACATAATGGATTTCAACGCGAGGGTGAGGGACAGGGGAGGCAACTATGTGGTCTTGGACAAAACCACTTTCTATGCCGAAGGGGGTGGCCAGCCCTACGACACCGGCCGCCTGGAGTGGGAAGGCGGAAAGGCCCGCGTCTCAAAGGTGTTGAAGGAGAGCGGCCGCGTACGCCACTACGTGGACCAACTGCCTCCTGAGGACGATGTATTGGGGAAGGTGGATTGGGACAGGAGGTACGCCCACATGAGGATGCACACGGCGCAGCACCTGCTGTCGGGCATCGTCTTCCAGCAGTACGGTGCCAGGACCACAGGGAATCAGATCTACATGGACTATAGCCATGTGGACTTCGCCCCCATCAGCTTCACAGAGGAGGACCTGCGGAGGACGGAGGCGGAATTCAACCGTGCCGTTGAGGCCAGCGTGCCCGTCAAGATATACGAGGAGGAGAGGGAGGTCCTGGAAGAGAAGATCGAGGAAGAGAGGGCCATTCTGAACCTCATTCCCAGGAGCATAAGGCGGCTCAGAGTGATCCAGGTAGGCGATTTGGATCTGTGCCCCTGTGGTGGGACTCACGTACGGAACACCACCGAGATAGGTAAGATGAGGATTCTGAGGAGGAGGAGCAAGGGGAAGGACATTGACCGGGTCACCTATGAGCTGGTCTGAACCTGCGAGATCATTCCATCAGGGGACATGCCCGGATAGCCTCAACCCTGGTTGCTCGGACTCTCCTCGCGTTCGAAGAGGACCTCCTCCCTGTAGGTCACACGAAAGACCTTGTAGTAGGGTATGGTGCTCCCGCGATGAGTGAAGCTCGAAGGGCCCAGCTCATTCATCTCGTCCGCGCGAATGACGACGAAGCCCTTCTCCGATGCCCTGTCACGATAGAACACTCTGGCCTCAGAGGCGTCCCGTCCGGGATGCCACCGAAGCTCGTTCAGAACCTCCCGCACGCTCTTCTGCGTCATGTGACAGCTTATGGCTGTCAGCCTCCACGAGGCACCCGCTTGAATATCTTTCGCCTCAGATGGCTTGTAGGCTTCCTCCGATGGGTAGCACTTGGCCAGGAGGCAAACCATCCATAAAGATGTTTAAAGGCGCTAGCCATGCGTTCCCGATGAAGTACCCCAAGAAGGTCCAGGACCTTCTGAAAGAGGCCAACGTAGAGGAAGGCGACGAGGTCATGGTCGAGTGTAGGGGCAGGACCTATCAGGGAGTCGTGATGCCCCACCACTCCTTCAGCGGAAGGAACATTCTCACCATCAAGCTCAGCAGCGGCTACAACGTCGGGATCGAGATCACGTCGGACCTCGAGATTCGAAGGGTGGCAGAAGGAAAACGGCCATCTCGGCAACGAGAGCGACCGGTCGAGGATCCGACGAAGCCCACCCTCTCCATCCTGGGTACCGGAGGCACCATCGCGAGCTACGTGGACTACCGGACGGGGGCCGTCTTTCCCGCCCTCACTGCAGAGGACCTGGCCTTCTCCGTCCCGGAGCTCCAAGACCACTGCAACGTCCAGGCGCGCGTCCTGTTCAGCATCTTCAGCGAGGACATGAAGGTCAGGTACTGGAGGCGACTGGCCAAGGAGGTGGCCAGGGAGCTGAGCGGAGCCTCGAAGGCCGTCTTGGTCCCTCACGGCACCGATACTCTTGGGTATACGTCCGCGGCCCTCTCCTTCATGTTGAAGGATCTAACGGGGCCCGTTGTTCTCGTGGGGGCTCAGAGATCCTCTGACCGGCCCAGCAGCGACGCCACGCTCAACCTGCTGTCGGCGGCTCGCTTGGCCGCGGCGGACCTAGGTGAGGTCGTTGTCCTCATGCACGAGAGCACCTCCGACACGTACTGCACCATCCACAGGGGTACGAAGGTGAGGAAGATGCACAGCAGCAGGAGGGACGCCTTCAAGAGTATCAACCAGGAGCCCTTGGGGAGAGTCGACGTGAACGATGGGGTGACGTGGTATGAGGACCACGGCGGCAGGTCCGCGGGTCCCGTGAGGATCGATGATCGGATGGAGGAGAAGGTGTCCATCCTGTATACCTACCCCAATATGGACTCGTCCATCCTCGATGCATGCGCCGAGGTCAGCGAGGGCATTGTACTGGTCGGAACAGGTCTGGGTCACACGTCCAAAGACCTTCTTCCCAGCATCCGGAGGACCGTGAGGGACGGGGTACACGTGGTGATGACGACTCAGTGCCTGTATGGAAGGGTAGGCATGTACGTGTACTCCCGAGGGCGAGAGCTGGTCAGGGCTGGGGTCATCCCTGGGGAGGACATGCTGCCGGAGACCGCCCTCGTGAAGCTAATGTGGGTCCTCGGACACACGAAGGAACCGTCGGAAGTGCTGGAGATGATGACCACTGATATGGCGGGGGAAATTAACCCCCGTCTGGAACTCGAGGACTTCGAGGCTTGACCGAGCCCTCTCGCAGCCAGTGACCGTCCTTATATAGAGGCCGGTCGCTGTTACGGACGTGGGGAAGCCGATGGAGACGCCCCTCCCCATCAGGGTCGGCCTCGAGATACACCAGCAGCTGGCAACCCACAAGCTGTTCTGCAATTGTGAGTCCCGGTTGGTGGACGGGGTGAAGGAGGAGTTCGTCCGCAGGCTCAGGCCCACCCAAAGCGAGCTGGGGGAGGTGGACCGGGCGGCGCTGGAGGAGGCGGCAAAGGGCCTCGTGTTCACCTACCAGGCCACGGAAACCAGCTGCCTTGTGGAGGCTGACGAGGAGCCGCCCCACGAAGCCAACAGGGAGGCCATCGAGACCGTCCTAAAGGTGGCCCTGATGCTCGGCGCGGAACCTGTGAACGAGGTCCACTTCATGAGGAAGATAGTCATCGACGGGTCCAACACGACGGGATTCCAGCGCAGCGCCTTGGTAGCCCTCAACGGGTCCCTGCAGGTGGATGGAAGGACCATAGGGGTTCCCACCATATGCGTTGAGGAGGACGCGGCCAGGGTGGTCGATAGAAGGGGGCAGGAGGTGGTCTATCGTCTCGACCGCCTAGGAATTCCCCTGATAGAAATCGCCACCTCGCCCGACATAGACTCCCCCGAGATGGCCCGCAAGGTGGCCCTTCAGATCGGTCGACTGCTGAGGAGCACAAGGGAAGTCCTTCGAGGCTTGGGGACCATCCGGGAGGACCTGAACGTCTCCGTGGAGGGAGGCGCCCGCGCCGAAATCAAGGGCGTGCAGGAGCTGAAGATGATCTCCACCTACGTCGTCAAGGAGGTGGAAAGACAGACGAAGCTCTTGGAGGCGCGGGAGACCCTGAGAGGCCGGAGTGTGCGGAATCTTGAGGATAGTCCCGAGAATCTGACAGCGCTCCTGGAGGGCTCCGAATCCAGGTTTCTGCAGCGGGCAATACGCTCAGGCGGATCCATCTTGGGTCTGAGGCTGAAAGGGTTCCATGGACTCCTGGCGGGGAATTTGGGACCTGAGCTTGCGGCTCAGGCCGCTGTCTTGGGCGTTGGAGGCATCGTTCATTCCGATGAGCTCCCCGGGTACGGCATCTCCGAGGAGGAGGTGAAGGCAGTCGCCTCTGCGTTGAAGTGCGGGGAGGACGACGCCTTCGTGCTGCTGGCCTACCAACAGTCACCGGCCAAGGAAGCCATGACACGCATTTGGCTCAGGGCCAACCAAGCCTTACAGGGAGTGCCCGAAGAGACAAGAGATGCCAGGCCTGACGGCTCCACAGTGTACAGCCGCCCCCTTCCAGGCAGCGCCCGAATGTATCCCGAGACAGATGTGCCACCCATTCGCATCTCGCAGAGCTGGTTGGACCACTTGTCCGAGGATTTGCCCCAGCCCCCTCAGGAGCGGGTGGAACGGCTTCAGCAGGATTTCAATATCCACCGGCAGCAGGTACAGCAGTTGGTGGACGATGGCTGGGACGACCTCTTCGAGGAACTGTCGAGGCGTTTCGGCCATCCCGCCACCGTGGCCCGCACCTTTCTGAATCACTTGCCCGAACTCAAGGCGGACGGTCTAGACGTTGACCGGATTCCCGAGGCGGTCCTATTTGAGCTGTTCGCTGCCCTTGAGGCGGGAGCATTTGCCAAGGAGGCCATTCCCCTGGTTCTCCGGGAGGTGATTCGCATGGGCTTGGCGGTGGAGGAAGCTCTTGAGGCGCTGAAACTTAGGAAGCTTACCAGGCAGGAGGTGAAGCAGGTCATCGACGCCATCCTTGATGAGAATCACGAACTCATCAGAGAGAGGAAGGAGGGGGCCCTCAAGCCTCTCATGGGGATCGCCATGGCGAAGCTTAGAGGCAGGGCAGACGGCCAGCTCGTCAACGAGGTGTTACGCCACAGGCTTGAGGTGAGGGTTCGGGACCTCTGAATCGGCTATCACAGTTTGGCATGCAGTCTGTGGAGGCAGCCGGAAAGACCATCAGCCCTCTCAGGGTCAAGGTCGTCGAGGGACTGGAAGGCGGGAGGGGATGCCTCGCTTCGTCGAAGGCCTCCTATCTCGAGGTCACGCCGAAGGCGAGGTCGAGGCCATTCTTGGGGGCAACTTCCTGAGTGTGCTTAAGGAGAACCTGCCTCAGTAGTTCGACCAGGACCGCGTCCAAGAACAGTTTCACACACCTCCCCCTTCGCCTTATATAGACTCCTCCCCTTGGTCGGCATTAGAGGCACAAAAGAACCGGCCTCTAGGAACGTGATGAAGTGAGGGAGCAGATTGCGCCCCACGTTAGTGACATAACCCGGGCGCTGGAAGGAAAGGTGAGCGAGGAAGTTGTCGAACGCGAGTTGGAGAACTACTTGACCGTCTACCGCGTGTCATTGGAGACGGCCAAGCGAAGCATCGTGAAGAAGTATGGCGGAAGCCCGGCCCGTCTAACCTTGGGGGTCATGAAACCCATCAAGGACCTGCGAAGCGGGGAGCCGAGCGTGAACCTGCTGTGCAAAGTGATCAGCCTAAACAGCCGGGAGTTGGAGCAGGACGACGGCACCAAGGAAATCTACTACGGCATCCTGGCGGACGATACGGGGAGAGTGCCCTTCACGGTCTGGGAGACCAGGGGTCTGAACATGCAGGAGGGCGATGTCATCCGCATCCAGAACGCGTACACGAAGGAATTTCGCGGAGAGGTCCAGGTCAACGTCAGCAACCGGGCCACCATCATCAAAGAGGAGGGCACCCTGCTGGAAGTCTCCACCGCGGAGAGAGGCCCCTCTACTCCCGCCAAGCTGGAGGAGCTGAGGGAAGGCATGCGAAACCTGGTCCTTACGATCCGCGTCCTACGGGTGGAACCCCGGGAGGTGGAAGTCAAGGGCGAGGCTAAGACCGTCTACTCAGGCCTGATGGCGGACGAAACCGGAAAGGTGCAATTCTCCTCCTGGCACGACTTCGGCATCAGGGAGGGAGAGGTCCTTCGCATCGAGGGTGGCTACGTCACATCCTGGAGAGGGCTTCCCCAGTTCAGCTTCGACGAGCGGGCCCACGTGGAGAGGGTCAAGGAGACCGTGCTGCCCCCCATGGAGGAGCTGGATCGTTCCCGAAGGTTCTGGATCGAGGAACTCCTCCAACGAGGGGGAGGGATGGACGTGCTGGTCCGGGGAATCGTCGTGGAAATGAAGGACGGCAGCGGCCTCATCCACCGCTGTCCGCAGTGCAACAGGGTGATTCGAAAGGGCACCTGCAGGGTTCACGGTGAGGTTCAGGGCGCGCCTGACCTGAGGACTAAGGCCGTGGTCGACGATGGAAGCGGGGCCCTCACGGCCATCTTCAACCGTGAGATGACGGAGGGGTTGCTGGGGAAGGGGCTGGAGCAGTGTATATCTGAGGCGAAGGAGGCCATGGATCAGGAGGTAATTCGGGACGCCTTGGCGGACCTGCTCATCGCCCAGCCTGTAGAGGCGAGAGGAAACGTGACCAGCGACGACTACGGACTGATGATGATAGCGCGGTCGGCCCAGGTCCTCCAAGTGGATGTCGAGCGAGAGGCCAGGGCCCTGCTGGAGGAACTCGGAGTCTGATTCGATGATTCGGGAGGTCGCCTGGAGGATATTCGCTGGAGAGTACGCGGACTCAAGCCTCGAGCATAGCTCGGAGGGCGAGCGGGCTCCTAGCTATGTGATCACACCCCTTGGAGCCATGGTCAACCGCCTCTTCATGGTGGGCGTCATCACCGACGTTGAGGACGTGGGGAGCGAGGCTCAGCCCATGTGGCGGGCCCGCCTCTCGGATCCTACTGGTATCTACCACATATACGCGGGACAGTACCAGCCGGAATCCTCCGCCGCTCTCTCCCGCATCAGCCCCCCGTCCTTCTGCGCCATCATGGGGAAGGCCNNGATCTACACCTCCGTGAGACCCGAGATGGTCAAGGAGGTCGACGCGAAGCTGCGAGACCACTGGATCCTGGACTGCGCCAGGGACATGAAGAGGCGGATAGAGGCCGTTGAGGAGGCCCAGAAAATGAACCCTGCCACCATCGACGGCCTCATCGCCCTGGGCTACAGGAAGAAGCTGGCTGAGGGCATCGTCCTCTCCCAGCAGCACTACGGCAAGGTGGACACGGGCAGGTACAGGGCCATGCTCACGGACGCCGCCAGGTACCTTCTTCCGGAGTATCAGGAAAGGGCTGAAGGGCCGGAACAGGGAGAGGACAATGAGGAGGAGCAGCTGGTTCTCGATACCGTCTCCGCCATGGACACGGATGGCAAGGGCGCTCCCTGGGACGAGATCGTCGCAGCCGCCAAGAAGAAGGGGCTCACCAAGGAGAGGTTGGAGGAGGTCACCAACAGACTCCTCGATAGGGGTCTTCTCTATGAGCCCATCTTGGGCAAGATTAGGCGGATTTAGGGTCCAGTTCCCACCTACCTCCCCTCACTGAGCACCCTGGCCTAAAGGCGCGAGAGCCAAGGGTGTTCTGGGTAGCAGAACTCCAAGGAGAGCCGTAGCCATCCCGCAGCCTCCTCCGAAACCAAACCGCGAACCGCCTCGAAGTCCTCTTCATCCAGCTCTCTGGGCGTTTTTGCCTTGTAGAGAAGGACAATCTCGGGGCGGAGGAAGGGAATGCCCAATCCGGAGGTTTGCCCGATCTCCGAGAGTGGACGGGTAACCTCCAGATTCCTCCGAAACCTCCAAACCTCACCAGATGACTCGTTGAGGAGGATCTCCAAGGAGGAAGGGACGCCTTCGGATCTGGAAGCATGAATCTCATGAATCGGGGCATCCAGCCACTGCCCTTTCTCCCAGGGCTCAAGGACCCCCTCAGTCCCGTACAGAACTTTGCCGAACTCCCAACCCTTCAGGTAGCTTCGGAGCGCCCCCTGATCCCTCCGGAGAATGGCGATCTCCAAATCACTGTGCCGCCTCGTCCTCCGTCCGAGATACAGATCGATGGCCCAACCACCCGCGATATACCAGGGCCGTTCAAACCCCGCCAGGAGCCGGGCGACTTGCACCGGCTCCTCCCATGACTCCTCTCCCATGAATTCCCTGCAAGTGCAGAACAGCGGACACCCAAAAGGGCTTCGTCGTACGCCGTTCTTGACGTTGGTAGATCCTGGCCCTTTCCGCCTCTCGTTGGATTCCAGCGATGCCTGCCCTCCCTCGCTTCTCGACCACAACGCCTTTTATCGGGCTGCTCCTTACACCGACCATGAAGCTCCTCCGCAAAGGCAAGGTGAAGGAGGTCTACGAGGTCGGCGACGATGAGCTGGAGTTCTTCTTCACCGACAACATCTCCGTCTTCGACAAGATCATCCCCTCCCAGATACCCCACAAGGGAGAGACACTCTGCCGCACTAGCGCTTTCTGGTTCGACGTCGCCTCCTCCCTCGGAATCAAGAACCACCTCCTGAAGGTCCGAGACGGCAACCGGATGCGCGTGAGGAGAGTGCGGGTCATTCATGACTACGCCAAAATCACGCCCCAGACGAAGAGCTACCTCATTCCCATGGAGTGGGTAGCCCGGTACTACGTCGCCGGGTCCCTGTACGACCGGGTGCGGAAGGGAAAGGAGACCCCTGAGGAGCTGGGCTTCTCCTCGGGCCATAAGGTGGAGTACGGTGAGGCCCTTCCGGAACCCTACCTGGAGGTGACCACGAAGCTGGAGAAGGTGGACCGCCTCCTTTCTGAGGAGGAGGCCCTAGACATCTCCGGATTGACGAAGGAGGAGTTCCACGAAATCTGGGAAAGAGTCCTGAAGCTGGACGATCGCATGCAGAAGGAGGTCCGGAAGCGGGGCCTCATCCATGTGGACGGAAAGAAGGAATTTGCCATGGATGATGAGAGAGCGATCATGGTGGTAGATACCTTCGGGACAGCGGACGAGGACCGGTTCTGGGACGGTGACCAGTACGAGATGGGCCGGATGGTGGAGCTGAGCAAGGAGTTCGTCCGACAGCACTACAGGAACATTGGCTATCACGAGGAACTCTACAAGGCCCGCGACCTAGGCAAGCTGGAGCCCGACATCCCTCCCCTGCCCGAGGAGATGGTGAGGAACGTCAGCGACCTCTACGTGGGCCTATTCAAGAGGATAACTGGCCTGGGATTCTAGCAGAGCGCCGGTTGGATGTGTGTGAGAGGGCCATCTCGCTCCCAAACTTTCAGTAATTATCCTCTTTACGAAGGGATTAAGGAGTTATTAATACGAGTAACCTCTAACCAATCCCGGAGGACAGCGGATGGAGTTGCAGGCCTACGTGAACGGCCAGTTTTTGCCCGAAAGTGACGCCAAGATTTCTGTCTTCGACCACGGACTCCTCTACGGTGATGGCGTCTTCGAGGGGATTCGAGCCTACAACGGCAGGGTCTTCAAGCTGGATCTCCACCTTCGGAGGCTGTTCAACTCCGCCAAGGCCATCCACCTCACCATCCCCCACACCATGGAGGAGATGAGAGAGCTCATCCTCGAACTCTGTCGACGGAACAGGATAGAGGATGGCTATATTCGTCCTGTCGTAAGCCGGGGCGTTGGAGACCTGGGGCTGGACCCCAGGAGGTGTCTCCAGGGCGCTACCGTGGCCATCATCGCGAGGCCCTTCGAGCCATTGTACGGAGACAGGTACGATGCTGGGCTGAAGCTGATCACGGCCTCTCTTCGCCGGATGCCTCCCCAGGCCCTCAGCCCCAACATCAAGTCCCTCAACTACCTCAACAACATTCTCTGCCGGATCGAGGCGAATATCAGCGGGGCCGACGAGGCCCTCATGCTGGACATGAACGGGTTCGTCAGCGAGGCCACTGCGGACAACTTCTTCATCGTGAAGGATGAGACGGTGGTAGTACCTCCAAAGGTCACGAATCTGCAGGGCATTACCCGGGAGACGGTGTTGGAGATCTCGCGGGAGATGGGGCTGGAGACGCGGGAGGAGTTCTTCACCCTGTTCGACGTCTACGGGGCGGATGAGGCTTTCATTACCGGCACGGCTGCCGAAGTGGGTCCCGTCGTTGAGGTGGACGACCGTGTCATAGGCGACGGGAAGCCCGGAAAGATGACAAAGGCAATCATGGGTAAGTTCCGAGACCTGGTAAGGAGCACTGGAACGCCCATCCACGAGAAGATTTAAGGCCGCCCCCTTGATGGTCAGCCGGGGAGACCTTGAAGTTCTACGAGTACAAGGCCAAAGAGGTCTTTGGTCGTTACGGTATACCCGTCCCGAAGGGACAAGTCATCAGTCGAATCGAGGAGATGACGTCCCCTCCCCTGCCGGCGGCGGTGAAGGCTCAGGTCCTCGTGGGAGGGAGAATGAAAGCCGGCGGGGTGAAGTTCGCTGAGACTCTGGAGGATGTTCGTCGAGCCGCTTCCGAGGTCCTACGGATGGAGATCGACGGATACAAGGTGCGGCAAGTCCTCCTGGAGGAGAAGCTGGACATCGAAAGCGAACTCTACCTCAGCATGACTCTGGACAGGAGCGCCAGGACGCCTCTCCTCATGGCCTCCCCCGATGGAGGCATCGACATAGAGGAGGTTCCCGAGGGGAGGATCCTCAGGTGCCCCGTCCCTCCCCTCTTGGGCATGCAGCCCTACATCCTCCGCCGCCTCAAGGAGGCTATGGGCCTGGATAGGGAGTTGGAGGGCTCGTTGACGATGATTGCGGGAGCCCTCTACGACCTGTTCAGAGGAGAGGATGCCGAACTGGCGGAGATCAATCCTTTGGTGGTCACCAGCGACGGACGGCTGGTGGCCGGTGATGCCAAGCTCATCCTGGAGGACAATGCCCTCTACCGCCACCCCGAATACGGGGGCATGGAACAGGATCTGACGGCTCTGGAGAGAGAGGCTAACGAGAAGGGAATCGCCTTCATAGAGCTCGGCGGGAACATCGGCGTCATAGCCAACGGCGCCGGCCTCACTATGGCGACCATGGATTCCCTTCACCTTCAGGGCGGAAAGCCGGGAGTCTTCTTGGACCTGGGCGGGACGGACGACCCAGAGATTGTGAAGGAGGCCTTCCTCCTCATGATGAAGGCCAAGCCCAAGGTCATTCTTCTTAACATCTTCGGCGGGATAACGAAGTGTGACACCGTGGCCCTCGGCGTCACAGAGGCCTCCGAGATCGCTGGAAGGGATATCCCCATCGTGGCGCGGATCCGGGGCGTCAACGAGGAGAAGGCCAGGGTGATTCTCAAGGAAGCCGGCATGACGGCCGTCCTCGATATGGGCGAGGCCGCTCACGCTGCCATACAACGGGCGGTTGGTTGAAATGTCAGTTCTCCTCGATGAGAGTTCGAGGGTAGTCGTCCAGGGCATCACAGGACATCAGGGCAGGTTCCATACCAAGGCATGCCTGGATTACGGGACGGAGATCGTGGCTGGGGTCACGCCGGGTCGCGGTGGCGAGGAGGTTCACGGTGTCCCCGTTTACGACAGCGTCGCGGAAGCCGCAGAGGCCGATGACGTGGACACGTCCTTCTTCTTGGTGCCAGCTCGTTTCGCCAAGGACGGCGCCATTGAAGCCATCGAAGCGGGCATCCGACTTCTCGTCCTTATCACGGAGAGAATTCCTTTCCACGATGCCCTAGACATCGTTTCCTACGCCAAGTTCCGAGGGACGACGGTAGTGGGCCCCAACTGCCCTGGCGTCATCTCCCCCGGCAAGTCCAAGGTGGGCATCATGCCGGGTCATATATTCCTGCCGGGACGCGTAGGCGTCATCTCCCGCTCTGGCACCTTAACCTACGAGATCGTCAATGCCATCACAGAGAGCGGCGAGGGCCAGAGTACCTGCATGGGCATAGGCGGCGATGCCATCATCGGCACCAACTTCGTGGAGGCCCTCCAGCTCTTTCAGGAGGATGGCGAGACGGACCGCATTGTCCTAGTGGGAGAGATTGGAGGGACGGCGGAGGAGGAGGCGGCGGAGTACATCCAG
>JABAOD010005067.1_pt3 | contig 36370 bp, 32 predicted proteins | sample 7062151 | NCBI WGS metagenome assembly JABAOD01 (sample SAMN14538626, study PRJNA623070) | marine sediment metagenome | biome: marine biome [ENVO:00000428]; feature: marine pelagic biome [ENVO:01000023]; material: deep marine sediment [ENVO:00002113] | place: India: Gulf of Khambhat ... | reverse complement strand
CAAGCCCTTCCGCGCGCTGTTCCGCGCCATCCGCAAGCTGCTGCCGGCGATCGTGCAGATTGCGATACCGATCGTCGCGTGCATGTATCCCGGGGCAACACTCGTATGCGGCATGGTCGCCGGGGGGATCACCTCCGGTGTGATGACCCTCGCCCAGGGCGGCGACCTGACCGACGCCTTGATGGCGGCGGCCGTCGCGGTTGGCTCGATCAAGGCAATGAACATGGTTGGCGGCGGGTTCGAGGGGATGGCCAACGCCGGCTCCGCAAGCTGGCATGCCGCCAAGGCCGTCGCGCACGGCGTCGTCGGCGGCGTGGGCAGCGTGCTCCGGCGTGGCAAGTTCTGGGCCGGTTTCGCCGCGGGGGCGGTGGCGCAGGTTTCCTCTGTCTTCATCGATGCGAAGATGGCGTGGTCTGGCCTCCGCGGGAAGATGGCCAGGGTCATGGCAGCCGCCGTCGCCGGCGGCGCCGGCTCGGTCCTCGGAGGCGGCAAGTTCGCCAACGGCGCTATCACTGGCGCGTTCCAGCGGCTGTTCAATGATGAGATGCATCGTGAGGTTGAGATGCATGGTGATGCGGAAAGCGGTTATTTCGCAGCAGGTGGAGAAGGGGCAGGTGCAGATACAGTCACCTGGTCCGAGGAGCGGCTGGACGCCGCTATGGACGACATGCCCTTCGCCGTAGGAGTGGGTATTGGCGGACCTGTCGTCGGTATATTGGCTGTCGGAGCGGCCCCAGCGGGTGGTGCGCTCTTAGTTGACACAGTTGGAGCGGGTGGTGCAAGTGTCCTAGGGACTTGGCAATCCATCGTAAGGGCGACCGGCCCCTTGCAGCAATGGATAAGGCTTAAAGGGTCCTATTCGCATTGGCTCGGAAAGAAGACCTCTTTGTCATTAAGTTGGGGAGCATCCGCTGCAAAGGGGGGTAAATACGTACAACAGATTGGGAGTTTACGTTTGAGGGCTTTNNCGTTTGAGGGCTTTCAATCAGTGGCTGAGAAATTTAAAACTGCCTGGAACGTCATGGCGGGTGAGGGACCCGGGACACTTTCATTTGAAGAAGTAGTCGCGTTGATTGAAGAACTTTACAATCGGCTTGACGAGAGCGAAAAGCAGGTAATTCGCCCGATTCTTGGTATCAACAAATCAATAATTGATTTGGCGCTATCGACGTGCGAAGAGCATCGCGATTTTCTCGTCTGTAAGATATTTAGCGCAGACAAGAAACGATGCCCTTTTGAGTTTCATTTTGGTAAGAATGAGAACATTCATAGATTCAATTTTTTCCTCGGCTTAGGGGCGGAATGGTACAATTACGAAAGCTTTCGTGATGATTCGGAGAGAAAAGAAATTGCAGAAGACATTGAACGATTCCTAGAATCAACTATTCACTGTGAAAGGCATATTACAAAACGCGGCGTGGCGAGGGAGTTTTATTTTCCAAGTAAGTTCGTTGTCGACGGAATGCAGATACGTTTTGCGTACAAAGCGGCATATCGGTGGCCGTTTTTCAGATACAAAAGAGAAGTGTTCGACTATCTCCCGTGGTTGGAAACGAGTTTCCCAGCATAGCGGGTGGCGGGGACATGGCCGAAAGTTCCGGGGACTGGAGTGAACCCCGGAACTCCGCACGCTCGGCCCGGCGGGTTGTCGCGGCGCCCGGACTTTGTCATCATGCGGCGGATGCAGGCCGGGCGGCGGAGTGCCGTGGACACTCGCGATGCGGCGGCAGTCCGGACGTCACGGCCGGCTCTTCGTTGTCGCAAGAGAGGAGAAGGCCCGATGTTGGATGCCCTGAAGAAACTCATCGGACTGGACAAGGACGCCGCGGAGGCGCGCAAGCGCGCCGCCGAGGAGGAGCGCCGCGAGCGCGAGAACCGCGTCGCCGAGCAGAAGGAGGCGCTGGAAAAGGTCGCCGAGGCGGAACGCGAGAACGAAGAGCGCTGACCGCTCCCTGTCTCCACGCGATCGCGTCCCTCGCTTCATGTGCTCATGTGCCGGCCCCGGCGCGCGCCGGGGGCCCGGCGGCGGCACGGTGCTGGCGCTCACGCGCCATCGCCGCATCGGCAGCGACATCGACGACTTCCCCGAAGATGCGGCGCACTTGCGGGCGGCCTCGCGAGACGATCGCGGACGAGGTCGATCCGACGCGACCGCCATCACCTCGAAAGCTCGGCATGGCGCGTGCCAGCGGGCGCGGGGCTTGCTACACTGCACGCTCACCGCAGGGAGGATGTGAACATGACATGGCGTCTGTTGCCGTTGCTGCCGCTGCTCGCCGGGCTCGCCGCCTGCGGCCCGCCGCAAGACCGCTACGGCGGGCCGGGAAGCGCCGCCGCCGCGGCGCAGCAGGCGGCGGCGACGGCAGGAACCAACTGGTCGAAGGCCGAAGCCGTCACCGTCACCCTCGATTCCTACGATTTTACGCCCGATGCGCTGCGCTTTCGCGCCGGCGCGGCCTACCGGCTGACGCTGGTCAACGCCGACGGCTCCGGCCATACCTTCGCGGCGCCGGAATTCTTCCGCGCCGTCGCGCTGCGCCCGGCGGAAGGGTCCGGCGCCGGGCGGGCGGCACCGCTCGAGGCGGTCGCGGTCGCGCCCGGGCAGAGCCGGGTGCTCGAGTTCGTCGCCGTCTCCCCCGGCGCGTACGGGCTGGAGTGCGACCGGCCGCTGCATGCCATGTTCGGCATGAAAGGCACGCTGACCGTCGAATAGGCATGCGCCGAAAGGCGCGGAAAACACCAACGCATGGGCTCGTTCCACGCGTTTCGCCGGCGCGCGGCGGCGGCCCCGCTACCGCAGCCGCCGCCCCCGTGTATACTGGCGCCGGAGCCCGGCCGGCCGGCGGGGCGCAGGCCTGACAGGGGGAGCCGAGAGATGAGCAACGGCGTGCAGAAATTCGTCGACCGATTCCGTCTTGCCATCGCCGCCGCGCTGGGCGGTGTCCTGGTGCTGTTCGCGCTGCAGAACCTGGCCCGGGTCGAGCTGACGGTGCTGTTCTGGACCTTCGAGGCGCGCCGCTTCGTCCTCATCGGCATCAGCTTCGCGATCGGCTTCGCCGTCGGCTGGCTGGTCAAGGCGCAGCGGCGCCGCGCGGCGACGCGCGAGGGCCCGTGACGGCGTGAACCGAGGGATTCCGGCGATCCCGCGGCGGGCACCGGATTACTTGCCGTTGGCGACCGCGCCCCGGATGCGCGAGCCGGCGGCCAGGCGGGGCCGCGCCGCGTAGGCTTCCGGCACGCCGGACGGCGACGGGACGGCACGGCCGCCGGTGGGAATGCCGCGGTGCGGCGTCTTCGCCGCGGCGGTCGGTGTGGCGATCCTGCGCAGCGACCGGCCGAGGGCGCCGGGCCGCGGATGCGTGTGGGCGAAATCGCTGAGCGAGACGACGCCGACCAGCTGGTCCGCCTGGTTCAGCACGGCCAGGCGCCGCACGTCCTCGTGCTCCATCGTGCGCAACGCCGCATCGATATCGTCGTCCGTCCGGCAGAACACGACGTGCCGCGTCATGGCCTGCAGAACCGTAGCCTCGGCGGGGTCGAGGGCGCGCGCCACCGCCCGGCAGCAGATGTCGCGGTCGGTGATGGCGCCGACAAGCTGGTCGCCGTCGACCACGAACATCAGCCCGACGTCGTGATCGCGCATGCGTGCGGCGGCCTCGACCAGGGTATGATCGACGTGGACGACCTCCGGATCCGGCGTCATGGCCGCGGCGACGTCGCCAACCGCCGTGGTGTCTTTACGGTCCTGGTTCAAATCTCCCTCCTCGTTGGCGTTTCGCGGGCGATCAGAAACCATGCTTGCTCGTCCCGGTGCCGTCCGTTTCCGCCTCGCTGTTCAGGACGTCCAGGGCGGCGAGGACCTCGTCGAGCCGGCTGGTTTCGCCGCCGGTCATGTTCTCCTCGGTGGCGACCTCCATCTCCAGCGCGTCCAGTTTCCAGCGCTGCAGGATGCGCAGCTTCTGCTCGTGGCTCAAACGGCCATGACGTACGACGTCCTGCGGGCTCGCGAACACCGAGGTCGGATCCTCCTCCGCCTGTTTCAGGTCGATCGGGTTTTCGGCTGTCATGCACGCCTGTCCTTCCGGTGTTGTGCGCGCCACGGACGCGGGCCCCGCGCGGGCGGCCGGCGGCGCGCTGTGGTTTGCCATACCGTATAACCTATGACGGGTCCTGCGGATTTAAACCCGGGCCGCGCCACCCGGCTGTTTCCAAAGCGTTGCGACTGCTATGGTACGTCCCATGCGCGCAATGGTACTGCACAAGCCGGGGGCGGGACTGACGTGCGAGACCCGGCCGGTGCCCGAGCCGGGGCCGGGCGAGGTGCTGATCCGGGTCCATGCCTGCGGCGTCTGCCGCACCGACCTCCACGTCGTCGACGGCGACCTCGCGCCGGTCCGCGACGCCATCGTGCCGGGGCACGAGACGGTCGGCACGGTGGTGGCGACGGGCGAGGGGGTCGAGCGCCTGGCCGAGGGCGAGCGGGTCGGCGTTCCGTGGCTGGGGTGGACCTGCGGCGCCTGCGCCTTCTGTCGCTCCGGGCGCGAGAACCTGTGCGATCAGGCGCGGTTCACCGGCTACCACATCGACGGCGGCTACGCCGACTACGCCGTCGCCGACCAGCGCTACGTGTTCCGCGTGCCGGAGGAATACACCGATGTCGAGGCGGCACCGCTGCTGTGCGCCGGGCTGATCGGCCACCGGGCCCTGGTCATGGCCGGGGAGGGGCGGCGGCTCGGCATCTACGGTTTCGGCGCGGCGGCCCACATCGTCGCCCAGGTGGCGCGGCACGAGGGGCGCGAGGTCTACGCCGTCACGCGGCCGGGCGACCAGGCGGCGCAGGACTTCGCGCGCGCGCTCGGCGCCGCCTGGGCCGGCGGCTCGGACGAGGTGCCGCCGGAGGCGCTCGACGCCGCCATCATCTTCGCCCCCGTCGGCGCGCTCGTGCCGGCGGCGCTGCGGGCGACGGCGAAGGGCGGCACCGTGGTCTGCGCCGGCATCCATATGAGCGACATCCCGTCCTTCCCCTACGGGATCCTGTGGGGCGAGCGGACGCTGCGCTCGGTCGCCAACCTGACGCGCCGCGACGGCGAGGACTTCCTCGCCCTCGCTCCGCAGGTGCCGGTGCGCACCCGTACCGAGGCGCTGCCGCTCGAGGAGGCCAACGCGGCGCTGGCGCGGCTGCGCGAGGGCCGGCTCGAGGGCGCGGCGGTGCTGGTGACCGGGGCCGGGTCGGAGCGCTGAACGGCGGCGCGGTCGGCCCGATGTTCACGAATTGTTAACCGTGATGGCCCATCTGAATTAGCAGAACAGCGACCGGTATTCCTTTATTGTTCCGGTTTCGTATGCGTACGGTTCCAAATCACGGGATTTAATCTTAACCATTCAGGTTAAGCAGGTTAAGGCGGCGAAAAGACCCTGTCGCGCCCCGAGTCCCATCCTATTTCGAATATTGCACCGGGACGGACCCCGATGTATTGGGTCCGCGTTCCGGATCGCCCGGGGCAACGACGGCGGAGGCGACGCGGTGCGATGACCGACATCCTCAAGACTCTCCTGGACTCGCGCGACTGCCTCGTTGCGGACGGCGCCATGGGCACCAACCTGTTCGAGGCCGGGCTGATGACCGGCGATTCGCCGGAACTGTGGAACGTCGACCATCCCGACCGGGTCGCCGCGGTGCACCGGGGCATGGTCGATGCCGGCGCCGACATCATCCTGACCAACACCTTCGGCGCCAACCGCTACCGCCTCGCCCTGCACGGGGCCGAGGCGCGGGTCGCCGAGCTCAACCGCGCCGGCGCGGCGCTCGCCCGACGGGTCGCCGACGCCGCAGGGCGGCCGGTCGTGGTGGCCGGTTCGATGGGGCCGACCGGCGAGATCTACCAGCCGGTCGGGCCGTTGGCCCTCGCCGACGGGCGCGCCGCCTTCGCCGAGCAGGCCCGCGCCCTCGCCGAGGGCGGCGTCGACGTGCTGTGGATCGAGACGATCTCCGGCACCGAGGAGCTGACGGCCGCGGTCGGCGGTGCCGACGAGACCGGCCTGCCGGTCGTTGCCACCATGACGTTCGATACCAACGGGCGGACCATGATGGGACTGGCGCCGGACGCCGCGATCCGCTTCGCGCACGAACTCGGCGTGAGGCTCGCGGCGTTCGGCTCGAACTGCGGCATCGGCCCCGCCGCCCTCGTCGACTCGCTGCGCGGCATCGCCGCCGCGGCGGCCCCGGACGACGTCGTCGTCGCCAAGGGCAATTGCGGCATCCCGGAATATCACGGCGGTCACATCCACTACACCGGCACGCCCGAGGTGATGGCGACCTACGCCCGCCTCGCGCGCGACGCCGGGGCGCGCATCATCGGCGGCTGCTGCGGCACCTCGCCGGCGCACCTTGCGGCGATCGCCGCGGCGTTGTCGGATCACGTGCCCGGGCCGGCCCCGGACAGGGCCGCGATCGAGGCGGCACTCGGGCCGCTCGCCGCCGGGGCCGACGCCCTCGAGCGGGCCGATGCGGCCGGCGCGCGGCGCCGGGGGCGGCGCCGCCGGGGATAGGCCCCCAGCGGCCCGCCGTATCAGCCGCGATCCTTGCCGGGGATCGCCTCCGCCTTGCGGCTGAAAAGCTGGAACAGCCCCAGCGCCACCGGCGCCAGGATCACCGCGAACAGGAGCACCGCCGGATAGACGAGGTCACGCATGCTGGTACGGCCGGAATCGAAGACGAACATCAGCGTCTCCAGCGCGATGGCCATGATGATGATGGACAGGAACTTTGTCAGCGCCGCGCGCGCTTCGGCCGGCGCCCGCAGCTCCTGCCGCCGCACCACGCCCTCCTCCATCAGATATTTCGACACGTCGATGACGGCGACGGCGACGATGACCAGGCCGACCGAGTCGAGCAACGAGCTGTCGAGCGCCGACCCGGCGGAAAAAGCCTGCCAGATACCGAGCACCGCGATCGCCATCATGGCAACGGCGATCAGCGCGAGCAGGCCGGCCGCCAGCGCATACATCACCGCTGACACCAGGGAAAGCTGTTCGATCGACTTCATGTGACGCCCCTCATCATATGGCTCCAACCCCCGGTGACCCTACACAGGGGCGGCGCGACGGTAAACCGCCCGCACCCGCGTCCGCGCGGCGGCAATGGGGGTTTTCTCAGAGGTCGCGCTCCAGCACCGCGAAGAAACGGTCGATATCGGCGTCGGTGTTGTACAGGTGCGGCGTGACCCGCATTGCGGCGCCGCGCACGCTGACGTGGATGCTCTCGGCTTCGAGCCGCTGCCCGAGCCCATCGGGGACGCCACCGCCGAAGCGCAGGCCGAGGAAATGACCGGCGCGCAGTTCCGGGGAGACCGAGTCGAGGCCGAGCGCTGCCGCGCGCGCCGCGATCGCCGCGTTGCGCTCCGACAGGGTCGCGGCGATGTTCTCCACGCCCCAGTCCAGGATCTGCCGCAACGCCGCCATGGCCTGCGGCATCAGGGCGAAATTCGAGCGCTCGCCCATGTCGAAGCGCCGGGCGCCGGGCTGGAAATCGTCGCGGTAATCGACCAGTCGGGCGAAATCCTCGGACCCGGCCCGGGTGATCCAGTTGTACTCCAGTGGCCGGCCGCCATGGTATTTCGGAGCGACATACAGGAACCCCAGGCTGTACGGGCCGAGCAGCCATTTGTAGCCGCCCGCGACGAGGAAATCGGGTTGCACCCGACGCACGTCGAGCGGCAGCGCGCCGAGCGACTGGGTCGCGTCCACCGCGAGGGCCGCGCCGGCCCGGCGCAGCGCCGCGGCAACCGTCTCCAGATCGACCAGGCCGCCATCCGTCCAGTGATTGTTGGGCAGGGCGGCGATGGCGACGTCGTCGCCGATCCGCTCGAGGATCGCCGCGGTCCAGTCGTCATCGGTGGGGCGGGGGACGGTATCGATGCGCGCGCCGGTGCGCGCCGCGAGCTCGCGCCAGGGATAGACGTTGGAGGGGAACTGCTCGTCGAGCAGCAGGATGCGCGCACCGAGGGGCGCCGTCAGGTTGCGCGCCGCCACCGTCATGCCGTAGCTGACCGAGGGCACGATCGCGACCTCGTCAGGAACGGCCCCGATGAGCTCAGCGAACAGCGCCCGCGCAGCCTCTGAATCGGTGAAGAAATCGACCGGCCGGATGGACCAGGGATGCGCCTTGCGGCGGACCGCAATTTCGCCGGCCGCCACGGCCGGCTTCATAAGGGGCGACATCTGCGCGCAGTTGAGCCAGACCACATCGTCCGGGATGTCGAACAGCGCCCGCTGGCACGGGATCGGCGACGTCATGCGGCTCAGTCCGTTGCGGGGCGTCGGTGGCAGTCGGGACAGAGGCCCGCAACTTCGACGGTCTGCCGGAGCGCCCGGAATCCGGCGCGGCGGGCACCGTCGTCGACGGATCTTGCGATATCCTCGTCGTGCAGTTCGGCGGTGGCGCCGCACGATTCGCAGATCAGGAACTGGCCGGCGTGATCGTGGTCGGGGCGAATGCAGCCGACATAAGCGTTGAGAGATTCGATGCGGTGGATCAGGCCATGGGCGCTGAGGAACTCCAGCGCGCGATAGACGGTCGGGGGCGCGGCCCGGTGCTTCTCCTCGCGCAGCGCATCAAGGATGGTGTATGCACCGGTTGCCTGGTGGCTGTCCCAGATCAGTTCCAGCACCCGGCGGCGCAGGGGCGTCAAGCGGACGCCGCGCCGCGCGCACAGCTCGGCGGCCTCGTCCAGAGCGGTGTCGATGCAGTTCTGGTGGTCGTGCGGGACCGTCGAGAAGGCAAACGCGTCTTTCATCCGGCCCTATATAACACCGTGTGCAGGCAATTGTCGCGGCCGCCATTGCGGGCGCGAACGAAACCGGGCGATAAATGCCAGGCGCCGCATCGAAAGGCTGCCGCATCGACATCATATGGGGTACCTTGTAGGGCAGTTCGTCGCCGCGGCTCCGGTACCGCGCTGTCACATTTATGGTTGCCGGGTATGGTTAACGCAAGTAGCCGCTAACTAGTTTAAAAAATTATGAAAATTCGTGTATGATGGGAACTTGCGAAGCGGTGGCGCAGCCCCAACGATGGGCTGAGGTCGGGGGAAGTCAAGACCGGTTAATGTATGAATAACGGTGGGCGCAGGAAGGCGAAGCGAGCCCCCGAGGACGACCGGACCAGAAGGCAGGAGCCAGTCGCATGGCTGGCTCCGGAGCGCACGCGCAGATATCTGCAGGTTGCGCTGGGTCTGGTCGCCGCCTTTATACTCGGTACCATGGCCGTCCAGGCCTGGGTGGACAAGAGCGGTGCCGAGCGGGACGCGCGCGAACGGGTGAGCGTTGCTCTGGAACAGGGCAGCGCGCCCTTGAACCTGCTCTTTTCGGAGGTTCGCACGCGCTTGCTGGCCCTCGAAGCGGTGGCGCGGGAAGCGCCCGCGAATGCATTGCGCTTGGACCCGGGCTACCGGCGCTACGACGAAGAGGGCACCCCTGCCGGTGGCGGCGCGCCGGTCCGCGTGATCGCGGATGCGGCGGCAAGCGCGTCGCGGACCGGCGTCCCGGCATTGTCGCTGCCGTTCGAGGCAGGCGGGTTGTGGTTTGCGGCGATCGTCAAGGAGCGGCACGATGCGGCCGGTGCCCTGGTCGGCTACGAGGGCATCCAGTTTCCGGTATCGCGTATTCTCGACTGGTGGTCCGGCCTGGGACTGCCGCCGGGCTCGTCCGTTGCCCTGCTGATGCAAGACGGGCGGATCTGGCTGCGCGCGCCGTTCCTTCCCGACCTGATCGGCGCCAAGGCGGCGGAGGAGCCATTTGCCGCGGCGGCTGCCGCCGATCGTTCGCGACGTTCACGAATCGTCGCTATGGACGCGGGTGGAGCCGATGCGGTCGTGGGCTGGCGGTCGCTCGAAAGCCACGGCCTGGTACTGGCAATCGGGATCGATCTCGACCAGTTGCCGCCGCCAGCCGCTTCCGCCGCCACTCTGGCTCCGCTGATCGCCCTTGTTATGACCGCGATCCTCTTTCTTGCGGTCACCGTCATGCGCCGTCCGGCGGCCGTGGACGCACACGCCCCTGTGCAGGCACCGACGGCGCCGTCGCCCGCACCGGTGCGCGCGCCGCCGCCGGAAGCCGCAGCGCCGCCGCGCCCGCCCGCGCCGCCGAGCGGCAGCCTGCAGGCGTTCGCCCAGAAATTGCCGGTCGTCGTATACCAGCAGCGGGTCGGCCCCGATTTGGCGGTTCGCTATGAGTATGTCAGTCCCGGAATCCGCGAAATCTACGGCGTCGAGCCGGAGCGGCTGGAGTCGCGGCCGGAGACGGTCTTCGAAATGGTGCATGCCGACGATCGCAAGCGCGTCGAAATGGCCTTTCAGGCGGCGTGGCGGAGCAACGAGGACCTGGACATCGAGTATCGCATCGTCACCCCCGACGGCCGCACCAAATGGGTGCACAACCTCGCCCGTGCGGCGAGCCGGGCCAACGGCGGCGAGATCGGGATCTGGGACGGTATCGTTCTCGACGTCACGGCACAGAAGAAGGCGGAGTCCGAGCTGCGTGCGGTGCGCGACGAGGCCGAGTTGACCAGCAAGGTCAAGGCCGACTTCCTCGCCAATGTCAGTCACGAGCTGCGAACGCCGCTGAATGCCATCATCGGGTTCTCGGAGGTGATCAGCAACCAGACCTTCGGTCCCGTCGGCATCGACAAGTACCTCGAATACGCGCGTGACATCCACGAGAGCGCCGATCATCTGCTCGCCGTCGTCAACGACATCCTCGACCTGTCAAAAATCGAGGCCGGCCGGGCAACGCTGGTGCTCGAGGATGTCGATGCCGCCGAGCTCGTGGATTCCTGCCTGCGTCTGATCCACGGCCGGGCAGCCGAGGCCCGTTTGCAGTTGCGCCGTCATGTCGATGCAACCTTGCCGAAACTCCGCGTTGACCCCCTGAAGATCAAACAAATCCTGATCAACCTGTTGTCCAACGCGATCAAGTTTACGCGCTCCGGCGGGACGGTGACACTGCGCGTTGCGGCGATTCCCGAGGGTGGCGTGTCGTTAGCGGTCAGCGATACCGGCATCGGCATCGCACAGCAGGACATGGCCAAGGCGATCGAAACCTACGGGCGGATCGAAAGCGGCGACAATCATAGGGTCGAAGGGACGGGCCTCGGCCTGCCACTCGCCAAGGCACTGGCCGAGCTCCACGGGGGCGAACTCGTGATCGAAAGCCGGGCCGGCAAGGGAACAACCGTCGAAGTCCGCCTGCCACCCAGTTGCATTGCGCCTGCGAAACGGACAACCTCCTGACAAATTCGCTGTTTATTAAGGTTTTTCATTTATATTGCGATGCGCGTCGGACTTATCTATATTGCGCCGCATACAATTTTTTGCGGCGCAAAATCACGGGCCGGCGCCCCTTAAGATTGCTTCAGGAATTCGATCATGCACTCTGCAGGCGCAATGGAGAACAAACCAGCGAACGGGGCGTCGAGCGATCACGACGACCTGATGGGTCATCCCCTGGAGGACCTTTCAGTCGGCATGACCGCCGTCTTCGCCAAGACGGTAACCGAAGCGGATATTGTGCTTTTCGCGGGCATTTCCGGCGATATCAACCCGGTTCACCTGAACCACGAGTTTGCCACCGAGACCATGTTCGAGGGGCGGATCGCCCACGGCATGCTCACGGCAAGCTTCATTTCCACCGTGATTGGCACGAAACTGCCGGGACCGGGCACCATATATCTGAAGCAGAACCTGAACTTCAGGTCGCCCGTGCGGGCCGGCGATACAGCTCGGGCACGGGCCACGGTCAAGGAAATAATCCCGGAGAAACGGCGTGTCGTCATGGAGACGGTCGTGACCGTCGGCGACACGGTGGTACTCGACGGCGAGGCCCTCATCCTGGTCCCCAGCCGCCAAGGCTGACCTGGTCAGGGGCGCCGCGAGACCGGATCCGACCGGCGACGGTCCGGCGCAACCGGGACGGCGTGGCCGCCCGGGAAATTCGCGCTCCACATTCCCCACGGCAGTCGCTATACCGGGCCACGTGCGTATCTGGCGCGGGATAGGGAGGCGATGCAGATTCTCCGTCACTACGAGGACGTTCCGGCCGATCTCCGGGGCGGCGCCGCCGTGCTTGGCAATTTCGACGGTGTCCATCGCGGCCACCAGGCGGTGTTCGCGCGGACCCGGGAAATCGCCCGCAAGGCCGCGGTGCCGTTGGTCGCCGTTACGTTCGAGCCGCATCCCCGCAGCTTTTTTCGACCGGACGATCCGCCGTTCCGGCTGACGCCGTTCCGCAACAAGGCGCACCACATCGAAAATCTCGGGGTCGACCTTCTGTTGGTGCTGCATTTCGACGAGGCCATGCACACGATGAGTGCCGAGGCGTTCGTGCAAGAGGTGCTGGTCGATGGTCTGGCCGTCAGCCATGTCGTGGTCGGCTACGACTTCGTGTTCGGCCACAATCGGGCCGGCAACACGGCGTTTCTCGAGGGGATGGGCGCCCGGTGCGGGTTCGGCGTGACCATTGTCGAGCCGGTCCGCTCCGAACGCAACGGGATCTATTCCTCAACCCTGATCCGCGACCATCTGCGCGCTGGCCGGCCGGCCGACGCGGCGGCGCTGCTCGGCCGCCCGTTCGAGTTCGAAGGCCGTGTCGGGCACGGCAACGCGATGGGCCGCGATCTCGGCTATCCGACGGCCAATCTCAGCTTCGGGGAATATCTGCGGCCCGCTTACGGCATCTATGCGGTCCGCGTCGGCGTCGAGCGGCCGGACGAGCTGACCTGGCACGACGGCGTCGCCAGCTTCGGCATCCGGCCGACGATCGGCAAGGACGAAGAGCCGGTGCTCGAAGCGTATATCTTCGATTTTTCGGGTGACCTCTACGGCCTTCACCTGCGCATCCAGCTGATCGAGTACATTCGGCCGGAGCTCAAGTTCGATGATCTCGATGCGCTGGTCGCCCAGATCGAGGACGACTGCCGTGTCGCCCGCGGTATTCTTGCGCGAACGGGCGCACAACGCTGAGCCGGGGGGCGCCGGCCATCCCCGGCCCATGCAATCGCCGGCTTGACCCCTGGGGGACCGATGCATACTGTGCGGGCGCGTCGCCGGCGGGTGCTGCGGCGCGGATTCACTTGGTTTCTTACGAGCGGGACGAAGGCCGATGAGCGGCAACGATTACAAGGATACGATCCGGCTGCCGCGGACTGGATTTCCGATGAAGGCCGGCCTGCCGGCGAAAGAGCCGCAGCTGCTCGAGCGGTGGGAGAACGGTGGCCTGTACGGGCGGCTGCGCGAGCAGTCGCGCGGTCGCGACCGGTTCATCCTGCACGACGGGCCGCCCTACGCCAACGGCCACCTCCACATCGGCCACGCGCTCAACAAGATCCTCAAGGACGTCATCAACCGCTCGCAGCAGATGCTCGGCAAGGACGCCCATTACGTGCCCGGCTGGGACTGCCACGGCCTGCCGATCGAATGGAAGATCGAGGAGAAGTACCGCGCCGCCGGCAAGGACAAGGACGAGGTGCCGATCGTCGAGTTCCGCAGGGAATGCCGCGAATTCGCCGATCACTGGATCGACGTGCAGCGCGACGAGTTCAAGCGCCTCGGCGTGGCCGGCGACTGGGACAACCCGTACACGACCATGGCGTATGCGGCCGAGGCGCAGATCGCCCGCGAGATCGGCAAGTTCCTGATGAACGGCAGCCTCTACAAGGGCTCGAAGCCGGTGCTGTGGTCGGTCGTGGAGAAGACGGCCCTCGCCGAGGCCGAGGTCGAGTATCACGACCACACCTCGACCACCATCCATGTCCGGTTTCCCGTGATAAAGGCCCCGCACGCGGAGCTGGAAGGCGCCGCTGTCGTGATCTGGACGACGACGCCGTGGACCATGCCCGGCAACCGCGCGATCGCGTATGCCGACGACATAACCTATACCGTCCTGCACGTGTCCGAGGTGGCGCCCGGCAGCGCCGTCGGTAAGAACGACCGCCTCGTCGTGGCCCAGGCGCTTGCCGCCGCCTTCAAGCAGGACGTCGGAATTCTTGCGACATCGCAAGAGGTCAGCTTGCCCGGCAAGCAGCTTGCGGACACGGTCTGCGCCCATCCGTTGCGCGGCAGGGGCTATGACTTCGACGTGCCGCTACTGCGGGCAAATTTCGTGAGCGAGGAAGAGGGGACCGGCTTCGTGCACATCGCGCCGGGCCATGGTGCCGATGACTTCAACCTGGGCACCGCACACGGCATCGAAGTGCCGCAAACGGTCTCGGAAGACGGCACGTTCTACGATCACGTGCCGCTGTTCGGCGGCCTGGCCATCTACCGACCCGACGGCAAGCGCGGACCCGCCAACAAGGCCGTTCTCGAGGCGCTCGAGAGTACGGGAAACCTGCTCGCGTCGGGCCAGCTCGTGCACAGCTATCCGCATAGCTGGCGGTCGAAGGCGCCGCTGATCTTCCGCAACACCTCGCAGTGGTTCATCTCGATGGAGGCGAACGATCTGCGCAAGACGGCGCTGCAGGCGATCAGGGACACCCGTTTCTACCCGCCATCGGGCCAGGCCCGGCTCTATTCGATGATCGAGACGCGGCCGGACTGGTGCATCTCGCGCCAACGCGCCTGGGGCGTGCCGATCCCTGTCTTCGTCCACAAGGAATCCGGCGAGCCGCTCCGAGACCAGGCCGTAGTCGACCGGGTCGCCGATGTCTTCGAGGCCGAAGGCGCCGACAGCTGGTTTACCAGCCCGCCGGGCCGCTTCCTCGGCAACGACTACGATGCGGACGACTACGAGCCGGTGATGGACGTGGTCGACGTATGGTTCGATTCCGGCTCCACCCATGCCTTCGTTCTCGAGGCACGCGCGGATCTCGACTGGCCGGCCTCGCTTTACCTGGAGGGCTCGGACCAGCACCGCGGATGGTTCCACTCGTCGCTTCTGGAATCGTGCGGCACCCGCGGGCGGGCGCCCTACGAAGGCGTGCTCACGCACGGCTTCGTGATGGCCGAGGACGGCCGCAAGATGTCGAAATCGCTCGGCAATATCGTGTCGCCGCAGGACGTGGTGAAGCAATACGGCGCGGAGACGCTCCGGCTGTGGGTTGTGGCATCGGACTATTCCGAGGATCTGCGGATCGGCCCGGAGATCATCAAGCGTCTCGTCGACATGTACCGGCGGCTCCGCAACACGCTGCGCTACCTGCTCGGCAATCTCGACGGATTCGATGCCGCCGAGCGCGTGGCACCGGCGGAGATGCCGGAGCTCGAGCGCTGGGTGCTGCACCGGCTGTGGGAGCTGGACGGTCTGGTGCGCACGGGCTGCAATGATTACGACTTCCACCGGCTGTTCCGCGAGCTGCACGATTTCTGCGCGGTCGACCTGTCCGCGTTCTACTTCGATATCCGCAAGGACAGCCTGTATTGCGACGCCGCGACCGGCATGCGGCGACGGGCTGCGCGTACCGTGTTGGACGAGCTGTTCTCGTGCCTGACCGCCTGGCTCGCGCCGATCGCATGCTTTACCGCGGAAGAGGCCTGGCTCTGCCGTTTCGGCGGCGAATCGGATAGCGTGCATCTGCGCACATTCCCCGAGGTTCCGAACGAATGGCGGAACGATGCGCTCGCCGCCAAGTGGGACAAGATCCGGCGCGTGCGCCGCGTCGTCACCGGTGCACTCGAGGTCGAGCGGGCGGAAAAGCGCATCGGCTCATCGCTCCAGGCGGCACCGAAGGTCTACGTCACGGCGGATTACATGGCCGCGCTCGACGGCCTCGATGCCGCGGAGATCGCCATTACCTCGGACCTGGAACTGATCGAGGGCGAGGCACCCGAGGGCGCGTTCCGGCTGGACGAGGTCGCAGGTGTGGCCGTCGTGCCGGCCCTTGCGGATGGCAGCAAGTGTGAACGTTGCTGGCGCGTCCTTCCCGAAGTCGGGCGCCGCCCGGAGGCGCCGGGTACCTGCGAGCGCTGTGCCGACGCGGTGGCGCACAGCAGGGCCGCAGCAGAATAGGCAAACGGAATATGGCGAAGATCGACACCCCTGACCAACGGACAACCCGGGTCCAACGCGCCGCCGGCTCGGCACCGGCCGGCCGGCTGCTCTGGGCCGGACTTGCGGTGGCGCTCGCAGTCATCGTGCTGGATCAGCTGAGCAAGTGGCTGATCACCGGAATGGTTATGGATCCGGCCTGCGTGACGCCGCCCCTGACCCAGCCGGGCTGCTCGATCCCGCTATTGCCGTTCTTCAATCTGACGCTGGTGTACAATCCAGGCGTCACGTTCGGCCTCGGCGGGGAACTGGGACCCCTGGTCCTGTCGGCGTTAGCGGTTGTCATCGCCCTGGGGCTCGCGGTATGGCTGCGCCGCGTCGACAGCCGTCTGCTCGCCATCGCGATCGGCGGTGTCATCGGAGGGGCCGTCGGCAACGTGATCGACCGGCTCAGATTTGGCGCCGTCGTCGATTTTCTCGATGTCTACATTCCGGGCACGACGCTGCCGCACTGGCCGGCATTCAATATCGCCGATTCGGCGATCGTCGTCGGGGTCGCCCTGATCGTCCTGGATGGTTTGATTGCGGGTCGCGGCAAAACCGCGTAGTTTGGGGCAACAGCAACGGGAAACCACGCACTTATGTTGAGGATTCGGATCCTATCGGTCATAGCGGCCGCAGTGGCGCTTGCCGGATGCAGCGAGGCGGGAAGGATATTCGGCTTCCAGCGCGGTGGGCCGGACGAATTCACGGTTGTCCGCAACCAGCCGCTCAGCATGCCGCCGGACGCGACCCTGCGACCGCCGCAACAGGGGGCGGCCAGCGCAGATCGCGACCTCAGCAGCGACCGCGCACGCGAAAGTTTGCTGGGAAGCGCGCCCGAGGGTGAAGCCGGTCCGGCCGGCGCGCCCGTTACTCCGCAGTTTGCCGCTACGGTCCGACAGAGCCCGGGCGAAATGGCATTGGCTCAGCGTGTTGCGGCCTACTACGGGGTCGAGCCCGACATCCGGCGCATCGTGAATTCCGAAAGTCGCCAACTTGCCCTCGAACAGGACAGCTTTCTGAACAAGATCCTGTTCTGGCAGGACCCGCCACCGGCGGGGACGACCCTGGATGCGGCGGCAGAGCACCGGCGCCTGCGCGAGAATGAGGCGCTGGGCAAGCCGGTCAACTCGGGGACAGCGCCGGTGATCGTACGCAAGAGGAGCGGGATCAGCAGCCTGTTCTGATCGGCCCCTTGCAGTGCGCTCGCGCCACCCCATTTCAGTTGACGCGATGCCCGTTACCCTTTCACCAGACTTGAGACGCTCATGACGCTGCTTTCGCTCGGCCGCCGCCTCGTGGTCGCGGCCTTTCTCGCCGTTACGGGAACGGCGGTACCCGCCGGGGCTGCTGTGTTCAACCCCGATTCCTTCACCCTCGACAATGGAATGAAGGTGGTGGTGGTGAGCAACCACCGGGCGCCGGTTGTGACCCACATGGTGTGGTACCGCGCCGGTGCCATGGACGAGCCGCCGGGCCGGACCGGGGTTGCCCACCTCCTCGAACACCTGATGTTCAAGGGAACCGAAGCGTTTCCCGACGGCGTCTTCTCGCAGATCGTTGCGCGCCATGGCGGTCGCGAAAACGCCTTCACGAGCCAGGACTACACCGGATACTTCCAGTCGGTCGCCGCGGACCGGCTCGAGTTGATGATGGAGCTGGAGTCCGATCGCATGACCAACCTCGTCCTCTCGCAGGAGGACATCGACACCGAGCGACAGGTGGTGCTGGAGGAGCGTCGGTCGCGGATCGAGAACGATCCGGGCAGCCGGCTCGGCGAGCAGGCCAACGCCGCGATGTACATGAACCATCCGTACCGCAACCCGGTGATCGGCTGGGAGCACGAGATCCGGGCGCTGACCCGCGACGACCTGATGCAGTTCTATCGCGACTGGTACGCCCCGAACAACGCCGTCCTGGTCGTCGTCGGCGACGTGACGGTCGACCAGGTGCGCCCGCTCGCCGAGAAGTACTACGGACGCATCCCGGCTCGTGAACTGGGGTTCCGCATCGACTGGCGCGAGCCGCCGGCCAAGGCGGCGCAGCTGGTCACGCTGGCCGATCCCCAGGTGCGCCAGCCGAGCTGGTCGCGCCGCTACCACGCGCCTGGCTATATCTATGGCGCGACCGGACACGCCTACGCGCTAGAGGTGCTGGCGGAAATCCTGGGCGGCGGCACGACCAGCCGGATCTACCGGAGCCTCGTGGTCGAGCAGAAGGTCGCCGCCGGTGCGGGCGCCTGGTACAACCCGTCGTCGCGCGGCCCGACCGGATTTGGCTTCTATGGCTCGCCGTTGCCCGGCGGCGAACTGGCGCCGATCGAGGTGGCGATGGAGGCGGAAATCAGGAAACTGCTGCGCGACGGCGTGACGGCAGACGAGGTCGAACGGGCCAAGGCGCGGTTGCAGGCGGAGGCGATCTACGCCCGGGATTCCCTGCGCGCGCCGGCGCATTCGCTGGGCGGCGGACTGGTCATCGGCATGACGGTCGATGACATCGAGGCCTGGCCGGAGCGCATCGGCGCGGTGACGGTTGACGCGGTCAACGCGGCGGCAAGTGCGGTCCTGCGCAACGATGCAACGGTCACCACCCGGCTGCTGCCGGCGAAGGAGGGCGAGGGGTTATGAGGATGTTAGACCGTGCCGCAACCCGATTTTTCGTTGCACTGGCGGTGCCCGCGGCGCTCCTTGCCACGGCGCCAGCGTCCGCGGTGACCGTCGAGCGGGTGGCCAGTCCCAGCGGCATCGAGGCCTGGCTGGTGCGCGACACGATGGTGCCGCTGGTTGCCATCGAGTTCTCGTTTCGCGGTGGCGCGGCGCTGGATCCGGAGGGCAAGGCCGGCCTTGCCGACATGACATCCAGCCTGCTGGACGAAGGCGCCGGCGAACTGGACAGCCAGGCCTTCCAGCAGCGGCTGGCCGATCTTGCCGTCGAGCTGAGCTTTTCGGCCGGCACCGATACCATCCGCGGCAGCTTCAAGACCCTGAACCGCAACCGGGACGAGGCGGTCGGACTGTTGCGTGACGCGCTCACGGCCCCGCGCTTCGATGCCGATGCGGTGGAGCGGATCCGCCAGCAGATCCTGGCGGTGCTGGCGCGCAGATCGACCGATCCCGACCAGATCGCCGAAAGGGTCTGGTGGAAGGCGGTCTTCCCGGACCATCCCTACGGCCGACCGGTCGAGGGCATACCCCAATCTATCGCCGCAATAACGGTGGCCGATATGCGCCAGTTGCTGCGTGAGCGGTTCGCCCGCGACCAGCTGATCGTCGGCGTGGTCGGCGACATAACGCCGGGCGAGTTGGGCCCGCTTCTGGATCGCGCGTTCGGCGCACTGCCCGCAAGCGGGAAGCCGGTGCGACTGCCCGAGGCGACGCTGCGCGCTGCCGGCCAGACCTTCGTCATCAATCAGGATGTGCCGCAAAGCGTCGTAAAGTTTGGCCAGCCCGGTCTGAAACGCGACCATCCCGATTACTATGTCGGTTATGTGATGAACTACGTGCTGGGCGGGGGCGGGTTCTCGTCGCGGCTGTACGACGAAGTCCGCGAGAAACGAGGCCTTGCCTACTCCGTCTACAGCTACGTCTCGCCGATGGACGCCGCCGCGATCCTGGCGGGCGGCGTGTCGACCGAGAATTCCCGCGTCGGCGAATCGCTCGCGGTGATCCGTGCCGAATGGGCGCGCATGCGCGACGGCGGCGTGACGGCGGCGGAGCTAAACGATGCGAAGACGTATCTGACCGGCTCGTTCCCGCTGCGTTTCACGAGCACCGACAGCATCGCGCGGATGCTGGTCGGCATGCAGTACAACGACCTCGGCATCGACTATATCGACCGGCGCAACGGTTATATCGAGGCGGTGACGCGGGAGGACGTCGCGCGGGTGGCGGGATCGCTGTTGCAGCCCGACGGGCTGACCTTCGTTGTCGTCGGCAACCCCCAGGGCGTGGAAGCGACGGCGGACGCGCCGGACATCGGCGGCTAGGGATGACCCTGTCGCGTATTGTCCGCGCGGCGCAACGGCGCATCCTGCAACAAAAGGCCTGCCGGGCGCCGCGGTTCGTGTTATGACGCTTCGCGCGCGGCGGACGGCGGGCTGACAGCGCCGCCGCCGGCGCCAGGCTCGCCCAGTGTCGAACCCAGACAGAGTTGCCACGAATCGGGATCGAGGAACCTTGAAACAGAGCAAACGTCAGGCCCGCGACCGCAATCGCGAGGCAAAGAAACAAGCGCAGGATGCGCCGTCGTCCGAAGGCAGCGCGTCGTGCCCTTCGTGTCGGACGCGGCTGGTGGCGGACGCCCGGTTCTGTCATCGCTGCGGCTTGAGCCTCGGCGGCGCGGTTGCGAGCCGGCGGTGGCATGGGCCGACCGCGTTGATTTACGCGGTCATCGGCCTTGCGGTCTTGGTCGCCGCGGTCGGCGTGATGATGATGAGTGGCGATCGCCCGTCCATCGCGCCGGCGCCGGTTGCAAGTGCGCCGCCCAGCGGCGGCGCGGTCGATCTGTCCACGATGACGCCGCGGGAGATGGCCGACCGGCTCTTCAACCGGGTCATCATGGCGAGCGAGCAGGGCAATATCGAGGAGGCGCAGCGCTTCGCGCCGAAGGCGATCCAGGCCTATGAGCAGGTCGCCCGGCTCGATGCCGACGCCCATTACCATATGGGGCTGATCTATTCGGTGATGGGCGATTTCGAGAACGTGCGCAACCAGATCTCGATCATCAAGCAGTATACGCCGAACCACCTGCTCGGCCTGATCCTCGAGCATGACACCGCCGAGAAGGAGGGCAATCCGTTCGCCGCCGCCCGTGCGGCGCAGGCGTTCGCCGAGGCCTACGATGCCGAGATCCGGGCCAACCGGCCGGAATATGAGGCCCATCGCAACACCATCGAGGCGTTCCGCACCGACAAGACGAGCCGGTAGGCCGCTTTACCCCGGGCGCACCCGGCACACGCCGTCGACCGAAAAGAAGAGGGCCCGCTGCCTTGGCAGCGGGCCCACCGTAAGGCCGACGCGGCCGGCCCCGTGAGTTCGGCGCGAGCCTACGGATTGGCAAAGATCCACAGCCCCGTGTTGCGGTCGCTGCCCAGGACGTAGGTGTTGCCGTCCGGATGGTCGTGCAGGTAGACACCCCAGAAGTTGGAGGTGCTGCCGCCGTCCGCGTCGGTATCGACGAAGTGCGCCACTTCGGTCAGCGAATCGCCGGCGAAATCGACGACGCGCATGCCCTCGGCGTACCACGAAATGTAGGCACGCGTGCCGCCGTCGACGACGACGTTGTGCATGGTGCGGTCCCCGGGAAGCGGCGGATTGGCGAACACGCCCTCGGTGGCGAACTGGTCCACCTCGACGATGTTGGCCGGGTCGGTGACATCCATCAGGCGCAGGTAGCCGTAGCCGTCGAAGATGCCCCGGGCGAACAGGGTGCCACCCTCGTTGGCCTTCATGGTCTCACCGGTCGAAAATCCGACGAAGTAGCCGGGGATGGTGATGACATCGGCGGTGCCGGCGGACATCGTCACCACCGCATCGCCGCGTGCGGCGTCGTTGGCGACGACAAAGCCGGCATAGCCGAGCGCCTGGGCGTTGGCCGCCTTGGTCGAGAAGAAGCAGGTGCCGCGCTGGATCAGCGCGACTTCGCCGGGGTTGGCCGCCCGGTCGAACTCGGCCGGTGTGCAGCCCTCGCCGCCGGTCCAATGCACCGACCCGGTGAACGTGCCGCCAAGCAGCGAGAAGGTCGGGGGCGTGAAACCGCCCTCCGCAACGGGGTAGGACGTGCCGTTGAACTCGAAGGTGACCAACGCCCCGGCGGCGAAGTCCTCGTCACCGAACAGCACCCGCGTGCCGTCGGCACTGGGCACCGCGACGTGCCCGTCGCCGGCCGGGAACTCGCCCGACAGGGGATCCGGGTTCGCATATTCGCTATCGCCCAGGAACACCGGATTGGCCGGGTCCGTCACGTCGAGCAGGACAAGGCCGGCATCCCAGTAGGCGAGGTAGGCGATGATCCGGTCGCCGTTCTGCTGAACCCAGATATCGTGCAGGAAGACGGCCGCCGTGTCCCCGAATTCGGCGGCGATGTCAGGCGGCCAGTCGAGCTGCCCGGTGACCGCGATTTCCCTCGGGCTTTGTGGCTTGGTGATGTCGATGATGTGCGTGTCCTGCACGTTGTCGTCGTCGACCACCATCATGTAGGCGTTGTCGCCCTGCTGCCAGATGAAGGTGTTGTGGACACCGAAATCCAGGAAGTTCTGCTTCAGCGCCCGCGGCTTCGACGGGTCGGTCACGTCCCAGATCGACAGCCCGCCCTGACCCGGCGGTCCGCCCAGACCGTTGGCGTGCAACCGCGGCAGGAACGGCGAGCCGCACGGCTCGTTGGAAGCCACCAGGATCTCGCCGCTGAAATGCGGCGTCTCGATATGGGCGACCTTGACGTCGTTGTTGCGGGTGCCCGGCTTGGCCGGCACGAATCCGACCTTGACCGGCGCCGCCGGCGCCGAGACGTCGACGATATGCACGCCGGTAAAGTCGAGCGAGCAGACGATGTCGTCGAAGGTGCCGAGATAGGCGTAGTTGCCGTGCGCCCAGACATCGGTGACGTTCTCGCCGCCAGGAATGCCCATGGCCGAGGCCGAAAGCTGTCCCACGACGGTAAGCTCGGGAGACACGGGATCACCGTCCAGATGGTTGGCCCACGCTGCCGTTGTTGCAAGACACATCGCTGCGGCGCCGACGACACCGCGTCGCGCCGCCCTATCGAATCGCTGTTTGTTCTGTCTTGAATGGAAGGTCATGTTCTCTTTCCCCTGTTCTTTTGACGCAACTGCTTTGCTTGGAGACGATCGCCGATGCTAGCCCACACATTCGTGTTAGGCCAGCGCTTCGCGCAGCTGATTCTGTCTATTTCGGGTTAGATCCGATAACAAATTGATCCCGTTGTGGTTGCAGGCTGGATAGGTGTGCCTGCACCCGAACGATTTCTTGCGCGGTGCAGCCGGCTCGGCCACACTGTCGAGCATCGGGCCATGGCGTACACACAATCCATCGATACCTGCCTTGCCGCCGCGATCGGCGCCGGCGGGCTGGAGGAGTCGCAGCTGGCGGCGGCGCTCGAGGCGGCGGCCGACGGGCTTGCCCAGTTGCGCGCATGGCGCGATGCCGAATTCCTCCCTTTGCTCGCGCTGCCGGGGCGGCGCGATGATCTGGAGGCGATGCGGCCGGTCGTCGCCTCCTATCAGGAACATTGCACCGATATCCTCATTCTTGGCACCGGCGGCTCGAGCCTTGGCGGACGGGCGCTGTGTGCACTGGCCCAGCGGCACAAGGGTCTGCGGGTACATTTTTTGGAAAATGTCGATCCCTGGAGTTTCGCCGCCGCGTTCGACGACCTCGACCTCGAGCGTACCGGCGTGGTCGCAATCTCCAAATCCGGCGGCACCTCGGAGACGCTGATGCAGGTGCTGGCCTGTCTGAAGCGATTCCGCGACCTGATCGGCATGGATGGCATCGCCGGCCGTTTCACCGCGATCACGGAACCGACCGACAATCCGCTGCGGCGGCTTGCCGGCCATTTCGGCGTCCGGGTTCTCGATCATGACCCGGGCATCGGCGGGCGGTTTTCGGTGCTCTCGCCGGTCGGCCTGCTGCCGGCCGCGCTCGCCGGCCTCGACATCGAAGCGGTGCGGGAAGGGGCGGCCGAGACTCTGGGCGCGACGCTCACGGCGGCCGGGCCGATGGACAGTGCCCCGGGGCTGGGGGCGGCGATCTCGGTGGCGCTGGCGCGTAAGCGCGGCATTGCCGCCACCGTCTTCCTGGCCTATGCGGATGCACTGCATGAAACAGCGTTATGGTTCCGCCAGCTGTGGGCCGAGAGCCTGGGCAAGCGGAGCCGGGGCACGACGCCGATCGACGCGCTTGGCACCGTCGACCAGCACAGTCAGCTGCAGCTCTGGCTCGATGGCCCGGCGGACAAGATGTTCACCATCGTCACCGCGCCGTCGCGGGGGCAGGGCGACCGGACAAACTTCGGTTCGCTGTCGCTGGACGTACCGGAGTCGCCGCAGCTCTCGCCCGTTGCCGACCTCGATTGGTTCGCCGATCGCACGCTCGGCGACCTGCTGGACGCTCATGCGCGTGGTACGGCGGATGCGTTGGCGGCGAGAGGACGGCCGGTCCGCGCCATCCGACTCGACGCAATCGACGAGTTCTCGCTGGGGGCGCTGATGATGCATTTCATGCTGGAGACGATCATCGCCGCGCATATGCTGGATGTGAACCCGTTCGACCAGCCCGCCGTCGAGGACGGCAAGATGCGGGCGCGTGCCTATATGGAGGAATGACGGCGAAGCCGCCGGGGAGGCACGGCAGATGGCCGGAAATGACGCGTTTTCACTCGAGGGCGGCTGCAGCTGCGGCGCGGTGCGCTACCGGATGACAGACTCGCCGCTGTTCGTCCATTGCTGCCACTGCCGCTGGTGCCAGCGCGAGAGCGGCGCGTCCTTCGCCCTCAACGCCATGATCGAGGCCGACCGCGTCGTCCTCCTGAAGGGCGAGCCGGAGCCGGTCGATACGCCGACCGAGAGCGGCAGGGGGCAGCGGATCTTCCGCTGCCCCATGTGCCGCGTCGCCCTGTGGAGCCACTATGCCGGGGCCGGCGATGCCATCGATTTCGTGCGCGTCGGCACCCTCGATGACCCCGATCGCCTGCCGCCCGACATCCACATCTTCACCGAATCGAAGCAGCCCTGGGTGGTGCTGCCGCCGGGCGCTCCCGCCGTGCCGCACTACTACGACCGCAACACGTACTGGCCCGAGGAGAGCCTGGCGCGGCGGAAAGCGCTGCTGTGGTGAAATAGCGGCACCGACGACCACCAGGCCGCCGTATTGCTGAAGGTTTAGGGACGACGCCGAGCCGCCTAGAGCACGATCTTGGCCCTCGACAGGCTGCCGGTCACGTGGTTCAGAACCCGGTCCCCGCGCAAGTGCGTGTAGCTGTACGTCATCCGACCTCCCGCGACGGCAAGCCGGTAACGGCGCACAGGCTTTGTCCGCTCGGCACCGGCGCCTGTCAGCTCGACGACAAGATGGTCGCCGTCAATCTGCGCCCGCAGAGTTTCGGCACGGCCCAACGGGGGATCGACATGTTCGACGCCGAACGTCCCGGGCTCGCTCGCGGCGATGAACCGCGCCGTGACCCAGCTGCGCCCGCCGCGGGGGAGGTCCTTCCACGTCAACTCGAAACCGGAGTCCGTTGCCCGGATGGTCACGCCGATGTCGCTGGCCGTTATGGCGGGTCCCTGCCATGGCCGTTCTGCGAAGAGGCTTTGGCCGATCCAGACGCCCTGGAACCGCGTGATGTCCTCAGGGCCGCTCATGGCCCAGCTTGCCAGCGGCCATATCAGCAGCAAGGCCGTCGGGACGGCGCACCGCAGGAAGCGCGTCAACGTTTGAGGCTCCATTGTCCCGATGCAGCGGCAGCTCATTTCGGGTCCGGCGTCAGCCTTTCCCGAATCGCCCGTCTTTGCCGCCACGGTCGGCCGGCGCCCCCGCTCGGCCACGTTCGGATCATGTCTCGGGGGCACCGGCCAGCCTTTGTCCGTGGTGGTCAATGCAGAAGATCGAGCAGTTCGATCTTCGTCATGGCCCGGGCGCTCCGGGACGCCGTCGTGCCCGTGGGCGTCGCGCCGAAGCCGGCGGTGGCCAGGGCTGTCGCCGTGGCGTCACCGGGTGCCGACGCGATCGTCAGACCGCCATCGTCCTCGTTGCCGAGACGCATGACCATGAGGCCGTTGACGATGTCGCTGGCGACGACGGTGTCGCTCGACTCGAACGGGAATATGCCCCACTGGCCGTTGAAGGGCGGCACGATCCGGGGCTCCGTATCGAGACGGCCGATCTCCGTCAGCTGCAACCGCCCATCCTTCTTCTTCATCTTCAGAACGCTGGTGCCCGCGTTGTAGACGGCCCAAAAGAGCTTGTTGCCCCTGCGAACGAAGTTGTGGTCGTTGTCACCCGGCGAATCGATCTCGAACCGTTCCTGGACGAGCGGGTTGTCCAGATCCTGGATGTTCAGGACAAAGGCGCCCGGACCTGAGAGCGTATTCGGTGGCGTGTCGGTGCCGCAAAAATTGGTCCGGAAAAATCCGTCAGCATTCTCTGCATCTCGCAACTCGTCCAGCTCGTCGTTGATTATCAGGAATTCGTGGCGGTTCGACGCCGTCCAGCCCGCATGCGAGAAACACATCCCCGGGACCGTCAACGAGGCGATGACCCGGATGCCGGATTTGTCCGTTACGTCCCAGATCTCGGTCATTCCACCGACCAGCCGTCCTGGCGTGTCGTCCTGGCGCTGACCGCGACGACTGGCGACATCCCTGTCGCGACCGTCGAAGACGAAGGCAATCTCGCGGCCCCTGTAGTCTCGGTCAGGACCGTTGTAATTGACGACGTAGAAGTCGTGCTCGGCAGCGTCGGCCCGGCAGGCGACGACCGCCGGGTTCAGCGGGTCGTTGTTCAGATCCAGGATCAGCGCGTTGAATCGGGACGGATGTGCAGGGTCGGCATCGCATGCGGTTGCCGCCCCCCCGACATGGGCACCGGCGACATACGCGAACCCGGATTTCTGGTTGACGTAAATGTTATGGGCACTCTCGTAGCCGCCGCCCCGGAAAACCGCGCTCGGCGCGATCTGGAAGTCGGAACTCGGTGCCGGCGCCATGAAGTCGAGTTGGTTGAGCTCCAGAATATGGATGCCGACGCCGCTGGCTTCGGTCGTGAAATAGGCGTAACCGGTGTACGAGTTGTCGTCGTCATCGGATTGTCCGGCATTGAACACGCCGACATCGCCCCAGAGATTGGCGAAATCGTCGGGCGCGCTGGTCGGCACGATGCCGATGAACGCCGGGCGTGCCGGGTCGGTGACGCGCACGATGGACATGCCGTCGCCGGTGCCGACCAGCGCGTATTCCTCGCCATTGGGGGACGTCCAGCCCCAAATGTCGTTCAGCAGCACGCCGCCGCGCGGCGTCACGGCGCCGATCTCGGCGGGGAGCAACTGTGCCAGCAATGTCATTTTCTCGGTATCGGGAAAGGGCCCGACGGCCGGCTCGGGAAAGGGCGGGAAGTCCTGTGCTGCCGCCGCGGCGGCAACGGACGCCAGCACCGCACCTGCCAATGCCGAGCGGAAACCAATCGCCTCCATCCTGGAACACCATTTCGTGCCAATGATCATTCTCTGCCTCCTTGTTATTTTGTGAGGTCCGCAGGGGCCCCTGGCCCAGACGTGAATTGGAAGGTTAGGCCAGGCGTGGATGGCCACCCGACCCGAACTCAGCGTGCCTCTGCCGACAGTCTTTCGGTCGTTCATGGACGCGCACAACACATCGCCTGCCGGTTGCTGCCGGTGGGCGGAGCCGTGCTCGCCCGATATGCGATTCCGGGTGACCCATCCCTCTGCTTCCCCGGGAACACGTTCGGAAAAGCGTAACCCGAAAGATCGGGTCGCCGCCAGCAATTTTCGCGGAAAACGCGCACCGGCGCTGCCAGGTCCCTGCGAGGTCAGAGCGCTCGTGCTGCGAGTGTGGCCGGGGCGGCCCGACTCGCTTGAACTGAGAGGACTTTTCGAAGGAACCCGGATGTCGCACCTTCGGAATGGAATTGCATCGATTGCCCGTGTAGCGCACAACGGTCGCGGCCCGCCGGGGCGACGAGCCGGTCGGCCGGTTCCGTCTGCGTGATGCCGGTTTCCCCGTGCAATGCGTTGCTGCACCGGACGTGCCACGATACAGTGCAGCCTCTGCACGATTGTCGCGCCCTGCCGTCGGGAGCCCCTATGACCGCGCTGCGCCGCCTTCCCGAGACGCTGGTCAACCGCATCGCCGCCGGCGAGGTGGTGGAGCGGCCGGCCTCGGCCGTCAAGGAGTTGGTCGAGAACGCCATCGACGCCGGCGCTGTGCGGATCGACGTGGTCGCGCGCGACGGTGGCCGCACGCTGATTTCGGTGACCGACGACGGGTGCGGCATGACGGCCGAGGAGCTGTCGCTCGCGGTCGAGCGGCACGCGACGTCGAAGCTGCCGGACGACGACCTGACTTCGATCCTGACCATGGGCTTCCGCGGCGAGGCGCTGCCGTCGATCGGCGCCGTCGGCCGTCTCGCCATCACGAGCCGCCCGGCGGATAGCGACAGCGCCTGGCGAATCACCGTCGAGGGCGGCCGGGTCGGAGATCCGGAGCCGGCCGCGCATCCGCCCGGCACGCGTGTCGAGCTGCGCGACCTGTTCTACGCGACGCCGGCGCGGCTCAAGTTCCTGCGCGGCGAGCGTGCGGAGGCGAACCAGATCGCCGACGTCATCAATCGCCTCGCCATGGCGCGGCCCGACATCGGCTTCTCGCTGTCCGACGGGGCGCGCGAGAAGTTCCGCCACGCCGCCGAGGCGGGCGATCTGTTCGATGCGCGGCTCGCCCGCCTTGCCCGCATCATGGGCCGCGAGTTCGCGGAGAACGCGCTGCCGCTGGATGCGACGCGCGAGGGCGCGCGGCTCACCGGCTATGCCGGGCTGCCGACGCTGAACCGCGGCAACGCCCAGCACCAGTACCTGTTCGTCAACGGCCGGCCGGTGCGCGACCGCCTGCTGGTCGGCGCGGTGCGCGGCGCCTACCAGGATTTCCTTGCGCGCGACCGGCATCCGCTGGTCGCCCTGTTCCTCGACCTCGACCCGCGCGACGTCGACGTCAACGTGCACCCGGCCAAGGCCGAGGTGCGGTTCCGCGATGCCGGCAACATCCGCGGCCTCATCGTCGGCGCCCTGCGGCACGCGCTGGCCGGGGCGGGGCATCGGGCCTCGACCACGGTCGCCGCGGCGGCGCTCGGCGCGGCACGGCCCGGCGCGGCGCCGGCCGGCGGCTACCAGTATGCATACGGCGAGCGGCCGCCGTCGCGTGGGCTGGCCGAACGGGCCGCCGCGTTCCAGGCGCCGTTCGACCACCTGCCGCCAGCGGCGCCGCCCGGCGTTGGGGCCTATATCGGCGAGGTCGCCGAAGCGGACCCGGCCGAGTCGTATCCCCTCGGCGCGGCGCGGGCGCAGCTGCACGGCACCTATGTGGTGGCGGAGACGGCGGACGGCCTCGTCATCGTCGACCAGCACGCGGCGCACGAACGCCTCGTTTACGAGCGGATGAAGGCGGCGCTGGCCGACAACGGCGTCGCCCGCCAGGGTCTGCTGCTGCCCGAGGTGGTCGAGCTCGACGAGGCCTCGGCTTCGCGGCTCGCCGCGCGGGCCGGCGAACTCGCCGAGCTCGGCCTTGCGCTGGAGCCGTTCGGCGAGGGCGCCGTCGTGGTGCGCGAGACGCCCGCCCTGCTCGGCGCGGTCGACGTCCACGCCCTCGTGCGCGACCTCGCCGATGAGCTCGCCGAGCTGGGCGAGGCGCTGGCGCTGAAGGAGCGGCTCGAGGCGGTGTGCTCGACCATGGCCTGCCACGGCTCGGTGCGGGCCGGGCGGCGGCTCAATCCCGAGGAGATGAACGCGCTGCTGCGCGAGATGGAGGCGACGCCCCATTCCGGCCAGTGCAACCACGGCCGCCCGACCTACGTCGAGCTCAAGCTCGCCGACATCGAGAAGCTGTTCGGTCGCAGGTGAGGGCGGCGGGGTCGACAGTCATCCGTGGTCTTTGGTTTGGCCGCACCAGACAGATATCGTCGATGAATCGGCCTTTCAGCCAGAGCGCCAGCTTTACGCCCGATTGCGGAATTAAAGGCCGCTTATCGGATACGCCCGCTGCTGACCGGAAGGCGACATGCGGCGTTCACTTTTCCTCAATGGTGTTCGTGTAACGACTCGCTAATCTACTCGGCACGAAAAACGCTGTTTGGACGTACTGCTCCGGTTACAGAAGACAGCATCAATGTGAGCGGGTCGTTGTGAAGGCCAGAGACATGGACGAATTTTACCTACCAATCCGCTACCATGATCTAAGTGTACTGGAGATGCAGACGCACCTTCGACATTGCGCAAACAATCTAAACGATAGGGATACGGCACACTTTCAACTTTCTGAAGCCGGTGTCGTGGTGCCGGTTATCAAGCGTATCTATCGCACGAAACCTTCCTCACTGGTCTTCTTGGCAAGAAGCGGATCCATCGAGAGAGCGCATTTGGCGAGTCTGCGCGATCACCTTGAGTCGGAGGGCTACGATTTGAAGCTGTCCTATACTAAGAAACGAAAGCAATTAAGCCGCATCGCAGTTTCTTTTGCCGTCGATGAACCGATGTATCCGATAAAGGCACTGCGAATTTTAGAGTTCATTGCGACGCAGCGACAAAGTCCATGGCCGCAAGCTATGGCCGTCGGTTACGGCGTTCGGTCAGACGGTCCAGGGCTCCCTGGTGAGGTGACGATCGACGTTCCAATACTAAACGCGGCTCGGAGGCTAGGTTTCGCAATAGGTAGCATCGTCCGAAAGCTGACATCCTAACGCACCCAATTTAACTCCGCGTCTGGCCACGTTGGCCAACAACTGACTTCCGCATCTGGCGAATCGCGGAAGTTGCGAGGCGCTCTGTCCGATGACCGCTATCGGCTACTTCGCGATCCTTTCGGTAAAGGGCCGCACTTGAGACACCGCGTCGCATTAGGCGTTTCACTCCGGCGAAAATCCTGTATACCGACAGCGCGGGGCGGCGCCGGGCGCCGACCCGCATATCACACTTCGACCGCAACGCCGCCTCCCGCCCATGCTGCCACTGTTCCTTTCCACCTGCGCCATCGTCGTCGGCCTCGGCATGGTGGTGCCGCTGCTGCCGTTCTATGCCGGGCGCTTCGGGGCGAGCCCGGCGGAGGTGACCTGGCTGTTCGCGATCTACTCGGCCTGCAACTTCCTGGCGGCGCCGCTGTGGGGCCGGCTGTCCGACCGCATCGGGCGCAAGCCGGTGATCCTGATCTGCGTCGCCGGCACGGCGGTCTCCTACGTCTGGCTCGCCTATGTCTCCGGGCTCGGCGAGCTGTTCGCCAGCCGGGCGCTGGCCGGCGCCATGGGCGGCTGGATGGCGGCCGGGCAGGGCTGGGTCGCCGATACCACCGAGCCGGATCGGCGCGCCCGCGGCATGGGCATGCTGGGCGCCGCCTTCGGCATCGGCTTCGTGATCGGCCCGTTCCTCGGCGCGCTCGCGGTCGGCGGGAGGGAGCCGAATTTCGAGCTGCCGATCCTCGCCTCGGCGGGCGCCTCGGTTCTGGCATTCGCGATCGCCACGATCCTGGTGCGCGAGCCGAAACGCCACACCGTCCTCGAGGAGGACGCGACGGCGGCGCTCCGCGTGTTCTCGATGCCGCTCCTGTTGATGCTGCTGGCGGTCTACTTCGCCGGATTCTTCGTCTTCTCCGGTCTCGAATCGACCTTCGCCCTGTGGGGCGAGGCGGTGCTCGGCCTCGGGCCCCGCCAGGTCGGGCTGCTGCTCGGCTTCGCCGGGGTCTGCATGGCGATCGTCCAGGGCGGGCTGCTCGGCCGGCTCGCCCAGCGCTTCGGCGAGGCGCGGCTGGTGCTCGCCGGGATCGTCACCCTGATGGCCGGGCTGCTGGCGATCCCGCCGGCGATCAGCGGCTGGTGGCTGATGCCGGCCTTCGCGCTGCTGGCGCTCGGTCAGGGCATCACCAATCCGTCGCTGCAGAGCCTGGTCAGCCGCCTCGCGCCGGCCGACTGGAAGGGCGGGGCGCTGGGTGCGGCGCAGGCGGCCGGCAGCATGGGGCGGATCCTCGGGCCCGTCTGGGCCGGCCTCGCGTTCACCGCGATCGGTGTCGACTGGCCGTTCCTCGGCGGCGCCCTCCTGCTGCTGCCGGTGTTCGCACTCGCCGTCGTGGCGCGGCGGCGCATCGGCATGCACCGCTCGCAGGCATAGCCGCGCCGGACGTAGCCGCGCCCGCGGAAAGATCGTGATAGGGCAGGCAACACTTTCGTATTAATTACCTCCCGCAGCTAACCCGAATTAGGGATTATTTAACCCGCAAGGATAAAGATCGATCCTTGTCGATCGGGCTGCTGCGGGCCATGGCGGGTCCCGTGGAGCCTCCGCCGACAACGGGTCGGCGCTGCGACGGCGGGTCGTCCGCCGCCAGCCCGCATGGTTCACAACCGACGAGAAGAGGGACATGCAATGAAACGGAAAATCTGCCTGGCCGCTTTGTCGGCCCTGGTTCTGACCGCCGGCACGGCGACCGCCGGCCAGGTGCCGTCGCCGGCCGGCGCCGAGGTCTATATCATTTCGCCGCGGGACGGCGATGTCGTCAAGGGTCCTGTCACCGTCGTCTTCGGGCTGCGCGGCATGGGTATCGCGCCGGCGCTGGTCGAGTGGCCCAATAGCGGCCACCATCACGTCGTCGTCGACACTTCGGTGCCCAACGGCAGCAAGCCGATTCCGAAGAATGACGGCAAGCATCACTTCCATTTCGGCGGCGGTCAGACCGAGGGCACGATCACGCTGCCGCCTGGCAAGCATACGCTGCGGCTGGTATTTGCCGACTACCAGCACTACACCCACAATCCGCCGGTGGTCTCCGAGCCGATCACGATAACCGTCCAGTAGGTCGAGAGCACACCGTCGTTACCGCGGCCGTCCCGGCGCCAAGGCGCCGGCGGCCCGGCGCACGGATTCGGGCAAGCGGGTGGCACACGCATGCAGTGGTCGATTGCCAAGCGCGTGATCCTTGTGGTCTGCACCGCGGTGGCGGGCGGCGTCGCCGCGCTCGTTGCGGCGCTGGTGTGGTCGTACAACGACTACTCGCTGGCGCACATGGATTCGCGCAGCCGCCTGTTCACGGAGCTGGTCAGCGCCGAGGTCAGTCCCGGCCTGTATACCCGCGCGCCCGCCGCGATCGAGACCAAGATCGCCAAGTTCATCAACGCGGCCCAGGCGAGCCTCACCCGCATCGACACCTACGATGTCGACGCCAACCGCCTGACCTCCTACCAGTCCGAGACACTGCCGCCCTATGACGTCGAGACGGCGTTCCGCGACGCGCTGGAGACTCTCGCCGCAGGCGAGACGGTGGTTCTCCGCGCGCCGGAGCATCTCGTGGTGATGCAGCCGTCCTACATCGGCGGACAGGAGTTCACCGGCTATGTCGCGATCGCCTGGAGTCTCGCGCAGATCCGCGTGATCGAGGACGCGGCGATGGGGCGTGCCGTGGCGATCGCCGCTTTTCTGCTGTTGGCTCTCGTGGCGATCCTGGTGCTGGCCCTGAGCAGGCTGGTGACGCGGCCGATCGCCCGCGTCACCGCGGTGATGCAGAGCCTGGCCGAGGGCAACACCGACATCCACATCCCTGGCCTCAGCAAGACCGATGAGATTGGCGCCATGGCCCGCGCCGTCTCGGTGTTCCGCGACAACAGCGTGCGCATCCGGCAAATGGTCGAGGACAAGGCAGAGCAGGAACGCCGCGCCGAGGCGGAGAAGAGGCATGCGATCCGCGGCCTGGCCGACGATTTCGAGGCCAGCACCAGGGCGATCGTAGAGAAGGTGTCGGATGCGGCGTCGCAGATGCGGGCCACCGCCGAGGCGATGAGCCGCAAGGCGAGCGAAGCGAGCCGGCAGTCGGCAGCCGTCAGAGCTGCGTCGGAGGAAGCCTCGGGCAACGTTAGCGCGGTCGCCGAGGCAGCCGAGGCGCTGTCGACGCTGTCCGCGGAAATCGGCCGCCAGGTGGAGCAATCCGGCACCATCGCCCGCAAGGCGGTCGGTGACGCGGAGCAGACCGATGTCAGCGTCCATCGGCTGACCGAAGCGGTGCAGAGGATCGGTGACGTCGTCGGGGTGATCCAGGAGATCGCCGGCCAGACCAACATGCTGGCCCTCAACGCCACCATCGAGGCGGCGCGCGCCGGCGAATCGGGCAAGGGCTTTGCCGTGGTGGCGCAGGAGGTCAAGAGCCTCGCCAACCAGACCGCGCGGGCGACCCAGGAGATCGCCGAGCAGATCAGCACGATCCAGCAAGAGACCGACAGCGCCGCGACCATCATTCGCGGCGCGCAGGGCACGATCCGAGAGATGGACGAGATCACCGGGATGATCGCCGGCGCCGTCGAGCAGCAGGGCATGACCACCCGCGATATCGCCGGCAGCGTGCGTCAGGCGGCGGACGGCACGCGCGAGGTTTCAGACACGATCGGCGCGGTACACCGCGCCACCGACGAAACCGGGCACTCCTCGGGCGAGGTCCTGAAGGCGGCGGCGGCGTTGCAGCAGGAGGCCGACGCGATGCGACGCGAGGTCGAAAACTTCCTGCAGGCCGTCCGCTCCGCCTGACCGTCACGGTATTTCATCGCATCCGCGGTCTGGCCGCCGCTATACTCGTCCGGACGGCATCGCTGCGACGGAGAAAAGCCATGGTCAAGGTCTGGTATGAGAATCCCGAGGGCGCGGCGCCGGCCCAAGGGCTGTACTCCCATGCCGGCTGCATGGAGGGCGGGCGCGCCGTCCATCTCGCCGGGCAGCTCTCGGTCGGGCCCGGGGGCGAGGTCGTCGGCGCCGGCGATTTCGATGCGCAGTTCCACCAGGTGTACCAGAACCTGCACGACGTGCTCACCGGGCTCGGGCTCGGCTGGCGGTCGGTCATCAAGTTCACGACCTATCTCGTCGATTCGGACGACATTCCCCATTTCATGCGGCTGCGCGCCGAGCATTTCCCGGGCTGGTTCGGCGGCGACGTCTTCCCGCCCAACACGCTGCTGATCGTCGACCGGCTGGTCAAGCCGGAGTTCCTGATCGAGGTCGAAGCGATCGCCGGCGCGCCATGACCGCGCCCGAGGCCGGCATGCAGTCGCCGCCCGCGCCCGACTCCGATTCCGGCCGCGCCCGCCGTATCCATCTGGTCGTGTTGGCGGTGCTGCAGACGATCATGGCGGTCGAGCTGGTGCTGGTGCTGTGGCGCGGCGCCGGGCTGACCGCGGTCCTGGTGCTGGTGGTGATGGCCGTCACCCTCGCTCCGGTCCTGCTCGGGCGCCGGCTGCCGGTCGACATCCCGGCGGAATTCCAGGTCCTCGCCATCGTCTTCGTATTCGCCGCCCTGTTCCTCGGCGAAGTGCGCAGCTGGTACGAGCGCATCTGGTGGTGGGACATCGGCCTGCACGCCAGCTCCGGCCTGCTGCTCGGCCTCGTCGGCTTCCTCCTGGTCTACGTGCTGAACGAGAACGAGCGCGTCGATGTGCACATGCGACCGCGCTTCGTCGCCCTGTTCGCCTTCCTGTTCGCCGTTGCCGTCGGCGCGCTGTGGGAGATCTTCGAGTTTTCCATGGACCGGCTGTTCGGCGCCAACATGCAGAAACCCATGTTCGATGACCCCTCGGGGCTGACCGACACGATGTGGGACCTCATCGTCGACACGCTGGGCGCCTTCGCCATCAGCGCCCTCGGCTGGTGGTACATGCAGCGCGGCGAGCGCTCCTTCATCGAAGCGTGGATCCGCAAGTTCATCGCCCGCAACCCGCGCCTGTTCGGCGGGTGAGCGAGCGGGAGGCGGCCGCTGTCAGTCCGCCGGCTTGACGATCGTGAAGGCGCCGCGGATATCGCCCACGCGGAACCCGCGCGCCTTGTCGTCGGGGTAGAGCTCGGCCAGCTTCGCCGCGACCTCGGGCTTGACCTCGTCGCCGCCGTGGCAGTTCAGGCACAGCTCGCCGGTCGGGATCGCCTTCATGTAGTGGATCACCCGCCGGCCGTCGCGCATGATGATCGCCGCGTGGTCGATGGTCGCCGGGTCCTCGCCCGCCGCCCTGCGTTCTTCGAAGGACTGCAGGATCGTCCGCTCCCACGCATCGGGCGCGTTATCCGGGTTGCGGAACTTCAGGCTGGTGCGGCCGAGCGTAAACTTGTCGAGGTTGGCGTGCTGCCGCGCGATCTGCGGCGCCTTGTGATTGCACAGCTCGATCGCCGCCACGGGGCCGGACGCCTTGATCGCGCCCGTCAGCTCGGCTTTCATGCTCTCGGCGAACGCCTTGATCACCTCGCGGCTGAGCCTGGTATGGGCGTCCAGTTCGGTCTCCGCCCCGGCGGCCAGCGCGGCCAAGAGGATTGCGGTGCCGGCAATGCCGCCCGTCAATACTCGTCTCATCGATGCCCTCCTGGAAATATTAGGAACTTTGCATGTTAAAACACATCCAGGAACAAGTAAAATAAATTGGCGCGGTCTGCACGGGGGCATGATGACGCGCCCCTCAGGTTACGGTCAGAATCGCCATGCCGACGAGGGTGACGAAACGGGCGAGGTCGGCATGGGTGCGGTCGCCCGCGTAGCGGTCGGCAGATCGCCAGACGCCGACAACGACCAGGACGTTGTAAGGCACCGATAGGCCGTAACCGACGATGAGCG
>JABAOD010001681.1_pt1 | contig 36422 bp, 60 predicted proteins | sample 7062151 | NCBI WGS metagenome assembly JABAOD01 (sample SAMN14538626, study PRJNA623070) | marine sediment metagenome | biome: marine biome [ENVO:00000428]; feature: marine pelagic biome [ENVO:01000023]; material: deep marine sediment [ENVO:00002113] | place: India: Gulf of Khambhat ... | reverse complement strand
TTTAAAGACTCGTCAAAACAGCAGCAACCACGCGTCTATGTTCAAGAGTTTACGGATGATGGGGGCGAAATCCCTTTTAGTTGACCCCTTTCTAGTTATTGACTACATTGGATGTATGTCTTAGAAAGGGGGAGAAGAAAGTGAAAAAGTGCATTAAGTGCGGTGAAAACAAAACGATATCGCAATTTTATATTCACAAACAAATGAAGGATGGCCACTTAAATAAGTGTAAAGATTGCTGCAAAAAAGACGTTAAAAAAAACTACAGAAATAACATAGACCATTATAGGGAGTATGAAAAACTTCGGGCCATGTTGCCTCACAGAGTTAAAGCAAGGAAGTTGTATGAAGCTACAGAAAATGGGAAAGAGTCTGTTGCAAGGTCTCGTAATAAATATCTTGAAAGCAACCCAATAAAAAGACTAGCTTCTCATGTTGTTAATAACGCGGTAAGAGACGGAAAGATAACTAAGCCGACATCATGCGAGAAATGTGGCGCAACCCCAAAAAGATTGCACGGGCATCATGATGATTACGCTCACCCGCTCGATGTTAGATGGCTGTGCCCAGGATGTCATACAAAATGGCATAAAGAAAATGGACCAGGATTAAATGGATAATAGGAGAAAGCGCGTGTCACGCGATTTACATCAAGATGCAATTAAACGACTGTGCGTCGAGTCTATAGAGCAATGGGCTATGCGAGGCACGCAAGACAAGCCTTATATCAGCCTACAGGGCAAGCCGCCGCGAACATTTCCGCGCGGCGAACTTTTGAACGAGAACGGCGTTAGGTCATTTGATGCAATTCGCGTCCTGCAATGGATCAAAAAGCACGAGCAGCAATAGAGAGGTTCTGAAATGAAAAACACAGCAGCAATACTAACGATAGTGGCGTCAACGGCGGGAGCATATGAAGTCACGCAAGGCACAGCGCAAGCGTCTGACCCGCTTGTAATAGCTGGTGACTTATCCTGGGACCAGCACGGATTCCGTTTTTTCTGTGTGCCCTCTCACTATTCATATGATGATCCTGTGGTGTACCCTAACCAAGAGGGTGCAGCGCATCTCCATATGTTTTTTGGCAATACCGATGTCAACTATGCGAGCACCAGCGAGAGCGTTATCAATTCGGGGAGGAGCACTTGCGACGGCGGCATTACCAATCGCTCTGCTTATTGGGTGCCTGCGTTGTACGATGACGCTGGCTTTGTCGTGCTGCCTTCTTACCTCAACCTTTACTATAAGAGTCACATCACCGGCACAGCTAGAGCCGCAATGAACCCCGTCCCTCAAGGCTTGCAAGTTTTAGCGAATAATCAAGTACAAGGGTATCAAGACTCGCACATAGACACACTGGATCACGACGGTTTAACGATGATTGTTGTTTTTCCTGATTGCTTGGCTATTGATGCCCAAGGTCAACCGTTATTAACGTCGCCAGGTGGTGCCGCTCACGTCGCGTATTCGTCGGGCAATTGTCCCGCATCGCATCCTTATGCCATCCCTCAGCTAACGCAAATCATCAATTGGTCCGACATCGATTACAACAGCGAGTGGCGCTTGGCGTCTGACCTTATGCACGATGCGCCCAAGGGCAGCACAGCGCACGCGGATTATATCGCAGGGTGGACTGAGGCAGCAGCGATTACGATGCGGGATTGTGTGCGTGATTTGTTTAGCGCTTGCGGACCGCAGATGCACACTTTTTATGATGAGCGCGCATATAACTCAGCAGGTGTGCAAGTGTATGACTACTTCAGCGTGCACGCTACTGCTAGCGACACGCCGCTGCATAGCGATGACTGGCCAGCGATGCGCAGCAATGCCGGCGCGTGTAGCGAGTGATTTGATCGGTCAGCACACGACTTGAACGTCTAGCTGTAGCTGGATGTGGTCAAACGATACCGGCTGCTATCGTGTGTGTGTGCAGTCACTTAATAAATAACACTTAATTTGGAGAGTTAATATGAAATTAGCAGACGCATTATTGAGGCGAAAAGAGCTACAACAAAAAGTGGATCAGATTCGCAAAATAAAAGAAACCGACGTTTATGATGTTAAAATGCAGCGAAGGCAAATCACGGATAGCGTTGACGATATTGTTGCGCAAGTGCCAAAACTTGAGTTAAATCAAGTAACCAAAGAATTTGATTACTATGCTAACAAGCTGCGGCTGATTGACGCTGCGATACAGCAGTTAAACTGGACGACAGATATCAAGGTCGATGATAAAGTTTGGATTGACTACGCGGAGGCTTAAGTTTTAGGAAGGCGGTTAAGGCGATTTGGCTAGGGTTTGCTCCGTACCCTAAACGGTTAGAGGTTGGCCAGCCTCGTTGCTCCTGCTGGAAGGGTTAGACCAGCACACAACTAATAATTGTGATGACGGACTGCTAGAAGTCTTTGTAAAAACTACTAGGTAACTCCGAATGCGAGAACCTATAACAGTTTACAACCGATTGAAAGCACATCCGAATTAATAAACCCGACTGTGTTTATTCCGAATAACCAGCCAAATGATTAGCCGCCTTCCTTAAATTTAAGTGCAGGCATTAAGTTAAACGAAGCGGATTAACGTTAACTAACAGTAACGCTAAGTAAAAGTTCATGGCAGAGCTGAATGCGTTTAAATATAAAGCTACTTGTTTCGCGTGGACAAAAACGCTCAATGTATTTATAAGTCGGGGTAGCGTCCGGCCTCTGCCACCATATGCAAGCAATAAATTAAACGGGGAACAGGTGATGAAAGTAATCTACAACGATAAAGAACATGATATCGACGACGAAGTCATAGAGCAAATGGTAATTAATCTACTCAAATTGGGATATGGTGATGAGTTTTTTCTAGGGATGCGCAGGTCCAAGATTATCACATCAGAGACATGATAGAAGGTGGCGCTAGTTATGTAGCAGGGGTTGCAGACGCAATGCCAAGCGTAAAGCCACGTCTAAGTAACTTTAGTAAAGCGCTTGACGCGATGGCAAATATTGCTTTTAAGGCGTAAACGGGGGGAGATATGAAAGAACTAGAAAATATGAACGCGTTAGTGGAATGTGTAAAGCTTGTTAAACATTTAATTAAAGACAAGCGAAGCATTAACGCGCTAGAAGTAGCTGAGCGATTTGCAAATCATAATGCAACGCTCGATGAGCTAAAAGAGGCTGCAGCCGCCGCCGACGCTGCAGCCGCCGACGCCGTCGCTTTCGATACTTATTCAGCCGCCGCCGCTTGCGCGTCTCACGCTGTTGCTGCATGCTTCAGTTCATCTCCTGCTAGCACTGACTTAGTCGCTTGTTATACCGCTGCAGCAGCAGCAACTATTGCTTATGGCTTAACTAACTTTGCTTATTATCCTAACGCTAAAGATGAAGCTGCAAATAAAATGAGAAAAAGAACACTAGAGCAATGCGCAGATATTATCGCATCTGCGACACGATAATAGATAGATTATCATTGCGAGCAATGAGTAAACTAAACGAACTGGGAGAGATATGGTGAGGGACCGAGAACAACAACTGGCTGATTCTCATAGAAAGGACTGGATGAGTGAACAACAATGGGAGTGCTATAAGCTGTTAGCTGATTTGTTTCATGGCTTCCATCACATATCCGGGAAACTGCATGAATGGGGCGCTGGTATAAAGCTAAATACTACGTACACAAATACACTAGCATCTTATGATTATAACGGGCTGACTCGATTGATTGTTATGGCGCATGACAGGATGATTCGCGCTGAAATAGTCCCAAGCGGTCCAGGGATGTTAGGCATTGTTTTACATAAACGGCATAAGCGCGAAGGCCGAATGCACGAACGGCATCCTACGCTAGAAGACCACGTAAAACAAATTAGGGGAGGTTTGGATAAATGAGTGAAACTATAGGCGATAGGCTTAAACTGCTCAGGAAGCGCGAAAAGCAAACTCTACAAGATGTTGCGGACGCTGTAGGATACTCGAAAGTCCATGTGTGGCACATTGAGAAAGGGCGCACCGCAAACCCTGCCGTCTCATTTCTCGCGGCTGCATCTAAGCATTTCGATACCGATTTGGATTTTTTGGTTTTTGGTAAATCCAAAAATGAGCGTGATGCATTTATCCGAGAATATAATAATTTGTCTCGCGAAAAAAAGGCATTAATGCGTAAGCTACTAAGGGCGATCCGATGAATAAATTTAAAGTTTGGCACAACAAGGATGAGCGGTGGCTTTCAACGGATGACTTGATAGTCGATATCGCTGTGAGCCAGTGTGGGGGATTCGTTTATGAGCTCTATTTTGATCCGGCTGATTCGTGGTGGAAAACATACAAGATCGGCGAAGACGTTATGGTGTATACATATTAAATTATTTCTTAAGAGAAAACTATGAAAGGATTAATGATAAGACTATCACGGGCTGATGCCTGCGTGCTGTGCCTTGGCGACATACGCGGCGGATCAGTCGACGTGCTCTTTAAGAGCGGCAAGATTGGCAGAATACCGGCTTATGACCTTTATTTAAGCGACGATGACGAACATCTGCCCCCTATTTTTGTAAAGGCTAGGCGCATGCTCGGCCTTGATCAGCCGCATTTTTTAAAAGCTACTGGCACCGGATTGTCGCCTCACGATGATGATTGAACTATTAATTAACAGCGACACATCAAAGCTTCAAGCGCTCCGCAAGCTGTCGGACTTGTACCTAGAATACAAATACTTGAAGGTGAAGGTGTACCCAGGCGCTAAATCATCTCTGGATCAGAAAGCGCTCTTTCATGTATGGGTGCGTGAGATCGTCGCAGCGATAGAAGGCAAGTCTGTTAAGAGTGTGACAGTAGCAGAAATTGAAGGGACCAAGCGAGCCTTAAAACTTATGTGTTACTCTAATGCAGGATGGTCCTTTATGGTTCATCGTGTAAGAAACATATTTACAAATGAGTCTAAGCTCGACGCAAAAAGCATTGCTGAACTCACACGCGGCGAGCAATTCCAATTCATGGAGTGGTTGCAAGCAACAATGGCTGATAAGTACGGGCTAATTCTGGAATCGAAAGGCGATTATAAGACACTAAAAGGCGGGAACAATGAATGCTGAAGTATTATCTTGGTCACTACTTGTCGGCGGCGTGGCGTGGGTTGCGATCTATTTTATTGGCTGCGCTAGTGGGTAGCTATCTGGGTGTGTGGTTTCATTTATTATGGCAGGGGGTGCAGATGTTATGAGAAAGCGCAAAGCCTGGCTGAAGGCTGTCGGGTCTATACCTCACTGCATGCTGTGCGGATCGCAAGACGCCTTGCAAGTGGCTCACAATTGGGAGAACAAAGGAATGGGTCTAAAGGCCCCTGATTACGAAACCGCCCGACTCTGCCGTGATTGTCATTATGAACTAGATGATGGTAAGAGCATGAGCAAATACGAGCGACACATGAACTTGAGCCGAGCAATTGTTAGAACCCACTCTTACCTGATTGAAAATAGGATATGGCCATGAGAGCAGCTAGACGAGACGCAAACCACAAAGACATACGAGATGCTTACAGATCGCTAGGCTTTAGTGTGCATGATACAGGCTCTGTGCACGACGGGTTCCCTGATCTAACTGTAGGTAAATACGGGATTACATCTTTAGTTGAAGTTAAGGACCCAAACAAGCCGCCAAGCGAGCGACGATTAACTGAATCACAAATGATATTTCACGCAGAATGGAAAGGAGACGCTAAGATTGTAATGACAGTAGACGATGTCCTTTTGCACGATCGAGAGATGCAACAAATCGCAAAAGCTAAACTATACGGAGAGTAATTATGGATGCAATGATAATAGCAAGCGCAATAACTTCAGGCGTAATTATAGGTGTAGTGTTTATGGTGGCCGTTATGATCGGGTTTATCAAATGAAGCGCAAACGGTGCACATATCTACCGCCATGTGACTTACACAAAAGTACTAAGGTCACGGCCATGTTGGATGAATTAAGTAAGATGTCTATTAGTGAAGTCCGCTCGTACTCAAGCATTAAAGAGTTGCGAGCGGAGTGCATTAGGCGCGTGCGCGCAGCCAATTACGATTTATGATAAATTAAACAATTAACCCATATTTTGTTATTGGCTCCGCCTGTATCCCATGCGCTTGAATGCGTTATTTGCACTTGGCTTGAGCCTGCCAAAAATGTTCCCTCTGCTTGCTCAACTGTAAAGCCATCATCTGAGAAACAAACAAATTTCATAGGCACTATAGTTGAGTTGGTTTGGTACTGGTCAGCTTCTGGCGCAACGGGCAAATCGATCAAGATGTCGTTGGTGTTGGCCGCCTGGAAATTGAAACGGAAAGACCAGTGAACCATTCCACTAATAACCCAATACTTAGACTCTTCCTGGCCTATACTTGTCACGCTTGCGCCGCCCACATGGGTTACATTTGCCGTCGTAAGGGTGTGAGCTTGCCAAGCACCTGAGGCATCAGAAAAACTTGTAATACTCCCCGTGTTAATGGTGGATCCATCGGTTTGTACCATCCCTAGTGCGCGCTGGTTGGCCACGCTGGCGTCACTACCTCCAAGCCTAACCAAAGGCTCAGCGGTCCATGTACACTTACTGTCTGCGTATGTTACGCCGTAGAACTCTGTCGTCGCGTTCGCATTTACAATATCCGCAGTACACGCTTCCATTGTTCCGCCGAAGAATTTGTTGTGATTATTGTCAGCGCCATTGACCGCCGACGCCTGCGCGATAATGATCGCGGTTGGCGTAGCGTTAGGGGTTGATCCATTAGCTACACCCTCAAAATCCGCGCCATAAAAACAATTAGTGTCGCCAGCGTCAATTTGTATGCCTGTGTTATTACCTACGCCGCTGCTTGTGCCCGCTCTGAAATCATAGAATTCATTGCGATTACATGACGCGCCGCCAGCGTTGGGAGGGTCACGCAACCAAGCTACCCTCTTAGCCCCCGCCCCACGGGTTAATGGATATGTGTTATAAAAACAACCTGAATCAGCCCCCCCGACATCGGGGCCGCACTGCAATACGTGCACCTCATCCAAGCCGCTATCACCAATAACGCCTGGCATTTTATTGTAATTGTTTTGTGTAAGGGTGGTTGTTTGGGTTAAATCCTGTGGGCCTACGCATGTAGCCCAAACGCCCGTCCTGCTGTTTGAGTCGGTCCTAAAAACGCCCGAATGTTGACACCAGCTTGCGGACTGATAAAACAACACCGTATTGTTTGCGCTCGCTTTTAGCACAACGCCAGGCTCGAAATGTATATTTTGATAATCTGTAGTTACATCAATCCCGTCTAGAAGATACGTTCCTGATTCAAAAGTTATATTTAACGCCGAAGCCAAAAGGTTGTCTTTTGCTGCGCTATCATCCGTTGTCCCGTCGGCAGTCAACCCCGCTTGCTTTGCTGTGATCTTGTCGCGATCCTTCGCTATAAAGCGCCCCGCTCCGCCCTCATCGCTGGCGAAGTAAAAAACACCATCCGCCGTGGTCGTGTCGCTGCTATCCCAATAGTATTCATTACCACCACCGTCACCGGCCGTCGTGTAACCTAATGTAATAAACCGCTGGTTATCGTACAGATCGGCTTTTGTTAGCGCCGTCATTGCTGCCGTTGACACAAGATTCACAGGGACATCTAGTGCGGTCTTTGTGTCTGTCAGAAGCGCGCCGCCAAGCTGGCCGCCAAGGACGTTGTAATCTTCTATCGTGTAAAGCTCAGCTCCGGCTGCGTTCTTTAGCACAAGGTCATACGTGATGTCAGTATCATAATAGATGTCGTTCGTTGGTTCCCCGCCAGAGTCTAGCGTCAAGCTGGTGCCGCCTTCCGTACCCGCCGTGTCTAAGTAAAACGGCGTAGGAGTCGCCGTGTTCGCGATATTGAACTCAACAGAACCGCCAGCTAACAAAAGCCCAGTGGCTGGGTCGCTGAATTGGGGCTTGAATGGTTGGCCTTTAACGTATGCCATTTTCATTGTCCTCTGGAGCGGCTGCCGTAACCTGGGCAGCGGATATAATATCTCCAGCCCGAGAGCGCCTAAGCAGTGCGGCTTGCTCCCTGGCTAATCTCTTTTCGATTTTCGTCGCGTCATCTACCAGTTTAAGCACTTGCCTTTCCCTTGCTCGGCTCTTAATTGGCTGCATTAACTGATCAGCGAAAGGCCCGAATATAGTGCCAAGCTTGATGGTCAGCGCATTATGTGCGGCGCGAATAGCTGGGCCGCTAGGGCCTGTGCCTGTAGCTAATCCAGGGGGCGGCTCTTTAAGCGCAGACACCTTGCCAATATCCCTCAAAAGCTTAAGTTCATCATTACCAAAAAACACTCTCAGTTTTGCGTCGCCAATTTCCTTTAAACCGCTCTCCATTCCTGCACGACTTAACATCCTAACACCTTCGGCAGTTTCTGGCCCTCGAAATGATTTGGCTTTAATCCGCTCGATCGCTTCTGCGCGCAGATTATTCCACGCCCTAACCCCTTGCTCTATCTGCTCATCACTTCCGCTAAAGAGGTAACGTTTCAAGTCTTTTAAATCCGAAGCCTTGTAGCGGCTTTTTCCTCGCCCAACCTTATCAAATAATTCTTCAGGCGCAATTCTATTCTCTAGCAGGTCGCGAACCAGTGACACACGGTTCTTGTCGAATTTGTGAAGTGCTTCTTTTGTCAGTCCGCGCTCAAAGTCTCGCTTCGCTGCTCTCGCTTGATCAAAGAAATCAGCGCCAGCGGCTTTTAATGCGTCTTCATCGAGCGCATTTTTAAATGCCCGAATAACATTATGCCCTTGCGCGTTTGCGCCCTCGAATAAGGAGTTGGCGAACTGCCGCAGCTCTTCTGCCTGCGACACAGAAACACGGCCAACCGGCCTCATCTGTTTATTTATGACGCCCATTTGGATCATGTGATCACGCAAAGCTTTGACGGTGCCCTGTGACCTTTCATTTATTGGCGCTAAGGATTTAATAGCCTTGGATGCTTCAACGAAGCGAACATTTTTAACATCCGGTGCGGCTTCGGCGGCTTCACGATATAGCCGCGTTATTTCATCGTCCATTGACAATGCTTTGCTAGTTATAGCGCCGATAGCGTCATCACTAACAGCCGCGCCAGCTCTAGCTTGAGTTATTGACTCGTCAACTAACTGGTTAAGTCTCAAGTCCTGCTGTTCTAGAGCATTTCTAACCGCACCGCCTTCCCGAAACGCGTCCTGTTGTTTGACAAACAAATCAGCGTCCCTGGTTCTTTGCGCTTCCGTTGGGGTCAGCCCAAGTTGCGCAAAAGCCTGTTCGCGGGCTTGGTTGGTTGCATCGTCAACCCCCATCGATCTGGCAAAATCATCAATACCAGCAGCCTCAAGAAATTGCTCTTCAGTGATATTGGCCTTATCCAACGCGTCGCGCATATCCTTGGTGAACTGTCCGGTCTCATCTATAGCATCTGCAACCTTGCCTGTAAGCTTAGATATCAACTTTCTACCGGCACGATTGACAATAGGTAGCGCAATCTCAGGCAAAGTGCCAAAAGTCAAGCCCGCCACAACACCTTCCATTGTGGCCTCACCGCTTTCTGCTCCACGGCCTTTAGCAATTGCTGAGGCTTCTATTCCGGTGACAAGGCCGGTGGCCGCAGCTCGCCCAGCTAGCGACTTAACAGCGCCTGCACCAAGGCCGAAAGGTGCAAATGGCGCAACCTCTCCAACAAGCTCACCTGCCCCTACAGCATCGCCAGCAACCGTTTTTAGACTTTCAAACGAAGCCCTCTCTTGCGGGGTTTCAGGATCAGCAAAGCCCAAGCCGCGACCAACCGTCATCATGCCGCGACCAATGCCAACTAAAAATGATTCATATGCGGGCATGCTTTCTATCATTTCAACTTGCAACGGGTATTGCTTCCGTAACCGCTCAATATCAGCCAAGCGAGCCATGCGCGCCTTATTCGGCGTGCCTGCTCTAGTCGTCCCCGCCTTCTTTATGCGCTTTACGGTTTCTTGATCAAGGCCTTTAAATATATCGCCAGCCGGTGGCGCAAAAGCAAACTTAGAGGTGCCTGACCGCCTAGGTCGGGACATTGCGCCGGTCGGCAATGAAGTTCTTTGCTCTTGAGGCGCACGAACTTCTTCAAACTCAGGTGCACGAATCCCAGCCAAAATAGACTCTGGCGTCTCTTTAGATGTCTCTTCCTGCCTCCTAATTTCTTTTAGTACATCTAACGCGCTCAAAACCCTATCTTCCTCAGCTCTTCTGGAGTGGCCCCAGCGTCAATATACTCTTGCTTAGTAAAGCCTTTGATCCGAGTCTCCCTGGTAATAATATCGCCACGCTCAAGACCATAACGGCTGCCTAGCGTCACATATTCTTTTTCGCGCCTTTCTTGCAACTTTCTAGCTGAGTCGTATTGCTTTTCTGCTTCAACAATAAACCGCTTTCTCTGGGCTGGCGACAGTCTTTCGCCTTGCGCTACTTTGTTGTAGGTATTCAAAATGCTTTCACTAATGCCGCGTGTATTCTCAGCGGATGCTTGCTCACCCTCTCGCACAACAGAAGTTGGATCCAGCATTTTCATAAATCCAAATATCAAAGCCAAATCAGACTGAGCAGTAACCTCGCCTTCTTGGGTCGCCTTGACGCGAGCATATGAATCTTCAACATCTCTAAATACCTTGGTGAATCGCTCAACTTCACTTCTGAGCTTGGTAGCTCTATCAAAAGTACTTTGTTCTCGCTTAAGCTGCTTATCTAAATCCTGAGCCTCACGCTTTGCCGAAGCCAAAGGATCACTGGCCGTGGCTATGGCCCGCCCATCCTCGAATCTTGTCTGGCCAGGACTCAAAGTAAAGCGATCTGGTTCACGCAGGGCGCGACCCGCTAACGAAAATTGCTCTAACTGCTCTTTAGTTATTGCGGCAGGATCAACGCCAGAAACTCCAAGCCTTTGGGCGGCCCCTGATACTATCGCACTCCGCATTTCTGGGTCGTCAAAATTCTGTAAGGCCAAGTCGGCAAAACGACCCGCAAGCATTACTTCATCGCGATTTAACTGTCTTCGTTGCTGTGCCGCCCCAGCCTGCGCTTGTTGCAGCTGAAGCTCGCGCATCTGCTGCTCGACAGGAGCCGCCTGCTGTGACTGCTGCAACTGCTGCTGCCTGACCGCTTGTAGCAATCTGTGCTGCTGCTGCTGCTGATTCGCTTCGCCTGCTTCTAGTATCGTCCTAAATATACTCATATCATGTGCCGTAACTCGGTAGATACAGCGTGCCGCCACTGGCGGGGGTCGCTGTCACGTTTTGGAAGAGACTTGGTGCTACAACGTTACTTTGCGGGACTTGCGGCTGATTAAAATAGCCGCCCCTGGACAGCATGGTAATGCCTGCCACATCCCCTACGCCCTGCTGTAGTTGCTGTGCGCCTGATAATCTACCCTGACCTTCAGCCATTGCCGCGTTGATCAGCGCTTGACTGGCGGCTTGCGTGCCTTGGCCGATCGTCGCAGCTTGCCCAGCAGAGGACGCCTGGCCTATGCCCAGCAACCTAAACAGGTTATTAGTCTGTGTTTCGTCTCTAGCTTCACGAGCACCCTGTATGCCGAGAAGCCCCCGAATAGTGTCCTGCCGCGCTTGTCTTTGTCTATCTGCTAGTGTTAGGCCAAGGTTTAAAGCTGTGGGAGTTAAACGACGTTGCAGTTCTTCCGCCGTTCCGCCCGATCCTAAGCGCCCTTGCGAGGCTTGGCTTGCTGTAAGCTGTCGCGTCGTCTCATCGCTAATGGCTCTCATTAACGGATTTTGAAAAATATCTTCACTAGGCAACTGGTACGTTCCGCCTTGCTCGATTAAGTCGAGGATTCGCGGCTCTAGTGAGTCTGGGCGCGCCATGGGCTGAGCCGTGGATAAGGGCGCTTGAGGCGTGGGCAGGCTCGCAAGCTCACTGCGTACACGATTAATATTATCTGTCAGTTCAGCCGTGCGGGCGCGACCTCGATCTGAGAAAGGCTGTAGCAGCGGGTTTGTTGCTCCTATCAACCTAAAATCCTGGGATTGGCGGAAATCGTCAAACTCGCTCTCAAGACCTGCTAGCTCTGCCTCTAGCTCAGCCCTACGTGCATCTATAGTTTGCGGCTGGAATTCCAAAGGAGTCACACCAAGCTGCTGCAATAGCCCAGGGATTGCCGCTTGGCCTGCTTCGCTGTAGGGCGTCAAGCGCTCCAACATCTGCTGTGTAGCTTCTTCCTGTCGAATCGCGGCGGCTTCTTGAGCGTCTGCCACTTCTTCGCTTGCGCGCCTTGACTCTCTCGCGCCCAACAAAGCGCTGCCAACAGTTGAACCTATTAAGGCCGCTTCAATACCCATTAGACTAACCTCTTGCCAAACACGATTTGGCTATAATATTGACCATCACGCTTAATGCTGTCTTTCAGCAGCCCTTCTTGCTCATAACCGTTACGAATGTTGCACTTGATCGCTTTCTTATTCCATGCCGGCGTGAAGCCTTGTATTTTCGTATAGCCCTGCGATTTAATCCACTGCTCACATACACTAAAACACTGATCAGTGTATTGATAAAATTCAGGTAACATAGAGAAATGACCTTCAACCATAATCGGGTTTTTCTCTATCGCACAAAAAAGACCGGCCAAATCTTGCCCCACTTCACACGCTATGTACATTATAGCATCGAGCAACGGATAATCCCCGCCTTGCGACACGCCATCCTGCCTGATTGCCTCTAAATACGTCCTCTGGTGAAACACTTTGTGTATAGTGTCTAGGTCATACGTCCTATAACACGCTATCACTCAGTAGTACCCGTAATTAAGACATTAACAACATCGGCAACGCTGGCTTTCATCCGTAGTTCACTGCTGGGTCCTAGCGCATGGCCCATGGCGTCGTAAAAGATAACAGACCGACCCGCCGGTACATTTATACTTGCGGACTCGTTCGAGCCAGAGCCTTCGGTCGATGAAGTTGCGGCTGGCAGCCTCCAGGCTGTCACAGTCACATTGTTTGAGCTAGTGTTGTTGAGTGTAACCATGCCTATAAACTTAGTCTGGCTACTGTTCGTACTAACGACGGTCTCTATAGTGCCGTCGAGCCTTCGGTTAGTTTGGTGGTCCGTCAAGCTAGCCATTATTCACCGAGATTATCGAAATGGAAAAACAGCGTGCAATTAGTAGCGCCCGTTCCGCTTGCGCTCACTGCAATAGCCTTGCCAGGAGGTATAAGCAAAGACCCTTGGTAATCGTAAAAATCCGAATACCCAGCAATCACCCTGATTGCGCCGCCAACCTTGCCACCCAGAGTTAAACCCGTCACTGACGCGTCACCCGTGGCCGTGACTTGCGCCGCTCGACCGTCTCCCACCAGCATATTATTCACAGTAATTGCAGACGCGCCACCAGCCGTTCCTGTGACGTCGTACACCGTAAATACGCTCGCGACTGCTGAGCCAACGATCATTTGGTGCACTTCTAACATGTCAGTTTCATGATCGTTTTTTAAGTACAACACCTCTTCATCAGCCCCGCCGGTCGTGTATGCGCTAGTAACACTGTACATCTTGCCTTGGCTAGCAGCCTCGTTAATTTCCGAACGCGTCACGGCATGCGCCTGCATTCCTAGCTTATCCGCGTTGATAGGGTTACCGTTCGCGCCGTACATGTTCATTGTTTAGCCTCGCTTTGCTTCTTTATCTCCTCTAGAATTGCCTCTAGAAGATTCGAAATCTGGTGAAATAATATGCGTTCTTGCGGTTGATAAGCCATTACTTGAAACCATTTATCTTGCTCAATGAAATATTGGAAGTCTCTAACTTCTTCTTGTACGTCAATATAGCCGCCAGTGTAACCGCCAATAAATTTCCCATTTCCATCAAACTTAATGCTAGATCCGTCATCGTTTCGTATCCTCACCCTCGAATTAAGACTAGGGCTGGATGGAAAATAAATTCTAGCGCCGTTAGACGCATTAATGAACTCACCATCCAACGCGTAATAATCCGCCTCCTTGACTACCGCATTGAATTCAAACTCATTATGCACTGTATTAAATAATAGCGCATCATCTGTTTTTTGCTCCACGCTTTGCGGCCATGGATACGTTTCTCTCGTGATAATCGAGTTTATTACGTTCGTCTCAGCGCCTGTATAATCAATAAGCTGATCAAGGATTAATAGTAGCTGTCGCTTAAATTCTGGGTGGGTGACCGGCAGCGGGTTTAAGCTTGCGTAAATCGGGTTAACTGTGGCCATCTATTACCGCCCTGCTAAGCGCATATCGACGCTCGCGCCAGTAATGGCAAAATTTACAGGGTCACTTACTCGGAAGTTGAACCGCACATCATGACCGTACGCAAAAACATCATACTTAACATCTGCTGTATAATCGCCCATAACACCTAAGCTAATGTGGCGGTCTTCGCCCCACGATCTCCCGCCGTCCTTCGACACAGAACACATAATAACAGGGCTAACCCCTTGACCCGTCGCCAAGCCCACGCCAGACTCAACCATAAGGCGGACCCTGCTAACAATGATTGGTTTATTCGCAACACCCAGCAGCGCAGACGTGACAGGCGGAGTTGAGCGCTCGCGTATCAGCGCGTCCCCGTCGTCGTCGTATGTATCCCTGTCCAGCTCTAAGATATTTCCGTTCCTGTAATCTGTGACTAATCTTTTACCGAACGCAAAACAATACCCGTTGGCTTTGTCCCTGGACTCAATGCCGCCTATTTGCGTCCAAGTACGAAATTCTTCGCAGAACGACCAACTACGATTAGCCGTTGGGAAAGTAAACACAACAAATGACAAGCCTTGAAACCTATAAGCATAAGCAAAGCAATCACTAACAGTGCTGTATTCCTCAAACTCATTAGCCATAGCGATAGTCGTTTCCTGTACAGCCGTATAGCCTTCGATCTTGTATACATTTTTATCAGCTCCTAAAAAATAGGGATGCTTTTCGGTTGCAGCGATCGAGTGAACGCCAGCTAGCCCGACATGCATCACAGCCTCATTAATCCGCGAAACCGGCGGCGTTCCCGTGCCTGGGTTATACCATGGCGCGATCGAATCAGTGCCGCACATGTATATAATTTGCTTATGTACAAATGGCCGAATAAGGTCATCTGGCAATGATTCCTCTGATGCATAATTCAGAGGGTTTATCGTCCCGCCATCACCAGCATCACTTATTGCAAACCGCTGTCCTGTGCCGTCGTATACTAATTGACTATTAATATACGCCAACGAGACAGGGCTTTCTAAATCCGAATCGGTCACTTGCTCGACTGTAGCACCATCTGTGCGCCAGACGTTGCCGTCACCAGTAGCGGCATATACATAGCTTGCGTCGGCGTCAAAAACGCATCTACCTGTTCCGCTCACCGCCCCTAAATTCGTCTGATTTCCGGCGCTATCGCATTTGTAAAAGTTCTGACCGTGGATCATGTAAATATTGCCGTTCCACGGTCTGATGTGGATGCCTCGGTTTGCATCGGTTGTGCCAGTGCTGAACCTCTTTTTGCCGTATATAGATTGTTCAGCTACGGGTGTTTTTGATTCCAGGTTCTTCTCTGGGTACATATTCAGGCATACAGAGCTAGCTACTGTTTTAGAGCGGCTTTCGTACGCCTGGCCGACTATTGGCAAATCCACCGTTTGCATTATGGGGTTGCTCCGCGCTTACGTGCGCGCATCCCTGGGCTATGACGGCCCCGCCGATCTGCGGCATTGATAGAATTTATGGCGCTCATAAACTGCCCGTAATGATATTGCGCTAGATTCTCCTCCTGCGACCACTCTCTAAGCGCCCACATACAGCCATGCCGATAGACATTAGGGTAATTGGTTAACACGGCGTTAGTCGCGTTAGATGACGATAGGGCAGGTAATTTCTTGTAATATTGCGCCTCGACTGTGTAGGTTGCGTCCGGCGTGCGATCAAACTCAATCTCACCCGTTAATGTGTAGAACTTTGGAAGCCCTGCCGCGCTGCGTATAATTAAATTATGAGCCGGCACGCCCTCTACGTCGTACGTTTCCGAGCCGCTAATCAGCCTTAATCTCCTGATTTCTATAACGTCGTCTGGAAGCTGCAAGAAGCGGTCACCATCAGTGCTTGCCGTGTAGCGCTTATCCATCTCCTTTATACGCAGATGTTGCCACATCTCGGCCTCGCACAAATCAATACAATCGTCTACTACTGTCAGCGCGTCTTCGCGCTTAGACCATTCTATCAGAGCAGTTTTTAGGTTCGCGTAGCTATCAAAGGCCATTATTTACTAACACCAGTTTAGTTTCGCCGCCACCGCTAACAGGGTCGCTGACTGGTAGGAGTTCATGCTCTATAGTCTCAACAACTTTATTGCACCCGTATAAATTGGTGTCTATCCCGCCAATATAGTAATCATCAAACAACACTATTTTAGACCCTTTTAGCCTCGCGTAATCTGAGGCTATAGTATCCACTGAGTGCCCGCCATCTATAAAGGCAAAATCTACCGCCATCTCTGGAAGTGTTTCGCGGGTATTCCCCGCCGTAAGCTCATACTCAAAGCCTGGGTTTTGTTTTTTAAACTCTTCCAAGAACTTAGAGACCAGATCCTTTGTGTAGTGCGGTTTTACGTTCTTTTCTTCTTCGTCTGTCTCTGCGGTCGCGTCCCCGAAAAGGTCAAAACCATAGTATTTTACTGAGTCACTATACTTTAACGCTTCCCTGGCCATTTCCATAGCCCTATAACCGTTCCATGTCCCAACTTCAACAATGGTTTTTGGTTTGCACTCACTTATTATTTTAATAATCTGCGAATAACGGCCCGTCGAGAGACCTTTCGGAGCTATCGCATCGCTGATAATCTTAAAATCTGACTTATTCGAGTAGCCCTGTTTTTTACGCTGCGGCCCTTTCAGATGATCTAAATACTCGCCTAATACTGAGTTAACAAATGGGTGTAGAGTGTCGCACTGGCTTAAATTATTCGATACGAATAAATTATTCTTCTCGAACGCCATGCGCAGCTGGTCATAGACAAGGCAGTCATGCCAGATAGGAAGGAGGAACACATCGCCAGAATTAAATAGATCCTCAAACGCATGCATGAAGCCCGCGTGCGCTGCGTGCTCTGTGTCAAAGCCTACTAGGCCGCATTCGCTGTGCATGTTCTCACGGCCCAAATAACAGGTGTAGAAACCTTCGATCAGAGACTGAAAAAACCCCTCAGGAATGTCTTTAACGGCTACCGTGTCCGCATCAATCCAAAACGCATAACGAGTATCAGTATTTTGCATGGCATGAGTGATACAGTAGACCTTGTGACAGAACTTTATAGCGTCATGGTTGTAGTCATAGCGGAGGGAGTTATCCGCGCCGCGAACGATGCCACGCGCAAGCTCAAACTGAGAATACTTCTGCTTAAAGATATCAAGCCTAGGACAACAGCCGATCAAATCGCGATACTCTATAGATTCGCTCATCACGTCAGGTATGAAGCCCTCATAATACGCAACAATCTGAACATCTCCAGGTCCATGCTCAATAAAACTCTCAAGCATGCGCCGACCATAGGATTCATACCCGCTCTTATTAAAAGTGGTGGCCAGCGTTATTTTACTCATGCGAATTCATTACCTCGTGCTCTGCAAACCATTCGTCGGCAAACTCTTGATTTTCGTATCCCTTAAAACAAGGCGTACCTAAAGTATAGTGTACTAACCTTGCATCTTCATTCGGTTCATACTCTCCAACCAGGTGATTCCATGACTGGCTCAGGTCCCCGACCGAATCGGCCCACTCAAAGCGATGCAAAAAGCTGCCGGTTGCATGATTGACAATTTCAGGCGTCAACGTATTACACCTCGAACAATCAAACAGCATAACGCTTGACCAGTTCTTTTTGGGGTAGATGTGCTGTACATTGCCTAAGAACTTAGTCCCGCCTTTCGGGGTGTAGTTATGCTTAACGCACCACACATCATGGTCTCCTTTGGCCTCTGCAAACAACTTAGCTATATCATCGCGCACTATAATATCACAATCCATAAACAGGGCCTTACCCTGATATCCGGCTAAAAACGGGGTTAGAAACCTACTGAAGCTAAATTCAGTACTCCCATCCTCGATACCGCGCGTGAACTCCTTTATGTTGCGCTTGTTTATCGGCGTAAATGCTACCGGCTGGCTAGCCCTGGATAAAATCGATTGGCACAAAACATGATATGCGACCGTTTCGGCAGGGTCGAATCCTATCATTATGCGCAGCATTTAAGGCCCCTTAAGTAATTATCCTGAAGTTTTTGTGCTACATCCGCCCATTTCTGACCGCGCTTTTGCCGCACCAGCTTCACAGACTTGTACCACGGGAAATCGCCTGATAGGTGATATCGATACGATGGCTCGCTTGGAACCAACACATAACACGGTATACCCAAGGCCCCAGCAATATAGACGACTGTGGTACAGGCTGTAACAACGTAATCAAGTGTACTTATTAACGCTGCCAGCTCATCTATGTCGCCACCTTTTGCCGTGGCTCTTGGGTAACTTTTGACGCTGTACTTGTCGAGCAACTCCTGTTCGACGTGCTTATATTCTAGGCTGATGTATGTATTATCAGGGCTAAATATAGGCTCAAGATCACTTATATCTAAACTGCGTTTCTTCATGCCCGTGCTCGGCAAGCCGCCACGCCACGCCAAGCCAACCTTTTTGCCCTTAAATGTATCAAAAAGCGCCGACCATTGTATGGCGCGCTCTGGGTCAACCTCCAAATATGGGGTTCCTGGGAACGACTCAGGCGAATTTCTATACACGCTAGGTAGATTGCCGATAGGGAATTGATAATCACACTCATGCTCAGCAAGTATTGGTGATTCACTCTGAAACCGCGTACCGTAAACAGGGCAATCAAAGGTCCTGCTAAATAAACCTTTTAGCCTGCTGTCTGTATCTAAAACGACTTCATGATTCCTCATTAAATCCGGCAGACAAGAGGCAAACATAATCTCATCACCAACACCCTGCTCTCCATAAATGAGTATCTTACCTTGAGATTTACCATCCCATAGCGGCAAACCATAGTCTAGCATCTCACGGTGCTTCACGCCCAATGTATCAGCGTAGCCTTGCCAGCCGTGCCTCCAGTTTCTCAGCATGATATTAGCTAAGGCTCTATTATGAATAGCCGCTTTCAAATCAGGATCTAACCTTAAAGCCTCATTACACAGCCGAATGCACTCTTTCGGCTTGGCGCTGTGCAGCATGATTAACGCCTTGTTCGCTAGCGCTCTGTGGTTCTTACTATCCAACTGATAGGCTTTATCAAAACAATCCACAGCCATAGCTGCGTCGTAATCTTCGAGACACATTCCCATATTAGAATAAATCTCTGAAATATTAGGGTTGAGTTGTTGACACCGCCTATAAATATTATAAGCCAGCCCGTAACGCTCAGCTTGCATCATGATATAACCAGACATGAATAGCGCCATCTGGCCGTGCATGCCCTCAAAATCCTCGTTTAGGATGTCATTGCAGATTCTAAGCGCCTCATCTGGCTCGGTCTCTGCAAGGCTTTTGGCCAACTTGAGGCGGGTATCCATCATATACGGTTCACCGTTCTAAGATATGAGTAATCACTACTTTGTAATAGTTTTTCAATCTTCGGTAAATCTTCTTTATTAGAGATGTCCAGGTTGTACTTGGTCCTCCATTCCACGATCACCGTATTAGGAACAGTAGCGAAATGATACCAATCGTCTTTGATCCCTTGCCGCTTATAGTCGCTATTATTCGCTAGCGCCTTGTTCCGCTCCAATATCTTCTGTACGTCCTGCTCCTGCGTTATGTACGTTTTCTTGCTGCTGTGGTCGTATTCGTGAAACGTCTTTACGCCTGTTAGTGGATCGTAGTCTAGTAACCTTTTTCCCATGCACAGCCTCATACGCTTTTCTATATTTTGCAGGATCACCACACCTTAAGTGTCGCTTTTCCCACTCCTCGAAACTCTTACACTTGAGCATTGTCGCTCTGTGAACGTCTTCTAATTTCATAAATAAATAGGGGGCCTTTCGACCCCCTTGCACCTATTAGCTGGTTGTGAGATCAGTAACTTTCCCAGATGACGCCTCATTACGCACTTCCAGCGTAAACTCGGTAATCATTTGAGACTTGTCGCTGTCGCCCGTTTTAGCCAGCGGCTCAGTGACCATATCGCGCAACGTTGCCAATGCGAAATATTCCATGTCCAACACGAATGCGGTGTTCTCGCGCTGGAATCGGTTAGGAACAACTTTAAGAGTGCCGAAGTTCGACTTATAAAAGTCCACAGCGCCCATCAAAGTAACGTCACCAGTGGCGTTTGCGTCCGTCTGCAAGGTTGAGATACCACTAAAACCGCTTACGATAGTACGGTTGTGAGGGCCTACCATGATGACTTTAGGGTCTCCGCCAGCCGTCCAACACGCCTGTATAACAGCGTCTAAGTTAGCCTTTGTGAACGTCCCCGCCGTCGATGCATCAGTTGGAGCTGCAACAGTGCCAGAGCTAAAGCCAGGAGTGGTTGCACCTGAAGCCGAAACACCTTGCGACGTCTTATTAGTAGCAAGCCATGACTCAAGAGAAGCCAATGAGCGAGCCGTACCAGCACCGCCAGCGCTAGACGCCTGGTTGCGAGTCAATGCAAACTCCATGTCACGCTTCATCTCACGGCCACGCTTGGATGCTTGGTATGAGAACTCATCCGCACGGCCAGCACTATCAACGCGTCGCTGAGTGCCGGATACTTGGATTACTTTGCGCGAAATCTGCAAATAGTTGCCAACACGAGTGGTAGCGCTGAACGTGTTAGCTGTAGCGTCGTCACCCTCAATCTGGCGGTTCGAAGCCGCAGCGTCTAAAGCATCAGTTTGCCACTCATGGAAGACAGACCGAGCGCCTACGCGTGGAAGGTCGGAAAGGAAAGGAGTATCCATCGGCGAGATGTCATAAATAACATCCGCCAAGTCTTCGCGATTACCGATAGCACTCACAGTTTGTACAGTATTAGTTGGGACCGCCATAATTAATTACCTATCATTCGTCGAATCGCCGCTGCAGCGTCTTTCTGGCTTCCTGAGCGTCTCAAGCGATCGCGTGCCTTTTGTAAATCAGAGCTACGATCATCAGAAACACCCGTGGTGCCAGGCGTTGCCGCTTTTGGCTTTTCTTTAACAATTTTATCCCGTGGGTTTTGAGCCTGTAGTTCGTCATAAAGCATTGCTTTGCGTCCAAGCACCATGATTCTGTGGTCTGACATCCTATTTAATTCATCATTGGAATAACCGACACTCTCTAGCGCTTTTAAAAGCTTTGGAGACTCAGCCGCCGCTTTACTATGATCTAAATAGTCTGGAATGGCATTCAATAACTTTTCGCCTTCCTGTCTGATCAACTCTGCGCGCTTTTCTTCCGCTGCTTTTGCCTGCTCTGCTTTGAACTGAGAAAACTGCTCAGCCCGTTGCTTCAATGACTCATACCTTTTCAAATACTCATCAGGGTCTATTTCTCTTAACTCGCGCATCTCTTCTGATTCAAGCTGATTCGCTTCGAATGTCAGCAAGGCTTCAACTTCGCTAAGCTTGGATTCGACCTGCGCCTGCTTTTCTTCAAAAGCTCTGCGTTGCTCTCCGATCTGGGCCGTCTTTAAGCGGTAATCGCTCTCCATCATGTACCCTTTTCGAAGATCGTCTAAGGTGACTTCTTGCTCTTCACCTCCGACTTTGACCTTATAGCGTTCCTCCTGCGCCTCTGTGTCGCTTTCTTGCGTTTCCAGCTCAGCGGGTGCTTCTTCAGTCGTTTGCTGTTCATCGGTTGGCCCTTCAGGCTCCATCAGCTGTTTAATGCGGCTAGCCGCTCCATCAATGTTAGTACCAGCTCCGTTAAGGTTGGCTGACATAATTTACCTCATTAGTTTGTTTTTGAACTTTACGATGTTCGACTCTGCTAGCTTCCCAGTGCCGATATATAAGCGCAGCTTGCCCTCAACAGCATTGACTGCGCGTAAAACCTTGTAAGCCTCTTCGCGGTCTTCCACGTCTCGAAACTTGCTCGACTCGATCGCTTTGTAACAGTCGCTCTTCACTGCTTGGATGGCTTCTTGCAGTACCGGATCATTAAGAATCCGTTCTGCATGCTGCGCTTTTCTTATGCGCTCTTTATCTTCCAAAGCCCACCCCTATCAAGTCTTGGTTATATTTTAGTTCAAGTTCTGCAAACTTGGCCAACATCTCTTGCTCAAATTGCTCTTGTTTTGCTGCAATATCCACCGCTTGCTCGCTTTGTGAGCTTTCAGCCTTGATTTGCTCCGCTGCTATGCGCCCTTGCTGCCTTATCCGCTCTTGTTCTGCCAGCGGGTTAGACTGCTGCACAAGCATTTGTAATTGCTGCACCGCCGCCTTAAGCTGCTCGTTTTCCGCTTGCAGCTGCTCTGCTGGCTGCTTAGGATCATTAAAGTAAAGCGCGGCCTCTTTTAGTCCGATCTCCGTGATTAGCTTATCTAGCGTGTTATATATCTTGCTTTGATCGGCAAGTGTAGAACCCTTTTCGATGATCTCATTCTGAACTTGTAGAATGTAATTAAGGTTAGCGATCTTTTCTTTTCTGTCGCCAGCGCCTATGCCAACGTCAATAGTACAATCAATGTTATGCTTCCAGTCACGTGGGTCAATCTCCATCACGCCACCAGTAACTCGCACCTGCAGTGCGTCCTCTTGGTATTTGGACGCAAGCCAGATGATCTTTCTAAAGATCTCGCGAATACCTGTATCAGCGAACAACCTAGCGATCAATTCAACGCGCATTTGAGACATATCACGGATGCCTTGAAAGCCCGTGGCGGTCTTATTTAAGGATTCAGTATCAAGCCCTTGGTTGTATCGAGTAACACCCGTGCGCTGCTCTCGCTCCGTGTTTGTGTACTCGATAGCGCCTAAGATCTCGTTAATCACATTAGAGTTGGACAGTGGCAAAATGGAGCCTTGTATCGGGTCCATACCCTCTACCTGAATAACATTACCAGGTGCTGGTGTTAGCAAATCATCGAGATTAACACGCTCATTGGCTGCGATCTGGTTATAGTTAGCACTATAGATGTTATCGAGCATTTGACGAGTCAATTCAGACTTTCTGAACTGCAGATCTGCCGCCTGCTCAGCAGGGCATGAGCCAATAGCTTTGTGTGGAATCGGAACGGGCACAATCACCGCAAACGGATGCTGGTCCCATTGCTCTTTTTGCAATAGGCGCTTACCAGCGGTGAAGACCTGCCAAAGCTCTGCTATACCGTCATCATCAGCATCTAAATACGTGTAGTACTCGCCAAGATAAATGACGTCATTCGGAGAGTGTGCTACATCTCCCCATTCGCCGTTATCCTCGCGATACCTGGCCGCTTTCTCATCGCTCGGTTCATATGGCTTGTCAGCTGGCAGACTCTCAACCAACTCACGGTCAAAACCCATTTGTATCAATTCGCTTCGGGTTTTCGGTGTTCTGTGCCCACAAAACCGAGGTTTGTAAAAATCCCGTGCGGATTTATTGATCGCGAACTCTTCCGGTGGAATATTGCAGATTTTAATTCGGCCTTTTTCCGTTACTCTCGCGGACTCAACATTATAGCTGATCTGCTGTACCGCGTTGCCGAACTGATCCTCACTAATGCGCTGCTCTTGCGTGACATCATCAATCCTTACATCAGGGTCTAAGCGCAGCTTTTGGTACTCAAGCTCTGATAAGCCTTGATACTTTTCTATCGTCGTTTCTTCTGACACATCCCACGTGACTTTTACCACGCCCGAATACTGCAAAAGCGCGTCTTTCATCATGTCGTGGAGGATTAGTACGCCCTGGTTATCTCGTTGAAAAACCCAATTAGCATATTCCTGTTTCTGCTTTGCCTCGTCCTCGCCATCGACATAGTTACTCGAAAACGTCGCAATATATTTGCCCTGCGTAAACATGCGCATAAGACCAGGCAACATGCCCTCGACGACATCTGCGACATCAGTCGTGACCGCGCTAGACTGCCCAGGCACCTCATTGCCATACGGTTCACCATTGTAATAGCGAAGCAGTTTAGCTCGTTTTTTCCCAAGCTCCCCGCCGTATTCGAGCGCATCGGCCTCCTCGCTAGAAACGATCCCCATGATTTCATTGTCAGATAATTTCATCGTATACCTATCCTGGCCTTGGGCAGCTTTTTAAATTCCCGCTTATGCTCTCTCCAACTCACTGCGAAATAACGAAAAGCATCTGCTGCATGCGACGACCAGTCGTGCACCGGTCTTGGCTTAAATTGCTTGTGTTTATCGTCGTACTCTTTGTGATAGTTTCTAAGCGCTAGCAATCCATCTTTACACTTATCTTTATCAAACCAACATCGATTAAAGATCATTCTTGCTGCGTTTATACCGTCATCGATGCCTAGCTTGGGGCATATCTCAAATCTAATGCCGAGGTTTTTAGCTGTATGCAATCGTGATACCCCACTGCCAAGTTCCCTAACTTCAATATCGTGCGGGGCGTAATGATCGCCGTACGTGTATCCTCGGTCTTTTAGAACCTGCGCGTAATGTGGTAGACCCTCACCACTCATCTCGTAGTAATCGATAAATCGTAGCTCGCTGTTAATTGACTGCATAAACCAAATCACAGTCGAATCACCTACGCCTAGATCCCAAAACGTATGGACTGGATGACCTTCAATATAAGGCACGTTACAAATGCGCCCGTCTTCTTCCGCTAGCTGCAGTTGTTTAGCGTAATACGCGCCTTTAATCGATGCCGTCCAAGAGCACTCATACTCTTGGTTGTACTCGTCCTCATCCATAATCTTTCTGGCATCCGCTAATTCTTCGGCGTCTATAATCCCCGTCTCGCTTGCTTTGTGGACCTTCACGTACCAATCTTTGTCGTCCTTCATCCGCTCGTACAGCTCATGAAACTGTGTACCACCCTTTGCACTACCGATAAAGATCGCCCAGCCTTTGCGGTCACTCAACGCCGGCCTGATTACCTCAGTAAATAGCCTTGGTGACATATCGCCATACTCATCTAAAACGATACCGTCGTAATAGTTGCCGCGCATGCTGTCAGGGTTATCAGCACCGTATAGCGTGATCCTACTGCCCCACGGAAAGTCCAATCTGAGTTCAGCTTCATTAGCCTTAGCGCCTGGAATTACCATCGTAAAATGTTTTATGTAATCCCATGCAATTTGTTTCACCTGCTTGTAAAGAGGCGCAACGTACGCATACCTCGGCCTTTCCAATTTGCATTGCACGCATGATTTTATAATTTGATTAATAGCAAATACGGTCTTGCCAAATCGCCGATGACACACTAAAAGATTCCAACGTTTCAGATCTTTGTGCATCTCCTTCTGCAAAGGTCTCGGAGAATACGGTATTACAATCTCATTCATCCGCCCACCTTATCTGTATGGGGCCGCCAGATTCGCCGGTAACCTCAACAGCTTTTTTCTTCGGCGCAATATACCCTGCAAGCTCTTTATACATTGTGCCAGCTAAGTTAAACTCTCCATCTTGCATAGCTCGGGTAGCCACAATCACCATGCCCTCGATAGGGTCACAATTCAGCTCCTCTAGCTTCTTAGCGACATTGTAAGTCCGCTTATTAAGAGTGCCTTTCTGCCTTCCGCCTGTTTTTACGCCCTTAGCCATAACTTATATTAATATCTATCCTTTCTACTATAGATTCAAGTTATTGATTTAACTCGCCTCTGTCCAAATATTAGACGAACCTGATTGAACGGTCCATGTATTGCCTGATGCTGTCTGTTCTGTCCATACAGCCGGTACTGCTAACTCGCTCGACAGTATCCCGCTATATTTCATCGTGAGCGTTTCCCTATCAGCCTGGTCAATACTGCCATCCGGTATCAAGCGGAAAATAAACGGCCTACCGAACCGCATCATTGACGCCCGCTTGCCTGCTGTATCAACCGCCATTAGCTGAAGCTCCCTCGCGTGCCTGTAGTTAAGTCGTCACTAACCGTTGCTGTGCCGATTGTCGCGCTATCAGCTCGATTGCGTAGCGTCTGAGTTGTCGCCGTCTCTGTAATCTTGTTAGTAGACAAGAGATATATTGTGCGGATCATATTGGTAAGTGTAGTCGCTGCCGCTGGGATGCTAGATAGCTCAGCAAAAGTATCAGTATTGAGCACATCCAGGACCTGAGCGTTTATATCCGCTACGCTTACGTCGTTTAACGCCGTTATGCTTGCAGCCGTTGCGAGATCTGTTAGAGCGCCAGCATTCGGAAGCAGATCCGTGACCGCTTTAATAGCATCTACAACGGTATCAACAGTCGTTAGCGCCGACGCTGTAGCTAGCGCTGTTAAGTGATCGCCGGTTCCGCCTGCTTCTGTTAGGTTCGTTCCGTCGCCGATATGATCGCGGGTCGCTTGGAGTGAGTCTGTCGTGTTAACGTACGTATCCCAGTCAGCAGTAGCAGACGATGACACCAGTTTAGCTACAATCGAATTGTCCGTAACATCAGTGCCGACAACTGCCGCGCTCACAAGATGATCTAAACCAAGCGCAACTAACCCATCGTTAACTTCGCTCTGCACTTCAGCATCCCATGCCGCGTTCCACGGCACCGCAGTTAAGCCAGCGCCAGCCGCGCCGATCTCCGCAGTATCCACAAGCACCGCATCAACGTTACTGTCTATCGTCGCAATATCAGCCGATACACTAGCACCAGCCGGAGCACCGAGCCGTGCATACGCATCGCCTGTTTGAACCGTGTTGCCGGTGTACGTTGTGATTGTGTCGCATAGATTGATCGATGTTGCTGATAAGTCGACACTCGTAGATGCATTCTCGACGTTACCCCAATCCACCCCCGCCGCACCTGTCGCTGTTACATCCAGCGTGCGGCCTGCTACCGTTGGTTGAATTGGCGCTAAACCCATTATCGACACATTATCCGTCGCTGCTGCTGTAAACGTCGTGCCTGCTGCAAGCGTCACTGTCTTAGTTGATCCGGTGTAATCACTAATGACAGCGCTACCCATCTGCACCTGACTAGCCACGTCATGGATAATGCAGTACATCCCGTTAAGTGCGTCATCCTCGGCCGGCCCGTCTGTAAGCGTAAAGCTTGTTTGACTGGATAGTGTCGCAATCGTAGTATTGAGTAGCGCGCTCGGATAGCCAATTGTAAATGTAACTGGGATGAAATTGATTGTTGCAGCATCAACCGTGATCGATGCGATAACAACCATATACTGAGAGCCAGCAGAATAAAAACCAGCCGTCGTATTGTCTGCTAGATCAATACTAACCCCATGGATGCCTGTTGTACTGTCAAAGTCAATGCCATCCGTATCTAGTAGCGTATACCCTGAGTCGCTTGCTCTTTGAGTAGTGGACCCGTCTTTGTATATCTCTATATCAGTAGTAGCCAGCCCTGTAATCGTCACGCTAGCGCTGGGATCGTTACTATCGAAAGTATGAAAAGGGATGTATATAGTTTGCCCTGGCCGCACTTCGCCTAAGTCTTTTATCATCCTAAACAGCCCCCAAACGGTCCGTTAACCGGCAGCCCAAAAACGCCCTTAGGGTTTGCGCCGCCAACTGTTGTTACCACCACAAGTTCTGGCCTGCTGCCATCCGCGCCTTCGCTTGACACAAAGCCTTTATAGTCCGAGTCCTCACCCGCATCCGCTCGCTCTAAGTGAAAACCTTCGTCGCTCGATATAGTACCGTCGACTATATCAGATACTAAGCTAGTACAGTCCCAGCTATAATAGACCCCATTCGTTGAGCCTACACTTGTAGTCGACTGTATAGCACTCTCTCTGTCAGTCCCAGCGCCCAAGCAGCCGCCGGTATTCCACGAGTTTGTGCCGTCGTACGTGTTCCACGTCGACCCACCCTCAGTCCACGCTTGCAAGACCCTTCTTAAGTCTATGCTGTACGTGCCGCCACCGTTGTATGTTTGCTCAAGATACAGTGTAGCAGATGTCACAGTCTCGCTTGCTGAAATATTGGACAGCCCATCAAAGCGGTAAAGTCCGTGCGAGTGATCGCCGCTAGCGTACTTATTGACCTCGACGTCTAGCGCCGAGCCTTCATTAGTCGTCGCTATGACATCTTTGATTTTATTTTCAACAACTCCAGTGTACTGCGTGCCGGTCGCATTTTGCGCAGTTGTGTTTTCTGTTATTATGTAAGTCGGCATTTACGTGTAATGACTCAGTATATCTGCACAATGACCGCTGATCGCCGATTGTACACCCGCTGGCGCAGTCACCCAAACAAGCTGGTTATTTGTATAGCTCGGCGTCAGCGATGATACGTTAGCAACAACGGCGTCTCTAAAAGCTGCTGCTTTAGTAAAGATCGCTGCAAAGTCTGCTGTGTGATCGCTCCAGGACGCATAGCCGAGGTTCTTCTCTGCAATCTCAGCGATGCGCGCAGCACTTAAACCCGCACTATCAAAAGCTGCTTTCTGCGCCAAAAGGTTAGTCACGCGTGACGGTATAGTGATAAGAGCGCTATAGTCAGAGCCGACGTTGCTTGCTATCTCTTGCACTAAAGCGCCAAAATCGACGACAGCTGAGTGCATTCTAGCCACTGACGTCAAATCCACGGTTGTGTTAATATTAACAGGCATGTCTAACTCCTCAGTTTTACACAGTATAGCACTTTTACAGCTCCGCAATAGCTCCTTTTTTACTCCACTTTTTTGTAATAGTCCGATAAACAAGCGTTCTGACTATAAACTACTCGACTCAAGTCTATCACTTTGATAGATCTTAATAAAAATAATTGCGTTTTATCATCTAAAGCTCTTGACGTGTTGTGTTTACGCAAGTAATATTAACTCAACGCTTGAGACAAAGCACAAACAACGGAGAGCAAAAATGAAAATAGGGTATTACTCAGCAGACACCACCAACGGCGTATCTTTTTACGACGATTTGATGGATTTAGACGTAGACATTATGAGCGTGCGCGACTTTCGCGACTCACTAGACACGTTAGAAGAGGGCGAAATTATATACACCTTTTTTGATCAAGGCGAAGCGGAGCTCTTTGATGAGATAAAGCGCGAATACGGCATTCAATGACCGGCGTACAAATAGCTATCAATAAAGATACGTGGATGACAAATAATGGAAACACTAAAAATCACAAAAGAAGACTGCCAACTGATTGATGGTAGCCACTACTACAAACTCGATGTCGACGAACCCACTGACATAGTTATCGATGGTTTTAATGTTCATTTTATCGGCGGCATCGACACCGACGGCGGCGACATCACAACCAAAGGCGGCGGTATCTACACCCACGGCGGCGACATCTACACGCGCGGCGGCGACATTATAACCAACGGCGGCAACATAGACACCGACGGCGGCAACATCGACACCAACGGCGGCGACATCCGCACCAACGGCGGCAACATAGACACCGACGGCGGCAACATCGACACGCGAGACGGCGACATCATAACCAACGGCGGCGACATCACAACCAAAGGCGGCGGTATCTACACCCACAGCGGTACCATCTACACGCGTGGCGGGGGCATCTTCACACGTGGTGGCGACATCCTAACCAACGGCGGCGACATCTACACGCGCGGCGGCGACATCCGCACCGACGGCGGTGACATAGACACCGACGGCGGCAACATCGACACGCGGGACGGCGGCATAGACACTCACGGCGGTGGCATTTTTACAGGCGGCGGCTACATACACTAACAAGGAAAAACGATGAAAACATTAAAAATTACAAAAGAAGACTGCCAACTGATTGATGGCAAATATCACTACACGCTTGATATTGACGAACCAACAAACATTGTAATTTATGGTTTTAATGTTCATTTTATCGGCGGCATTGTCACGCACGGCGGCGGCCTATACGCTGTGGCTGGCGACATCATAACCGACGGCGGCGACATCAACACGCACGGCGGTCGTATCGTAACCTTAGATGGAGGCGGCATCTACACCCACGGCGGCTGCGTCTTCAGCGGCGAGATCGCAATCTACCTCGGTGGCGGTATTTATACCAACGGCGGCGGGTTCCAATGATAATAGGGACGAATAAATGAACTACAACGATTACTTGACGCCGCAAAACTTAGATCTTCTGCTCAAGGAGCAATCATCTGTGTGCGAGCAGTCAATAGGTTATGAACTATACACGGGGAGGCTTGACGCTATATTAAGCTATGTCGATGAGTGCGGGAGAGATGCTTTTATCACGATCAAGTATTTTTTCGCTCGCGATGATGAAAATACCCGCTTTTTTAAATTTGACGAAACAATTATTAATCACACTGATTTGCATTATGATTATTCATTAATCGATGACTGGGTATCCGGCAAGATCGCTGAATTTATTGCTGATCGACACGCTGAAAAAGCATACTAACGATCGCGGATGATCGCAAAGAGATCATTAAAACGCTCGTTGAAGTCGTTGAAGCGCTCATTAAAATTGTTGGTTGCTGCTACTATTTGACCGGCTAGCTCGTGCACATCACTTGTGATCCGGTCCAATTTATCGTTCATTTTGTCCATTCTTTCAGCTGTTAGCTCTCTTTGTGACCTAATCTGTTCGAATGCTATGTCAAGATCTTTCTTGACCAGCTCGATATGTCTGTCAACATAATCTTTGAGCTGTGCGTTTTCTCGGCTTAAGCTCGCGTGCCCATCTCTTAACTCTTGTAACTTGTCGCTCACAATCACCAGTTTCTCAGATAACCCCTTGTCCGCACTAGATTGTATGCTCACGTGTCTATGCCAGATGTAAGTGATCGCTGACACGAGAAGTGCGAATAAGCCTACGGCGATTTCTTTTGCATGCTCCATGATCTAACCTTAATTTAAATAACATGTCTATTTATAGTACAACCGCGCTTTAATTGCATTAAAAACCTCTTGACTAATTGTGTAAACGCAACTAATATATATTACATACACAGACGGAGAGATAAAAATGTGCAGCAAAAAGAAACAGCAACGACTAGATAGAGCGGCGCGCATGGAAATAGGGCGCGTGCTGTATGAGAAAAGCATTAGGTTTACACCTCACTACTGCGACGGCTCTCTACGCCCCGCCTGGGCTGATCTAGGGGCTTCTGCGCGGTGGTCGTGGGCCAAACCCCGTAAGTCTTGTTACTAATGTTTGAGGTGGCTTTAGGGTGCGGGACATTAGTAGAGTTTGATGCTGTTTATTTTAGCGTCACGCTCTATTTAAAAAAGGATCACTGGCGCGTGCTGTCAATTACAAATCACGACAACATAGAATATAAAGCGACCAGCGACACGATAAAAACTGCTAAAGATCACGGGGAGATTGAATTTAAAACAACTGAAGTACTGGAGAGTTTAAAGGATGACATTGAGCAATTTATCGATGGAAGAAATCAAGCTTAGAGCGCGAGTAGAAGCGCTCGAAAACGAAAACGCTACGCTCAGGGAAGAGCGGCGCTTGATGCGAAACACGCCACTTATGAAGTTAAACGAACAGCTTTTTATCACAGTCCAAGAGCTGGCCATAGAAAACGAACGTTTAAAAAAGGAGATGAGACATGACACCGCAATTTGAAGCTTTTTTATCCGCTGCACTTTTAGCCATTGCATTTGCTGGCATACCATTATTGATGGGGCTAGCTCAATGAACTGGTTACGAATAAAAGATGCGGAGCATCAAGCAGAGCTAGACGTATTTTTAGACTTAATGACAAATCTACGCGATGAATTAAAGTGCACCTTGGATTACGTAGATTACTATTCGATTTTCAAAAAAGCCGTTTTGCCGATGATAAAAAAAGCCCGCAACGGTAGCGGGCACGGAGAGAATTTTGAAAAGCCGCTTGAACGGAGAGAAACAAGCGGCTAGTATTGATCAAAAGCCGGGTAGGACTGGCTTCTTATCTTGGGAACAGAACGAAACTCAGACAAGAGCCGACCGGCTTAAAGCAAAGTTTAGTTCCTTCCCCGATAGAAGTCCAGCCTAAATAATTTACATTTTTGGGCGGTCAATTTATGTCTTTTTCTAATCCTTGCGGTATTTTTTATGATCAGTCAGGGCAGTTGTTGAATGGCTGCTTAAAAGCTTATCTGAGAGACAAAACGTCTTTAGAGATAGCTGTTAAAGATGGCTGCACGGATCAGTGGAAAGGCGATGTCGTAAAGATCGAATTTTACACAAAGCACGACACAACACCTTTTTTTGTGATGAATTTTTAGACTTAATGACGAATGTTTTGGGATGATTTTCTATACGTCGCTAAAAAATAATCGAAAACACCTTCAGTACGCCTTTTAAGCTGGCGAGACAATAAGCAAAAATCGGTTTACGCACGAGACGCGTAATAAAAATCCAGGCTCTAACCCACCCCCTGTTAACCTGGTCGTATATTGCCCTACCCTTCGGTGGGAGCTGATCACGCTAAATGGCGTTACTGCATGAGGATGCAACTAGCGCTGGCGTGGTTCCGAGGTAACTCGGTGGTGCGGATAAGCTATTCGGTAAAGCCATGACCAGTTAGGTATCAAGCATGGTACGGATAGTGGGGGGACTATGCCTAAAATATGAGGACACTGCGATGATTTGCTACGATATTGTGAAAGATACAGACCTGGGATCCTTTATTGATGATGTTGAACATTATTTGAATGATGGCTATACGCTAGCGGGTAATTTGATAGCCATTTCACGGACACAGACGAACAACAACGGCGAAACAGTTAACGAAATACTGTACATACAGTCGATTGTAAAACCGATCAACGCCGTAAACTATTAGCTTGACATCACGCAACCGTTAGATATAATTACGGAGTCATATAGAGATAGTCCTATACAAGAACCACAAAGGCTGTGTTTGGACGCTGACGCCTTTGTGGTTCTCCTTTTTACGACAATTTTTCATTTATCGCTTTTAAAATCTTGTTGTGACTTTCGGCGATATAATCCTTTTGCTGAGCATCTCTTTGGCTCATTGTTTGATTTATCAGCGCCAGTGAATTAGAAAAATCTTTAATACTGGACGCTAATTCTAACCGCATATTTTTTACCTCAGTTTGCAAATTCCGCTGACTTAAAAGTAAACTCTCTAACTCATTGCCGATGTTTTTCATTTTTTCATCAAACACAGCCAGTTTCGCTCGGGACTCTTCACTTGCTGTTCGCTCTTTTTCTATCTGTGCCTCTAGCGCTAGCATTTTTGCATGGATCGCCGATTTCTGCTCCTGATCGCGCGAAAGCTTATCTTTCCAAATATATAAAAATAGACCGATCACAAAAGCGAACTGGACCCCATTAGCCAAAATGGTTGTGATTTGATCTATCATAGCAACAAGCCTAAACCCTTACTGATTATACAGTATACGATATTTATTGGTTTGCTGCTGTTGACTGACGAGTCATAAAATACACATACTATACAATCACTTATAAATTTCGTGGCATTTTGAACATACACCGATCTATTTTTAAATGCGCTCTGAGGGACCTTAAGCGACGCCCAGGGGACTTTTATTATATACCGCTACCTAGGCACACTATTCTCGTGGATCGAGCTACACGGCAAGCCTACACAGCCTCTGGGTTATATAGGCCGTTTGTTTGTAGGTTTTCATTGCTTGATAGGATAAGGTGGAGGCGGGAAGTGAGGCGGTTTATTTCAGCTTAGCTTTTATCTTCTCCAGGTTTTCTAGCGCTACTTGCTTCCGACGTGCCTTGGTCGCGTCATCTTCTAAACGTCGCGACTTAGGGAATGGTTTATGAGCTGGAGCCAGGCATTTGTGTTTATTCTTACAGTACTGTTTAAAAATAAAAGCATTTATAAACTCGTTCCCCGCTTCTGCTTGTTTAACGTACTCTTTAATACCGTGCATTAATTGTTCTTTGCTTAACTCAGAGCACATTTTGCACCAACTCTTGAAAGCATCACCGTCAACGCCGCCAAAACTCTTAAGCCATGATGGACCTTTGGTTTTTATCAGTCCTTCCCACAAAGACAGGAGCGCTAATTCAACGTGTACCGGCCAGCTCGGCGCGGCGCTGTGCGATGCGCTGTAGCTCTTGCTCGCATCGGCTGAGTTTAACACTTGGTCTATAGATTTCATCCGGCCTAATCTCCCATGCTTTGTGTTTTAAATATCTGCATACATGTTTAAAGTTTGCTGGATTCTGCCCACATTCCCGCGCTTCTTTTTTAGCCGTCGCTTGAGTCAGTGCGGCGGTGAGAATATCCTCAGCATCTTGAGCGGTTAGCTTCAGCTTCTCAAACTCCGTTTTAGCTTCGCTTCGCGTGCCGGTCGGGCTGCCTGCTATAGACCAGATTCGGCGAGCTTCCGGCCAAAATTCCTCAAACGTCATACATTCCTCGCGTGCACTGCTTGCAATAATCTGTAGCTTTCTGCGCACATGTCTTTTTGCAAGTACGCCATATAGCGAGACATTTGCGGCGCGCTGTACTCCCTACCCTCACCCGTGTCTCTGTGCAGCTTAGCTATCTCTTTAACGATGTCCGCTCTAGTCCAGCCTTTCCGCTCAAGATCCGCGATATAGTCTCGACCGCTCTTTAATATCTTAGCTTTCCTCACGTAATTATCCTTCTTTGTGTTTAAATTAATTGTTGCGTCATCGCAATGATTGTTGTAATGTTAACGCAACTTAATGCGGAGGGCAAGCTATGCAGCAAATATTAATTGAGGTCTTTGAGCACGATATCAGAGCAATTGAGTACAGTCAGGGCGAAGTATGCGAGCGCGGCGAGTATATTGATTTTAGTATTCAGACCGACTTCGGAAGCTTAGAGTTCAAATTATTGATCGATTATAAAGATAACGGGAAGTGGGACTATAACGACCTCCCACACACGATCCACGATGGCGGCTTATATATACACTGGTCTGAGATCAATAAAAAAATAGAAAATATTATTGATCGATTGATTAAATAGTTCTTGCGTTTACACAATACTGTGTTATAGTTACATCACAAAACGGAGAGACAATAATGGAAACATACATAGAACAAATAACATTACGAAGCGGCGACATTGATTATTCAACGATTCAACTATTGTCGCTGAAAAATGAGCCGCAAGAAAAAATCATAACGGTAGATTTAATTATAACAATCCATTGTATCGATGATAACGACGATGAAGTGCTATTCACAAAGCAGTTAACTGTGACGCTTCACGAGCTAACTGACTGGGACCTCGTTGGCGATGCTGACGGGTTTGAAAGTGGTGATTATAGCTTGGCGTTTATGTCTGCCGCGCAGGAGCTCAACTATCAAATGAAAACGTTAATGATGCATCTGGCGGATTACGCGTAATGAGCCAACAACAACAGACTTTAGAAGAAGAGCAATTTATAGAAGAAATGGCGCATAAATATTTTTACGGCAACTCAGAAGAGCGCAAAGAAGCTAAACAGTACTATCAATCACTATCCGATGAGCTCCAAGTGTTGATTCACGGGATGAAAGAAAGATGCAAGAGATACAAGACGATAAATTAAAAGCACTGCAAGCGCTTAGAGAGCCTTTCCCTAAGCACTTGATTGGAAAGCTACCAAAGCCGACCCGCGCACAAACTGAAGCGGTACGGGCGAATTATAAAGCAGGCGTGCGTTGCAATGTTTGTGGTGGCTGGCATCATCCGGACGTTGTTCACCTCGACTATGTAGGTCATGCGGCGCTAACCGATAGGCTCCTCGATTGTGACCCTTTCTGGAGCTGGGAACCTCTAGCGACGGGAAACGGCTTACCTTTGCTTGACGCGCATAACGGGCTTTGGATAAAGCTAACCGTTTGTGGTATGACGAGGATAGGCTATGGCAACACAGACAAGCCCATTACTAACGACAACGCGATGAAGGAGATCATAGGCGACGCGCTACGTAATGCAGCGATGCGCTTTGGCGCAGCTTTAGAGTTGTGGCACAAAGGCGACTTAAACGCAGATAAGGGCGAGACTGATATAGACCCAAGAGAAGAACATAGCGAGTCAATCCGTGTGATTAAGGAATGCTTAGCTAAAGACGATTTGCACGGCGCGGCGGAAGCATGGTACGAGCTGCCGGATAAAGCCAAGCATGATCTATGGGTCGCCCCGTCAAAGGGTGGTGTTTTTACAACGCAAGAACGAGAAATTATGAAAACCAAAGCCTTCAGGGAGGCCAAGTAATGAAGATAGGCGTGTCAATAAAACTTGATGTTACAAAGATCGATAAGGCGAGGTTATTTAAGGGCAGTAAAGGAACGTATCTAGATTTAACAACGTTTATTGATATTGATAATAAAGATCAATATGAAAATAACGGCTTTGTAAGTCAGGATGTCACAAAGGAAGAGCGCGAACAAGGCATACAAGGTGCAATATTAGGTAACTGCAAGGTCTTT
>JABAOD010007313.1_pt3 | contig 36679 bp, 29 predicted proteins | sample 7062151 | NCBI WGS metagenome assembly JABAOD01 (sample SAMN14538626, study PRJNA623070) | marine sediment metagenome | biome: marine biome [ENVO:00000428]; feature: marine pelagic biome [ENVO:01000023]; material: deep marine sediment [ENVO:00002113] | place: India: Gulf of Khambhat ... | reverse complement strand
CGATGTCTCCCCGCATCGAAACCGGGCGAAGGCAACCCGACGCGCTATAGACCCGAGATCGCCACCAGGATGATGCCGCAGGCAATAACGCTCGCGGCCAGTACGCGTTTCACGCCGAGCGGCTCTTTCAAAATCAGCGCCCCGATGACAGCGGCAAAGATGACGCTCGTCTCGCGAAGCGCAGCAACGTGCGCCATTTGCGTCAATGTCAGGGCGTAGATAACGATGGCGTAGGCCGTGAACATCATGGCACCGCCAAAAACACCCGCCTTCCACTCGTTGCGAAGAAAATCGGCCGCCCCCCGGCCGCGCATGAACAAAGCGGCGATGATGAGAGGCACGCCCGAGAAGATGTTCAACATCGCCGTATAGCCGAGAACGTTTCCGGAGATGCGGGCACCGACGCCGTCGAACAACGTGTAGACGGCTATGCAAAGGCCAACGCTCACCGCTCGCAGGAAATCCGGCAGCTGCGGCGTGGCGGACCGCGGTTGATAGGCCAGGGCCGCGATCCCGAGCGAGATCACGATGATGCCAGTGAGCGCAACGCCACCCAGGCGCTCGCCGATCAGCAGCCCGGAGAACATGGCGACGAACAGTGGCGCCGAGCCGCGCGCCACCGGATAGACAAAACTGAGATCGCCCGCGCGGTAGGCCCATATGAGAAAAAAGCAATACGCGGTGAAGCCTGCCGCGGAGCCGATGGCATACGGGACGCTGGCCGTACTCGGCAGGCCCGTGACGAGCAGGACCGCGGCGGCGATGACCATGGTCGGCACTTTGATGAGAACGAACATCAGCAGGCCGTCGCCACCGGTCTTCACGATACTGTTCCAGCTCGCGTGCATGAGCGCCGCCAGCAGGACCAGAGCAACGATGAAGGGGTCGAAGGAGGTTGACACGGCTGCCCTACCGCGCGCGCAAGGAGCCGTTCAGAACCGCTCGGCCCGGAAGGGCGCCGGATCGATGGGCGGAGGCTGCCCCGAGACGAGGCTGGCGATGATCCTGCCGGTGGTCGAAGCACCCGTCATGCCGTGGTGGCCATGACCAAAGGCGAGCAATAGACGCGGATAACCGCGCGCGGTTCCGATGACCGGCAACGAGTCGGGAAGACAGGGTCGGTGTCCCATCCACCGGGACACACGGCTGGCCTCGAGAGCAGGAAACATGGCCGTGGCCCGAGCCACCAGCGCATCGGCGCGGCGGAAGTCCGGCGCTGCCTCGAGTCCGGCGAATTCCACGGTGCCGGCGAGGCGCAAGCCGTGCTCCATGGGGGTGGCATAGACCTTGGTCTCGGCCGAGACCACCGGCAGGCACGGCGCGATCCCCGGCCCTTCGATGGTCGCGTGGTACCCTCGCTGGCTCTCGAGCGGCACGTGTATGCCGAGCGCCGCCGTCAGCTTCGCAGACCACGCCCCGGCGGCGACCACGATCCGATCGGCGAGAATCTCACCGTCACCCGTTCGGACACCGCTCACCTCACCTTCCCGGACGATGATTTCGGTCACCCGGCCGCGCTCGAGCGTCCCGCCGTCGCGCGCGAACTGCTCGGCCAGACAGCGGACGAGCCGGTAGGGATTGCTCACGAATCCGTGATCGAGCAAGAGCACGCCATGGTTGTACTCGTGTGACAGCTCCGGAACCAGCTCACGGAGCTCGGCCGCGCCAAGCACGCGCTGGCGAACCTGGCGTTGTTCGCGCAGATCCCACTCGGGTTGGCCGTCGGTGAGGCTCTTGTGGCTTTTGTAGACGGTGAGCGTCCCGGTTTGCCGGATGAGATCACGGCAACCCGCGTTATCGATGAGCGGGCGGTAGTGCTCATAAGTGCCCGCATGCAACGCACGCAGCGCGTCGGCGATAGACGGGATTGTCTGTGCCCTGCCGGCGAGCACGAAACGAATCAACCAGGGCAGCGCTCTCGCCAGGTAGCTGGGCCGAATTCGCAACGGGCCCAGCGGATCGGTCAGCCAGCCCGGAATCTTGCTCAACATTCCGGGCCCGGACATGGGGATACAGCTGCCCGGGCTGAGAGCGCCTGCGTTGCCTTTCGAGCAACCCTCGCCGGGACCCTCGGCATCCACCAGCACCACGTCGTGCCCGTCGCGCAGCAGGTAACTCGCCGAGCATGTGCCGACGATTCCGGCGCCGACGACGACCACCCTCATCGGAGCTTCCCCTCACCCGGTACGGGCACGCGAAGATACTCCGGGCTCGTCACGCCCCGTCGCCGTTACTCGCCCTGCAGGCGGAGCACCAATCGGCGCGGACGCGTCCAAGCCTGGTCCCGCCGTCGCGCAATGAGGGCGCGATGACGGGACCAGACGGACTGTTCTGCGGCTCGACTTCGTGAGGCTAATTCTTCTTCTTCGGCTCTGTTTTCACGTCGTAACGTGCGCGCCACTCGGTGATCAGACGCGTCCTGTTCTTGGCCGCCCAGGGAAAGTCATTGTTGATCATGCGAGTCTGGACTTCAGGAGGAAAGTTATCCCACTTGGTCTTCACGGGCATCGCGACGACGGAGTAGCGGTGCGCGTAGATCTCCATCGCCGATTCCGTCACCGACCAGTCGACGAACTTCTTCGCCGCCTCCAGATTCTTGGTGCCCTTCAGGATGGCAACCGCCTGCATTTCCCAACCGATGCCCTCCTCCGGCACGATGATATCGATGGGCGCGCCCTTCGACTTCAGCTTCGCGCCTCGGAAAGGCCACGAGATACCGACCGTGGTTTCACCGGAAGCAGCCTGCTTGCAGGGCTTGGAACCGGAGTGGGTGTACGACGAGATGTTATTGTGCAGCTTGTCCATGTAAGCCCAGGCCTTGTCCTCACCCCAGATCTGAATCCAGCTCGACACGTCGAGAAAGCCGGTACCCGACGAGGCGGGATTGGGCATCGTCACGTGCCCCTTGTAGACGGGGTTGGTCAGATCCGACCACTTCGTCGGAACCGGCAGGTTGTTCTTTTTGGCTTCCACGGTGTTGAAGCAGATGGCGCCCGCCCAACCGTAGATTCCGACCCAGTGATCGGGCTCGTTGTTTCCGTCCCGATAGCGCGTGTCGAGCTTCTCGACGCCCTTCGGCGTATACGGCACGAACATACCGAGATCGTCGAAGGTCAACATGCTGGTCGCCGCCAGGGCAAAAATCGCGTCGGCCCTCGGATTGTCTTTCTCGGCCAGGACGCGGGCGGCAATGATGCCCGTCGAGTCACGGACCCAGTTAATCTTGATGTCCGGATTCGCCTTCTCGAAAGCCTCGGCAATGACTTTGAGGTTGTCGGCATCGGTGGTCGAGTAAACCGTGAGTTCCGCGCCGCCGGCACCGGAGGCGCCAAACAGCAGAGCCCCGGCCGCGATCACCGGTGCCATCAACCGAGCTAAAGTGCGTTGCGCGTGTCGTTTTTTTCCAGTCATGATCTCGCTCTCTGTTAGTTCAGTTCTTCTCGGCCGCGGCGCGGGTCGCCCCCACTCGCCAGCGGCGCCGTTCATAGTCGAGGATTTCGCTCCGGGCGGTGGCGTGATTGTAGCCATCTCGTCTTCCGCCCCCGAGCCGAGAGGTCGCCCCCGCCCCCTGGAGCGCCATGATAGCGCAAATGAACCGCCGACAATCGTCAAAATTCGCGCCTCGTCTGGGTATTTTCCGACCATCCTGATACATTTCGGCGTGCATACGGGTGGCGATCCGCGACAACTTCGCTGGGGGGGTCGTCTTCTGCCGCCACGAAAGAACCAACCGCCAGGGGGTCTTTACGCATGGGAGAAAGGGCTGCGGGCGGCCCCGAGCCGTACCTGCAGATAGATCGCGTCAGCAAGTCCTTCGGCCATTTCCAGGCGCTCGAGGACATCTCGTTCGNNGGCCCCTCGGGCTGCGGCAAGACGACGCTGCTCAGGTGCATTGCGGGTCTCGAATTTCAGACCGAGGGCATCATTCGTCAGAGCGGCGTAGACGTCTCCTGGCTACCGCCGTCGAAGCGTGACTTTGGCATCGTCTTCCAGTCCTATGCCCTTTTTCCCAATCTGAGCGTCTTCGACAACGTTGCCTACGGTCTTATCAACAAGCAGATGGCGGCGTCCGAAATCGAGCAGCGTGTGGCGAGCCTGCTGAGCCTGGTAGACCTGACACGTCATACGCACAAGTACCCCGGCCAGCTCTCCGGCGGCGAGCAGCAGCGCGTGGCCCTCGTGAGGGCGCTCGCCACTTCGCCGGGGCTCTTGCTGCTCGACGAGCCCTTGTCGGCGCTCGACGCCAAGGTGAGGGCCCATCTTCGCCGCGAGATTCGCGACCTTCAGAAGCGCCTCGAGGTGACCACTATCATGGTCACCCACGATCAGGAGGAAGCCCAGACCATGGCCGACCGCATCTTCGTCATGAGCCATGGGCGGGTCGAGCAGATTGGCACTCCCAATCAGATTTACGACGAGCCCGCGAGCCCCTTCGTCGCGGATTTCATCGGCGTCATGAACTTTCTCCCAATCACCGTCACGGAAAAGTCGTCGCTACGCTGTGAAGAGCTGTCACTTCAGTGCGACGCCGCCAGCTTCGACACCGGGCAACGGCTGACAGCCGCCATTCGCCCGGAGGACATCGTGGTCCTCGACGACGACGAAGCCGGGGCCAACGCTTTCGAGGTCACCATCCAGGAGATCGAGTTTCTGGGCTCTTACATAAGGCTTTATCTTCGTTGCGCAGCGCTTGGCGAGCACGAGCTGCGCGCCGACGTGCCGAAAAGCCTGGTGCAGCGCCTTTCGTTTGCGCCGCGGCGCCGGCTGCGGATTCGAATCCCGCCCGATTGCATACGCCTCTACCGGGGCGAGATCTGATCCGTGAGCGCCACCACCCAGGCCGTCGTCGCCACCCGCCGCCGCACCGTCCTCGATGCCGACGACTGGGTGGTTCGCGGCGCTCTCATCGTCTTCGGCGTCTATTTCCTCGTGACGCTCATCGTGCCGTTATTCATGATGATCTCGCGGAGCGTGCAGAACATCAACGGAGAGTTCGTAGGCCTCGCCAACTACGCCCTCTATTTCAAAACACCGGCGTTATTCCAATCCATCTACAACAGTTTCTTCGTCGCCGCGTTATCGACAATCATTGTCATCATCCTCGCCTTTGCGTACGCATACGCCCTGACGCGCACGCGCATGCCATTCAAGGGATTCTTCCGGGTAATGGCATTCGTTCCGCTGTTGAGCCCGTCTTTGTTGAAAGCCATTGCGCTGGTTTACTGGTTTGGAAACCAGGGGGTGCTCAAAGACCTCATGATGGGACATTCAATCTACGGGCCCATCGGAATCGTAATAGCCTCCGTATTCTGGACTTTTCCGCATGCCGTTCTAATCATCGCGACAGCGCTCTCGCTCTCCGATGGGCGTCTTTACGAAGCAGCGGAGGCGCTCAAGACGAAAGGCCTGAGGGTATTTTTTACAGTCACGCTCCCCGGCGCCCGTTACGGGCTGATCAGTGCGATCTTCGTNNATCGGTGGCAATTTCAACGTGCTCGCCACCGACATATACAAAGAGGTCGTCGGTCAGCAGAACTTCGAAATGGGCGCCGTCGTATGCATGGTCCTGCTGATACCTGCAGTCGTCGCCTTCGGTATAGATCGTTTTGTGACCCGCAAACAGGTCGCATTGTTGTCAGCACGGGCAGTTCCATACGAGCCAAAACCGAGTCGATGGCTCGACAGAGCAATGCTGATCTACTGCTTAATCATCACGGCGCTCATTCTTGCCGTTATCGGCATGGCGCAGTTCGCCGCACTGGTGAAATTGTGGCCGTATAACCTGGAGCTCACGCTAGAACACTTTTACTTCGAATTCGAGGGCTTCGGATGGAGCAATTTTTACAACTCTCTCATCCTTGCCGGCTGCACCGCCGTCATTGGAACTTCTCTCATATTCACCGGGGCTTACATTGTCGAGAAACCACGCGGGTCCTCGCTCGGCCGCCAGGCCATTCAGTTCCTCGCGCTGTTGCCGCTGGCGGTCCCGGGTCTGGTGCTGGGTCTTTCATACATTTTCTTTTTCAATCACCCCGCCAATCCGCTCGGCTTTCTTTACGGCACCATGATAATACTGGTGATGAACACAGTGACGCATTTCTACACCGTCTCACACTTGACGGCAGTCACGGCTCTCAAGCAGATGGACAAGGAATTCGAATCGGTCTCGGCGTCTTTGAAAATTCCGCTCTACCGAAGCTTCTTCAAGGTAACGGTGCCGGTCTGCATGCCCGCCATCCTGGATATCTCGATCTATCTGTTCCTGAACGCCATGACCACCGTGTCGGCGCTTATCTTTCTCTATGCGCCCACCACCAAGGTCGCCTCGGTGGCTGCCATTCACATGGACGAGCTGGGTGAAACGGCCGCGGCCGCGGCAATGGCGATGCTCATCGTCTACGCTTGCATAACGGTGCGACTATTACACCTGTTCGTCACCCGCGGCCTGCTGCGCAGAGTCCAAGCGTGGAGAGTGCGATAAGCGCCCCGCACGCGTTCATTCAGCGTTGTTGAGGCGATCGAAAGCTCCTCACCCAGCTTGGCGACGCCGGTAGTCCGCTCGAGACCAGAAAGCATTCAGGGAGCTCTTTGCACATGGATCCCATCGCGAAGCTCACCAGCGGTTTCAAGGCTTTTCGAGCCGGGCGCTTCCAGCAGCAGCGCGCCACCTACGAGGCGCTCGTGGACCAGGGCCAGAGCCCCAAGGTCGCGGTTGTCGCCTGCTCCGATTCCCGGGTGGATCCGGCAAACGTGCTGCAGGCCGAGCCCGGCGATCTGTTCGTCGTTCGTAACGTGGCCAACCTGGTGCCGCCCTGTGAGCAGGAGGGCGCCTATCATGGCACCAGCGCTGCGCTCGAGTACGCGGTCGGGCACTTGCAGGTGGCGCACCTCATCGTGCTGGGCCACGCGCACTGTGGCGGCATCCGCTCCCTGTTCGAGGCCCGTGGGGATGGCGGCGAGGATAATCAGTTCGTCGCACCCTGGATGAGCCTGGTTCGCTCCGCCCGGCTTCGCGTGGAAGGCACCATGCCAGATGCCTCGATAGAGGAGAAAGCGCGCATGTGCGAGCAGAGCGCGGTGCTGGTGTCGCTGGAAAATCTGATGACTTTCCCCCTCATCAGCCAGCGGGTCAGCGACGGGCAGCTGCGTCTGCATGGCTGGTACATCGACATCCGTTCGTGCACGCTGCACGTCTACGATCCGGTCGAGCAGCACTTCGAAGCCATCGACTGAACGCCTGGTTGCCGGGCGATACCCCGCCAAAGTCCGCCGAGCCGGTAGCCCGCGCGACGGGCCGTCGCCCAGGACCCGCGCTCGTTCTTCTATAGTTGTCTGAGCAGCCACGCCGGTCCATCGGCTGCGACTATCTGAACCGGCCTATCGGCAAGGAAACCATGCGAACAACCACACGTTTTCAGCCTTCGGCCATGCCGCGCGTCGTGCCGGCGCTCGCCTTGCTCGTTGTCCTTGCGCTTGCCCCTGCTCCCCACGCCGGCGCACAGTCTGAATGGCTCGAGCAAGGCAGCCGGCTCTGGGAGAAGCTCATCGAAGACGAGAGGGGCGCGGGCACGCTGAGCGTTGACGAGATGGCGGCGGGTGTCAGGGAGGCCCTGCGGGTCGGCACCGATCGCGTGGTTGCCCGGCTCGGGGTCGCCGACGGCTTCAACGCGGATCCCCTGGTGCACATTCCCCTGCCGGACAGCCTGAGAACGGTGCAGTCCACCCTGGCGGCGGTGGGAATGTCCGCGGTCATGGACGACCTCGAGCTGCGTTTGAACCGGGCTGCCGAGAGCGCCGCTCCGAGAGCCCGCCGGTTGTTCATCGACAGCATCGAGGAGATGACGCTCGGAGACGTACGACGCATTCTCGAGGGGCCGGACGACGCGGCAACACGATACTTCGAGGCGAAGATGTCCGCACCCCTTGCGCGGGAGATGGCGCCAATCGTCGAGGACAGCCTCGCCGATGTCGGAGCCATAAGAGCCTATGACGAGGCCATGGCCCAGTACCAGGCGATTCCCTTCGTGCCGGACGTGAAAGCGGACCTCGGACGATACGTTGTCGAAAAAGCCATGGACGGGATTTTCTACTACCTTGCCCGGGAAGAGGCCGCCATTCGCCGCGATCCTCTCAAGCGCTCCAGCAAGATTCTCGAAAAAGTCTTTGGGGCCGCAAAGGATTAGCTGACACCGGCCTCGGGCGTCGGTCTTCCATCGACGCTTCGCCGAGCACCGAGCTCAGATCGCCAGGCGTGCACGCAGGCCGACCACCCAGATCGAATCCTCGCTGGGATTCAGTGCCGGATTGCCGATGAACTGGATATCGGGGGTGACCGTGAACTGCTCGGTGACCTGTAATCGATAGAAAAGCTCCAACGCGTACTGGTCGCCGATTCCCGGGCCAAATGTGTCCTTGTTCGGCTGTCCCCAGTTGAATCCGAGAGCGAGCAGGCCGCGTTTCGGGACGACGTCGTAACCCACACCGAAGCTCACGGACTTTTCCATAAAAGTACCGCCGTCTTGCGCAAAGCCGCCACGCACGAACGGCATCCATCGCTCCCCCAGATAGCGCACGACACTGAACGCGGCGCCCCACCCGCTCGGAACGCCGGCCTTGTCGCGGGAATCTGCATGCCACAGGGTGACATGTGCGTTATCAAGGTAAATGCGACTGTGCTCCGCCGTCCAACCCAGCTCGACGCTGGTAAAGTACTCGTTATCGCTGAAAAACGAATCGACCTCGCTGAAAGGACTTTTGGGATCAGAGTTGGCGTTGGTCAATCCGGCGATGACGTAGAAACTTTTCCCGAGCATAGTGGCGCCGGCGATACCCAGTGTCGCATCGTCAGGAACCGGAATCGTCGTCGTGCCGGTACTGAACGCGAAATTCATGAATCCCGTCCAGGGGCTCGCCAAGGCGAACGTGTCCACGTAGTCGGTGGTATCGAGGAACCCACCGATAATGGAGGCTCGGCCGCCTGAGAAACGTTGCCGCCAGTAAAGATTCGTGAAGCGCAAGCCCTGATTGCTGAAAGGCGGCTCGAAAAGCCCCACGTAGCCGATGCTTGATGCCAGCGCATTCGGGGGAATGTCTCCGTAGCGGTGGCGGTGCTCCACTTTCCAGATAAAAGCGCCGGTGTTGGCGGTGCCGCGACCGAGCAGGTCCCAGGAACCAAACGATCGCAGAATTCCGCCGGAAGCCCGGTCATCGCCGATGCTCTCCGAGGCGCCCAGGATGATGCCCGTGTAGTCGAAACCGAAGGCGAGACCGTGGTCTTCCTGCACCCGGTCTTTCCACTCGAACCAGTCCTTGCGGGCCTGCTCCAGAGCCGGGAGCCGAATGACAGGCTCGCTCGGCGCGCGATCCTCTGCAATCACGTCGCCCACCGAGTCGGGACCTCCGAACCCGGGGCTGCCGGCGCTCTCCGCTCTTTGGCTGTCGTCATGCGTCGACTGTTGCCCTGTCGCGTGCTGGCCGGTCGCGAGCACCAAGAATGCGAAGATCAGCAATTTCTCCAGCAAGCCGTACCTCGTCGGGATCGATATCTGCCTGCACCTTGCAGCTCTCACTGTCGGCTCCTGTGACTCTTTCGATATTCCCTCGGCGACTGCCCGGTCCAGAGCTTGAACGCTCGCGTAAAGCTCGTGGGATCGGAGAATCCCAGCGACGCCGCAATCTCGGTGATCGGCTTTGTCGACTGCGCCAGAGCCTCTGTGCCCCGCTCCTTCTTGAGCCGCACCAGCTCGGCTGACAACGTCGTGCCACTGGCTTTCAGTCTGCGCTGCAATGCTTGTCGGCTGACACCGACCAGGCGCGAGACGAAATCGACGTTCAAATCCGTTCTTTCGAGATGAAGTATCAGCGTCCGGCGAAGAGACTCCAGAAAATCCACGGGGGTGTGAAGCCGATTTTCCGGCCCGACAGAGGCCTTGACCAGGGCGCGCTGATCCAGAGACTGCAGGAGCCACTGCGTGGGAAACCGGACGCTCATCCCCAGCCAGTCGCCGCCAATAACCCTGACACCGTGGTACCCGCTTGGAATCACCCGCGGATCGCACACCGTCAGCCTCACGTCTTTTGAATACCAGCCAGGTCCCGTCGCTTCTCGTAGCAGTCGAAGCGTATAGGCGGCGGTGAAGGCATCGTTCTGGGCGGGCGCGATCTCCTGCTTGGTGGTGCGCGTCTCCCGATAGATCGCAAACTCGGCGCCCACTTCCAGCGTATGGCGCGCGGAAGATGCCTCACCCTTGACGGCGCAAATCAAGCGCGTGAGGAACTCCATCAGCGTGGCCGATCGGGAGACCGCATCGGCAAATGGCGGCCAATCAGCCAGGTCCATCGATTCACCCACGGCGACGCCGAGATACGGATCGGCTGCCGCGCGTGCCGCATCTTCGAGAAACCGATGGATGACCACCACAGGGACGAATACGTCCGGATCGAGAACTGTCGCCCGGGCGAGCCCGCTGGCGGTGAGCACCGCGTCCGCATCGAGCATTCGCCGGTCGAGCGCCTCGATGAAGGGCAGAATCAGGCTCAGACGAACGAGCGGCAGGGGCGCCTGGCCCCGATTTTCAGTCTGCGGTTCGACCACCTCCATGGCCGCGAATATAACAATCGAACTCAGACATTGCCCGAGATTCTTGCATTTTGAAACGGATAAACGCCGATACCGACACAATCGGGAAGGTTCCCGGCAGTCAGCCGGGATATTGTGTCACGGACGCCGCCGTCGAAAGCCGGGCGATGCCTTATTGTTACGCAAGTGCGTGAAAAGCGGAGGAGGACATGCTCATGCGCACCTATTCGATGCTCACCGTGATTACTGCCATTCTGTTCTTGGGGGCAGTGAATCTGCCATTGCCCGCAAGCGCGGAGCAGAAGGCGTCATCGCTGATTCTGATAACCAATGTCGACGTGTGGGACGGAACCAGCGACAAGGTTGCAAAAGCCACCGATGTGCTGGTCGAAGGCAACAAGATCAAGAAGGTCGCCAAGAACATCAGTGCGCCCGATGCGAGAGTGATCGACGGCAAAGGTGGGACGCTCACGCCCGGTCTCATCGACATGCATCAACACCTGCTGCTAAACGGCGGAACCGCGGCGGGTAATCAGATCGACGCGTATGTGCAGGGGGCACACGCATCGCGTGCGGCGGAGTATCTGCTGCGAAGCGGCTTCACGACGATCCGCGACATCGCCGGTAACAGCATCGGAATCAAAAAGGCCGTCAACGGGGGCATTTTTCCCGGTCCACGAATTTATACGAGTGGCCCGGCTATCGGTCCCACGGGCGGGCACAGCGATTGGGGAACGCCCATCGAGGGACCCGGCATAAAGGATTATCAGGAACTGGTCGGAAACACGGCGGTCGTCGACGGGCGTGCCGAATGGCTCCGCCAGGCACGCTGGAACCTGCGCAACGGCGCAGACTTTCTAAAGGTCATGGCCGGTGGCGGCGTGGCCAGCGAGTTCGATCCGCTGCAGCTGAACTCGCCGACCCTCGATGAGGTCAAGGCGGCCGTCGACGTAGCGTCAGAATATCAAACCTACGTGGCCATCCATGCATACACCGATGCAGCGTACATGAAATCGTTGGATGCGGGCGTGAAAAGCTTCGAGCACGGCTTTCTGGTTACGGAGCCGACCGTGAAGCGCATGAAAAAAGAGGGCGTCTGGTGGTCATTCCAGCCATACGGTGGCTACACGCTCCTCTGCGGCGAGTATCCTGACTGGTACACGGAGATAATGAAGCGTAAGGGGAAACTCGTCTGCGAAGGCGTCAAGAACGCTATCCGCCTGATGAAGAAGTACGAAATCAAAACTTTCAATGGCTCCGACATGTTCGGTTGGGATAACTGGCACAACGCGCTGCTCAATGTGACGACCCCGGCGGCCGGTTTACCCGAGGAACTTCGGTACACCTCGCTCGAGACCATGAAGATGTCCACCTCGGCGCCGGGGCAGTTCCTGCGCGAGAACGTGGGGCCGGCCCGCAACCCATTCATCGAGGCGAAGCTCGGAGTCATCGAGCAAGGCGCGTGGGCCGACCTGCTGATCTACAGAGGAGATCCCACCAGGGACATCAAGCTGATTCTGGAGGAGCAGAATCTCCTGCTGGTCATGAAAGACGGCAAGACCTACAAGAATCTGCTGGTCGATCCGAGCCATGAGGCTTTCCGCGGCGCGCCGCAGCCGGCTGGACACTCCTGGTCGATGTAGCATAGACGGGGAATGACCGAAACGGGGCGCCTTGGCGCCCCGTTTCATTTCGGGACCCATGCTGTTGATGGCGACGCGTGTTCGCGCAGGTCGGCAGGATTGCGGTCAAACTTCGAGAGACTCAGACCCTATCCGAGCCCATGATGTCCGACATACCGACACCCCAGTGGGCAATGACCCTGCTTGCTTCGCCGACACTTGCGCCCAACCGGATTACACGGTCTGCGCTGACCACTTTGACCGAGCCGGCGAATCCAGCCGGCGCCAGAGGCACCAATATCGTTATCTTTCCGTCGCCATGCTCTTCGACGAGATAGACGAGCTCCGTCGTATCGTCGTCGTGTTTCAGCAGCCCGCTCCTGAAACCTTCTTTCTCCCCAGACCCAATCAAGCCGTGCGATAGTCGCTTGACGGCCTTGTAAAGCGGCAGGCGCATCAAAGTCGCCTTCTCTATCCGCGATCCCAGCCGCGCCATCGCGCGCCAACGCAAAGCGAGGCCAAAGACGAACGAGACGCCCACGAGCATCAGCATGGCGATAATCTCGGGATCACGCAGATTGTCGAAAGTGCCCCTGGGGAACAGATCGGCGATCGGCGTCGCGAGAGCCACGACGATGGCCATCAACTCGGAAAACAGCAGGTAGAAGAGAAGAAGCGGCAGGAGAACGAAAAGGCCGCCGACGAGGCAGGTCTTGGAGAAGGCGGCGATGGATTTCATGGAAGATTCCTCTCGAGAAGACCCCGGCGGGCGAAAATCTTCCCACACGACCGATGGGTGCCGGCTTGACCTCGATCAACGCGGGCGGGTCCCGGGGATGACGATAATTTTTCGTCCGATCCTCGAATCCAGTCATGGGGAAGGCCGGTGCTGAAGACAACGGTGACATGGCTCTTGATGGCCCTCGCGCTGTCAGCAGCGGCACGCACGTCTGCTTCGGAAAACCCGTGCAGCCGCTCGGCCGCACAGATATTCCGCGAATCCGGGCCCTCCGTGGTGAGGGTGCTCTCCCTTGCCATCGATCCGTTCAGCCTGATGAGACGGGTTCGCCAGGGCGTCGGCTCCGGAATCGTCATGGATAGCGGCAACGTTGTCACCAATGCCCACATTGTCTACGAAGCGTCGGAGATCGTCATTGCGACCGACGATGGCAGGGTTTTCCCCGCTTCCGTGGTGGGCATCGACGAGATTTCGGATCTGGCGATTATCAAATCCATCGGAGCACCTCTGCCCGTCCCGGCAGCGAAGTTCGCCAAATCGAAGACGCTCGAGGTCGGCACCGACGTGTTGGCTATCGGCTACCCGCTCGGGCTCGAGAAGTCGATTTCCAAAGGCATCGTCTCGGGAAAGGGGCGAATCATTCCGTTTACCCCGACCAGCTGGCTGACGCCGCTCATCCAAACCGACGCTGCCGTCAATCCAGGCAACTCCGGCGGGGCGCTCGTGAATCTCTGCGGCGAGGTGGTCGGGATCAATACCCTCGCGAGCGAGCGTGGACAGAACGTCAACTTCGCAATTCCCATCACCCTGGTCGACGAGCTCCTGCCCGACCTGCTCGAGCACGGGCGCGTCATCCGGCCGTGGCATGGCGTCTATGGCCGTCCCGTCCCGCCGATACTGCAGTTCACCATGGGCCTGCCACCGGGAATGCTCATCGAGACCATCGAGCCCGGCAGCCCGGCAGAGTCCGTTGGCCTTCGCGGCGGCACCTTTCCGATTATGATCGGGCTCGATGAGTATCTCCTCGGGGGTGACATCATCCGGGAGGTCAACGCAACGCCCTTGGTCGATCTGGACACCATCCTGGAGGTTGTCCGGGCTTTTCGCGTCGGCGACCGTGTCAACGTCAAGTATTGGCGGGATGGAACGATTCGTGAGGCGGATGTGCTGTTACCGGAGCGCCCGGTGCTACCGGGCGACGGCTTCCGATTCCGGGAGCAGGGTCACGCGGGCGCAAGTCAGGCCCGGTAACGACTCCTCGCGTTCCGGTAATTGACTGAGGACGAACGGTCCATGCGTCCTTGCGGGCGTGCGACTCGAAAGCGCTCTCCTTCACGCTGTCTTCACGGCGTCGCCCGTAGAGTCTACCCTGGCACCGAGCCACCCACAGGAGCCCACCCCATGTATCGATGCGTCGCCGCAGCTCTGGCCCTGCTCGTGATGCCTCTCGCTCAAGCCGCCGAGCGGGCATGCCCCGCATCTCTGTCTCATGAGATGCGAAAGCTCGGCTCAAGCGAGCGCATCGATATCTGCACGGCTTTCGCGGGCAAAGCCCTGCTGGTCGTCAATACGGCCAGTCACTGCGGCTTCACACCGCAGTTCAAGGAGCTCGAGGCGCTCTACCAGGCGTATAAGGATCGGGGCTTCGCGGTGCTGGGCGTGCCGTCCGACGACTTCAGACAGGCCGCTCAGGACGAGGAAACCGCCGCACGCATCTGTTACATCAATTACGGCGTCACCTTCACCATGCTCTCCCAGCAGCAGGTACGCGGGCCGGATGCGCACCCGCTGTTCAAGGAGCTCGGCCGCAAAGCCGGAGCGCCGAGCTGGAATTTCAACAAATATCTCCTGGATCGCGACGGCAAGGTCGTCGAGCGCTTCGACAGCGCGGTCGATCCGATGTCGGTCAGGCTGCGAAAGTCGGTGGAATCGGTGCTCTGACCCGGGCCGCCGGCGCTCCTCTGAGCCCCCTGGAGCCCCCCGCAGAGTCCCGCTGATCACCGCGATTCCGCCCCCCCCGGCAGCCTGAGCGGCCACCGAGCGGCCGCTCGCGTGCCCTGACCCGCCCCCCTCCGGGGCCCTCCCTGCACCCACCCGTGACCCGGGTCACAGATCGGCAATTACCGTTCATCCATCGGATTGAAACGCCCGTCGGATGTACTGAGAACGCTGTCGCACTTTGCCCGGACCCGAGCTTTAAGTGATTGTTTTCGTGAACGATATTTACGTTGCGCCGCGGACGACCGCGACCGTGCCGACCCGTGAGGTCGGAGCTGGAACCAGGATTTCTGATGGAGACGAGACAGATGAGTAAGCGCTTGAAGATGGCCCTGCTCGCAGCCGGCCTCGGAGTCTTCGCCCTGCCGGTGATGGCCGCCGAGCCCGTCAGCGTCGGCAAGTACGGCGACGACGGCGACGAGACCTACTACCAGGTGACCTGCAGCGACAACACCCAGGGCAGCGTGATCGTCAAGAGCGAGCCCAAGGAGATCTGCGCGTTACCGGCCTACGGCAAGGAGACCTGCAAGGCGGCATGGACCGTAAAGGAAGCGGCGGCCAAAGCGTGCAAGTAGCGCCCTGCGGTCGCGTGGCTCAATTCAAAGGCAGCTGAATCAAAGACAACTGACCAAGGTATTCCGACGATGAAACGCACACGTTCAATCAGCTTCGTATTCGCCACCGTCATCGGCCTGGCAGCCGGATTTGCGGGCGGTCTGCCGCAGACCAGTGTCGCCGACGACACCGAGATCTATCTCGGCGGTGCGGCCCTGCGCGAAGGCATCCGGCCCAACGTGCTGTTCATTCTGGATACCTCGGGCAGCATGAGCGCCACGGTCACCGGCACCGGCATGGACCGCCTGGACAACATGAAGGTGGCCATCAAGCAGATCCTCGATGGCGCCACCAACATCAACGTGGGTCTGATGCGCTTCTCGGATCCGGGCGGCCCGATCCTGTTTCCGGTGAGCTACATCGACGAGGACGTGAACGTCGTCGAGGGCAGCACCGACACCACCGATCTCGATGTCAACGTCCAGGTCGACCAGAGCTCCGACGACGCCGAGGAGGTGAGGGTCGTCGTGGCCGGTGACGACGACGGCTTCGAGGATGTGGCAGAGCTCGAGACAGCGTGGAACTCCGCTCCCGGCCTGATGAATCTCGCCAGCCCGGTGCTCGACGTCTACGAGGTCACCAAGGCCGCCTCCGTCGGCGGCACCGATCTGGAGTACCGGGTCTCGAGCGGCGCAGACGACGCAGAGGAGTACACCGCCGATGGCTCCGTGCTGGTCAGCGGCAACCGCTTCGGCATCAGCTACGACGGCAGCCAGCAGGCGGTCGGCCTGCGATTCGGCACAGTCGAGATTCCGCCCTTTGCCCGTATCTTGAGCGCCGAGCTGGCTTTCACCAACATGAGCGATCGCAGCGGCACCGGCTTCACTCTCGAGATCACCGGTCAGAACTCGCTCAATCCGCCGGCGTTCACGACCGCAAACAAGGACGTGACCAGCCGACCGCGCACCGCCGCGAAGGTGACCTGGGCCGATCCGGAAGCCTGGACCAGCGGCGCCACGGACATGTACGCAACCCCTGACATCAAGAGCATCGTTCAGGAGCTCGTCAACCAGGGCGGCTGGGCGTCGGGCAATCCCATGGCTTTCATCATCGAGCACGCCGCAGGCTCCGTCGGCGACGATGCGAAGAGCCGCAAGGCCCACACCTACGAGAACTCCAGCAGCGAGGCCCCGGTGCTGCGGGTGACTTACACCACCGAGCTGACCAGCGCCGGATTCAACACGGTCGGACTGCGCTTCAACAACGTCGGCGTGCCCCAGGGCGCCAAGATCACGCGCGCCTTCCTGGAGTTCCGGCCCGACACCACGACCTCCGGCAACACGTCGGTGCAGATCTTCGGCCACGACGTGGGTGACGCGCCGACCTTCTCCACCCTCGACAACGACATCGGCAAGCGCTACACCTGGGCGAGGACGAGCGCATCCGTCGACTGGGGCGTTCCCGCCTGGACGCCGGGCACGGCCGACCAGTCTCCCGACATCACGAACATCGTCCAGGAGATCGTCGATCGCAGCGACTGGTGCGGCAACAACTCCATGGCCTTCATGCTCCGACCGAACTTCGCCGACATGCTGGCTGGCATGGTGGGACCGCGCATCGCCGACAGCTTCGACTCCGATCCCACCAACGCGCCGATGCTGCGCATCGAGTACGACGAAACCTCGGTGCTGAGCACCGCCTGCATGGATCAGTGGGTGCAGCGCCAGATTGAAGGCATCGCCGACGACGCCGAGCAGGTGCTTTCCAACGGCACCATCGATCTCACCAGCACCGATCTGGACTTCGATTTCAAGAAGATGAGCGGCATGCGCTTCCGAGACATTCCGGTCGCCAAAGGCCAGACGATTCTCGAGGCACGCCTGGTGTTCACGGCGGATACGACCCAAACGGGCGCTACGGGCCTCACCCTCAACGGCCAGTATTCGGACAACGCGCCGGCCTTCATGGACGTCCAGAGCAACCTCTCGGCGCGCATCAAGACCAGCGCCTCGGTGAGCTGGACGCCCGAGGATCAGAGCGCCGGCGCCGAGTACACCTCGCCGGACATCAAGGCCATCATCCAGGAGATCGTCAATCACCCCAACTGGAAACCGGGTAACTCACTCGCCCTGTTCGAGACCCACGCCTCTGGAGGCGCGCGTCGCGAGAAGACCTTCGACGCCGACCCCGTTCGGGCGCCGAAGCTTCTCATTCGCGTCCAGGGCGTGCTTGCCACGGCCGGCGCCGGTCAGAACAGCGTGCGCACCGTGCTCAAGGAGACCGTCGATAACCTGGATCACATCGGCCACACTCCGGTGGTCGATACGCTCCTCGAGGCGGCCCGCTACTACCGCGGCGACAGCGTGATGTACGGTAAGGCCCGCGGCTGGGAACGGGATCTCAAATACGTCCATGCGGATCACCCCTTGAGTGGCCAGGTCCTCAACCCGAAACCGAACGCCACCAGCACTAACGACGGCGTGCGCAAGAACACGCGCGTGAGCCACCCCTCCTCGTGGACCGGCGGCGACATCGTGCGCGCGGGCGCCTGCACGGAGGAAGACCTCAACAACGCGGATTGCCGCGAAGAGTACATCAAGGGAAAACCTGTTTATACGACGCCCATCGTCTCGAACTGTCAGTCGAACTACATCATCCTGCTGACCGACGGTATCGCCAACCACAACCACTCGGAGCAGGCCATCAGGGATTACGTCGGCATCCCGAGCTGCACCGGTGGTAACGGCGAGAAAGCCTGTGGGCTCGAGCTGGTCAAGTGGCTGCACGACGAGGATCAGATCTCGAGCATGGCCGGCGATCAGCACGTTTTCACCTATACCATCGGCTTCAATTTCTCCGACAAGTGGCTCGCGGAACTCGCGGTGGCCGGCGGTGGCAGTTTCCACGAGGCGAGTGACGCCGACGATCTGGTGCGGGAAATCACGCAGATTTTTGCCGACATCATGAACCGCTCCACCTCGTTCGCGGCGCCGACGCTTTCGGTGAACGCGTTCAATAAGCTGTTTCACAGGAGTGACGTCTACTTCTCGCTGTTCAAGCCCTCGCCCGCCGTGAGCTGGAACGGAAATCTCAAGAAGTACCAGCTTTGCGAGAGCTCGGCAGCCGGCTGTGACCTCGGCGAAGTGCTGGATGCAAATGCGCTTCCCGCCATCGAGAAGGATCCGACCAGTGAGAATGTCGGGCGCATCAAGGACAGCGCGCTCTCCTTCTGGAGCGCCGGCACCGACGGCTCCGAGATCAAAGTTGGCGGCGCCGGCCTGGAGATTCCGGCGCCTGCCTCGCGCAAGATCTACGCCTACTCGAGCGCTACTTCGCCTGATTACACGAACCTGAACGTCGCGGCGCACACGCTCTCTACCAAGAGCGACAGCGGCATCCTCGACGGGCTTACCGGTTCATTGACCGAGAGGCGCAAGCGTACCCAGGAGCTCGTGGGTGACTTCTCGTACCTCTCCACGGACGACGATCGCGAGGAGCTCTTCGACTGGATGCTCGGCGAGGACATCTACGGTTTCGAGGACGTGCCGTCGCTGTCCGCGGCCGGTCGCCGCTTCGCCTTCCATGATCCGCTGCACTCGAGCGCCATCGCGGTGACCTTCGGCGGCACCGAGGCCGATCCGGTCATCAAGCTGTTCGTCGGCACCAACGACGGCGGTCTGCGGGCCATCAATGCCACCAACGGCATCGAGGAGTGGATCTTCTATCCTCAGGCGACGATGCTCAACCAGCAGCGTCTCAAGGACAACTTCGCCGGCAAGCACATCTACGGCCTGGACGGCAACCCGGTGGTATGGCTCAACGACCGCAACGGTAACGGCGTCATCGAGCCCGGCAGCGACGCTGACGGCGACGGTGTCATCGAGGAGCACGAAGGCGACTTCGTCAAGATCTACATCGGAATGCGCCGCGGCGGTCGCAACCTCTACGCGGTGGACGTCACACCGAGCGCGGCGCTCAGCACGAGCGACAAGGACGCCACCAACAAGATTCCACCGACCTATATGTGGCGTATCGAAGGCGGCACCGGAAACTTCATCGGACTCGGCCAGACATGGTCGACGCCGAAGCTCACCGACGTCGTCTTCGGCACCGACATCGAGGGTAAATCGGTAATGAAGAAGGCGCTGGTCTTCGCCGGCGGCTACGACACCATCCAGGACGGCGGCTTCGGCCCGGGTGGCGACGGCAACGGCATCTACTTCGTCGACCCGTACGATGGATCTTTGATGTTCGTCATCAGCGGCACCGATCACCTGGTCAGCAACCAGCTGATCGTGCCGGGCATGGACTACCCCATCCCCTCCGATCTGGCGCTCATGGACAGCACCGGTGACGGCGCGGCGGATCGCATCATGGTGGGCGACACGGGTGGCAACATGTGGCGCATCGACATCAAGCCGAACCTGGCCGCCAGCGAGGCGACCATTTCGCCGGTGGTCGGAAAGCTGGCGTCGGTGTCGAACAACTTCGATCCCACCGACAAGCGCAAGTTCTTCTACCCGCCCGACGTGGTGCGCGTCACCGACGGCGCCTACTCCAGCTCCGGCGAGTACGATCTGGTGGTGGCAGTGACCGGTAACCGCTCGCATCCACTGGATCAAACGGTTCAGGATCGCGTGTTCGCCTTCCGTGACTACACCCTCGGCCCGATGCGTGACGGAGACCCACTGGATCCCTCCGACGACGACGGCCTCGCTGACGGCTACACGACCCTCCAGGGACCGTTGGTGGATCCGGTCACGGCCGGCGATCTGATCGACGTCACCGACACCATCGATTTCAGCTCGGATCCGGCCAAGGCGGACCTCGCTGATTCCAGGGGTTGGTACATCAACTTCGACAGCAACGGCGAAAAAGGTCTCGCTGCACCGGTCATCCTCGGCGGGCAGCTCTACTTCACGAGCTATGTGCCCGAGGACGTGATCAACGCCGCCACCTGCTCCATCATCGAGGGTGTGGGACGGCTTTACGGCCTCAACGTGCTGAACGGCACGGCCGCGCAGAACTGGGACGGCTCGCCCGACACCGACCCTCTGACCAAGGCGGATCGGACCCTGTCACTCGGTTCCGGTATTCCGTCGCAGGCGGTGCCGATCTTCCAGAAGGAAGGTATCACGCTGCTCATCGGTGGTGGCGGTGGCGCCACATCCGTCGACCCGAACATCGAGCTGCCTCGCTTCACAACCTACTGGTTCGAAGAAGAAGGCACCTGATAAGCCATTGAACCCGTTCGGGAGCCCGGTGGCGGCCGCAAGACCGCCACCGGGTTTTTTTATGCGCGCCCGATGCGCTACTGCTGTCGTGGCTATCCCTCACCGCGGCCCGAGTATCGCGCTCCACGGATCTTGACCCGGATCAATATCATCCGCCCCAAAGCGCCCTAGGATAAATTCCACTCCAGCCTCGGAATAAGGGCTCATGGGATGAATCGCCTGCTGAACCAGATTTGGGTGCTCTCCTTTGCGCTGGCGTTTACGCTCGCAGCTTCTGCTCAATCGAGCCCCACACCCGAAATTACAGCCCAGGGATTTGACATCGGCACGCCGCAGACGGGATGGCTGGGCAACTTCGGCCGCCTGCGAGTGCGCTTCGAAGCACCCGAGCGAATTGCAGCGCTCGTTATCAAGGAACGGTCCTACGAGGTCGACCTGGCCAGCACCCTCGAATCCTTCAATCTTGATTACTTTGCTATTCAGGCGCGAGTCCGCAACCACAAGGATATTACTCTCGACTTCAAAAACTATATCAACGCAAAGATCGAGAGTGCCGGGCAGTACTATTTTTCGCTCACGTTAACCGACAAACAAGGTCAATCCACCAACGCGACCCTCTCAGTCCTCGTCAACAAAGAAAAAACCTCCCTGGAGATGATGAAAGAACGGCTGGAGCAGGTCGACCGCGGCGTCTTCAGCTTTCGACGCGTCGGGTCGGGCCCCGTACTTGGCGCCAATGATTTCGGCATAACGTGGAAAACGATTGAGAATGCCAACGTCACCATCCGGATTGCAAAGTCACAGCCGGGTGCCACCAAGCTGCTCCGGATGCCAGAGCCAGGGTTCGACCTGGTCAAATCCAAAACGCAGTTGGCAAGCCAGGCTTCGAAGAGCGATCCGACCGACAATATCGAGCTGCCCACAACGGACAATCGTGCGGCCGGAGAAACCTTTGCCATCGTGATCGATGACAAGACATACCTTTTAAAGATCAACGAAAGCAGAACACTGCTTTCTCGCCTCGGGACGACGGTCATATTGAACGGGGAGTTTAAATATTGACGATCCGATCTTGCACGACAATCGAGAGAAACTGCTCATGAATCAGTATGTGAAGGAAAGTATTTCCAAAGGCGAGATTTCGGATTCCAGGGCCAAGGAGGTCTTGAAGATGAAAGGTGCAAACAACGAAGGGGCGGAGCGACGCGAGCTTCGACACGGTGCATGGATTGCCCACGCAAGAGAAAAGCTGAAAATGCGGCGTTTCAGCAGCCCCAGCTTCGCGCTGCTCCTGATATTCGGTGTTTTGTTCGCGGGCTCGATATTTTTGTTCGAAAACCTCGACATACTCACCGGGCCACTCTACGCCCTCAAGCTGATCATGACGAGTGTGTTTGCCGTAACGCTGGGCTTCATCCTTTCCGTCTGGTGGACGACGACGGCGCGTTTCGATGACACAGTGAGGGAAGCCGAGCGCATCGATGCCGAATACCGTGAACTTCTCATGAGCTTCTCGGACAGCCTTTTCGATATCATAAATGCGTTGAATACGCTCGCAGCCAAACCGCCAAAACCCTTCGTAATCGCCACCGAGTTTCTACTCGGCGAATATGTTCACCTTCTTCAGAGCCGCCTGCAGAGATACGGTGATCATATTGCCGGCCTAGGCTTCGACGCCACGGAGTTCCTCGATGAGAAGATCGCCATCTTCGAGGGCATCCGTGAGCGGGCGAGCCTCTCAATAAAGGGAATGCCGAAGGAGCTCGAGGATCTGTTCATTTCGAGCCTCAACCTCACCACGGAGACGCTCGTGGACGCTGCGGCCCTGCGCCAGGAGCGTATGCGCGCCAAGCTTCGGGAGCTGAGAGAGAACACCGAGACGGCTTGAGATTTTCGAGCGCCGGTCGGCCGCCAAAGGGCGGCCGGCCGCTCGCCAGGGATGCGCCTTCAATGCCAGCCTCCTGTTGTCGCTCAGTGTTATAGAAGTTCTCCCTATCGACAGAAATTTCGGGCGCGTCGCATCGACGATGGCGCCTCTGCTGGGCAGCCTGCAGCGCTGCCGCCGCGCGCCGCCAATCGGGGAAACTTGCCCACGACCCTTGATCTGGATCACCATCCGAGTACCGATGCACCCCTAGCATTCAACGACGCACGCCTGCTCCGGATGGGAAGACGTCAAACGTAATGCCGCCAGAGCCGACCGCCAGCCACTCCACCCCGCCCTCGCCCACCACACTGCGCGCCGAGGCTCTGACCAAGATCTACCGGACCGGCGAAGTGGAAGTGCACGCGCTGCGCGGCGTCGACCTGGAGCTCTGCCAGGGCGAGCTGGTGGTCCTGCTCGGACCCTCGGGCAGCGGCAAGTCGACCCTGCTCAACATCCTCGGCGGCCTCGATGTGCCGACCGCCGGCCGGGTCTATTTCAACGGCACCGAGGTAACCGCCGCCGACGAAGCCGCACTGACGCGCTTCCGGCGTGATCACGTGGGCTTTGTTTTCCANNGCACGTCGGCTTCGTCTTCCAGTTCTACAACCTGATCCCCAGCCTGACGGCGCGGGAGAACGTGGCGCTGGTGACCGAGATCGCCAGGCAGCCGATGAAGCCGGCAGCCGCGCTCGAGATAGTCGGGCTCGGCGAGCGGATCGATCACTTTCCCGCGCAGCTCTCCGGCGGCGAGCAGCAGCGCGTCGCCATCGCGCGCGCGATCGCCAAGCGGCCGGATGTCCTGCTCTGCGACGAGCCGACGGGCGCGCTCGACATCTCGACCGGCATCCTGGTGCTGGAGGCGATCGAGCGGGTCAACCGCGAGCTCGGCACGACCACGGCGGTTATCACGCATAACACGACGATCGGCGATATGGCCGATCGGGTCGTCAGACTTGCCGACGGCTGCATCGTCGAGGTCACTGCCAATGCCGAACGCCGACCGGCGCGCGAGCTTTCCTGGTGAGCAGTTGATGCGTTCCCTGGATCTCAAGCTCGTGCGCGACCTCTGGCGACTCAAGGGCCAGGTGCTCGCGGTCGGGCTGGTAATCGCCTCCGGCGTCGGCGTGCTGGTGATGTCGCTGACAGCGCTCGACTCTCTCGAGGAGACCGCGAAGGCGTACTACGAGCGTTATCGCTTCGCACACGTCTTTGCCGGCGTCAAGCGCGCACCGGAGAGCCTCGCCCGACGCATCGCAGATATCCCGGGCGTGCAGACGGTTGAGACGCGCATATCCAAGTACGCCATTCTGGACCTGCCGCACTTCGCGGATCCCGCCATCGGCCGCCTCATTTCCATCCCCGAGCACGGCGAGTCGCTTCTCAACAAGCTTGCCCTGCGCCAGGGCCGACTGGTCGCGCCGGGTCGGGAGAACGAAGTGGTCCTGAGTGAGCCTTTCGCCGACGCGCACGGCTTCGTCCTGGGCGATCGCTTCGACGTCATCATGAACGGGAACAAGCGCACCCTCGAGGTCGTAGGCGTCGCGCTTTCGCCCGAGTTCGTGTACGCGATCGGCCCGGGCGCGCTGATGCCCGACGACGAGCACTTCGGCGTCGGCTGGATGGGGCGCACGGCCCTGGAGGCCGCCTACGATCTCGCCGGTGCCTTCAACGACGTGTCGCTCACGCTGCTGCGCGGCGTGCAGCCGGCGACGGTCATTCAAAGGCTGGATCAGCTTCTCGAGCGATACGGCGGAACCGGGGCCATCGCGCGCGCCGACCAGATCTCGAACTGGTTTCTCATGAACGAGCTCGACCAGCTCGGAACCATATCGAGAATCCTGCCGGCGATCTTTCTTGCCGTAGCCGCATTCCTCACCAACATGGTGCTTGCGCGACTCATCGCCACGGAGCGCGGCGAGATTGGTCTGATGAAAGCGTTCGGATACAGCAATGCCGAGGTCGGCTGGCACTACGCCAAGATGGTCATCGCCATGGCCATGGTGGGCATCGTCATCGGATGGGCCGTTGGCGCCTGGCTCGGAAAGGTGAATACGGAGATCTACGCCGAATTCTACCGGTTCCCGTTCCTTTTCCTGCACGCGGATCCGGCCGTCTTCGGCCTCGGCGCGCTCGTAAGCCTGGCGGCCGCACTCGCGGGCACCCTGGGAGCGGTGCGCCGCGCTGCCCTTCTGCCGCCAGCCGAGGCCATGCGGCCACCTACTCCGCCGGTATACAGGCGCGGGCGCCTGAGCGCCTCGCGGCCTGCGCGCTGGCTCGATCAGCCGACGCGTATCGTGCTGCGCCAGATTGCGCGTTGGCCGGGGCGCTCGGCGCTCACCGTCGCCGGCGTAGGCCTGTCGGTGGGGGTTCTGGTCATGGCCTATCAGTGGCTCGACTCCATCGAGCACATCGTTGACGTCTACTTCTACCAGGCACAGCGTCAGGACACGATGGTCGCGCTGGTGGAGCCGCAATCGACCACAGCCGTTTACGAGTTCCAGCGCATGCCGGGTGTCCTGACGGCGGAGCCCATGCGCATCGTCAGCGCGGACTTCCGGGTCGGCACACGCAGCCACCGGGGTGCGCTCCAGGGTGTGCGGCCGGACGCGAGTCTGCATCTGGTCTACGATGCAAAGGGCGAGATCGTGCGGGTTCCGCCCGACGGGCTGGTCCTGTCGACCAAGCTGGCCGAGAAGCTCGGCGTCGCGGTCGGCGATTCGATCTGGGTTGAGGTGCGGCAAGGCCGTCGGCCGATCCGGCACGTGCCGGTGGTTCGATTGTTCGAAACCTACATCGGCGTGCCCGCCTATATGGATCTGCGGGCGCTCGATCGCATGCTTCGCGAGCGCCCCAGCGTCGAGTACGTCAATCTGCTGGTCGACGAAGCCTCGGAGCCGGCGCTGCTGGCCGAGCTCAAGAATATTCCCGAGGTTTCGGGGGTGATGTTCCGGCGCGCCGCCGTCGATAGTTTCCATGAGACCATGGCCGACACCGTATTGATTTACGTGGGATTCTTCGCCGGATTCGCCGGCGCGCTCGGTTTCGGGGTCGTCTACAACAGCGCCAGGATTGCACTCTCTGAGCGGGGCCGCGAGATTGCGACGCTGCGGGTGCTGGGCTTCAGCAAGATCGAGACTTCCTACATTCTGCTCGGCGAGGTCGCGCTGCTGGTCTTCGTGGCGCTGCCGGTGGGCTGCCTCATGGGCCGCGGGCTCGCCTGGATCATGACCACCGCGTTCGAAACCGAGCTTTATCGCGTACCATTGGTGATCGAGACCTCGACGTATGGCCTTTCTGTGCTCTTCGCTTTAGCCGTGACGATGATCTCAGCCGCGATTGTCCGGCGCCGCCTCGACCGGCTCGATCTGATTGCTGTTCTCAAGACCCGGGAGTGATCGGATCAATGGATGCTGCATGGCGTCGATGGATCATGTGGGGTCTGCTGGGCGCGGCGCTCACCGCCGGGCTCGTCTACGCGTTCCGCCCGCAACCGATTCCCGTCGATCTCGCCACTGTCGCCCGGGGGCCGCTCGTTGTCACTGCCGACGAGGAAGGCGAGACCCGCGTGCGTGACGTATTTGTGCTCTCGGCGCCCGTCGCCGGCCGAGCGCTCCGGATCGACGCGGAGGTCGGCGATGCCGTCGTCGCCGAGCAGACCGTGGTCGCCGAGATCGAGCCAATCGACCCGGCCTTTCTCGATCTGCGCAGCGAGACCCAGGCGCGCGCCGCTCTGAGCGCCGCGGAAGCCAACAAGGCACTCGCCGAGGCTGAACTCGTCGAAATGGAAGCGGAACTCGACTTCGCCATCAGCGAGCTCGAGCGCGCGCGTCGCCTCTACCGGACCAGGACCATTTCGGAACGCGACCTCGACGACGCCGAACGCCGTTACAAGACGAGCCGCGCCGCCGTCGCAACGGTCAAGGCACGCCTGCAGGTGCGCGTCTTCGAGCTGCAGCGTGCGCAGGCGCAACTCATGTCGCCCGTGCAGACCCAGGCAGCCCATGGTGCCTGCGAATGCGTGCCCCTGCTCGCTCCCGTCAACGGAAAAATTTTACGTATTCTGCACAAGAGCGAAGGGGTCGTCGAAGCCGGCGATCCGCTGCTCGAGATCGGAGATCCGGAGGATCTCGAGGTCGTGGTCGATTTCCTGTCCGCCGACGCGGTGAGAATCTCGCCCGGCCAGCGCGTCATCATGGATGAATGGGGTGGCGGCGCTGCACTCGCTGGCGAGGTACGCCTGGTCGAGCCGTTCGGCACGACCAAGATCTCTGCCCTCGGCATCGAGGAGCAGCGCGTCAACGTCATCATCGATTTCACCAGCCCGCGCACCGAGTGGCAGAGGCTCGGTCATGGGTATCAGGTGGAGGTGCGGGTCGTGCTTTGGGAGGGTACCGATGTGCGCAAGGTTCCGTTGACTGCGCTCTTCCGCCACGGCGAGGACTGGGCGCTGTTCGTCGAAGAAAATGGCCGGGCGCGACTGCGCACCGTCGAGCTCGGCCGGCGGACTGGCCTCGAGGCGGAGGTGACCGCCGGTGTCGAATCCGGGCAGCGTGTGATCATATCGCCGAGCGATCGTATCACCGACGGTGTTCGCATCCGTCCTCGCGCTTAACGCGAGTACGAGGCGCCTACTGCCTTGATCGCAATTCGAGCTCCCACCACTGGGCGTAGATCTCGTCCGTCCATCGATCCTGAAACCAGGCAATGACGTCGATGATCTGCTGATCGCTCAGGCGATCTCCGAACGACGGCATATTGCCCTGTCCGCCGGGCGCACCCCATTTGATCTGGGCGCCGAGAACCTGAATCGGATGGTGCCAGGCGTGGCCGGTGCCGTTCAGCGGTGGCGGCGGGTACTTGCCGTCGGGACCTGCCCGCCGCCAGCTCGAGGCACCCTCGCCGTTCTTCCCGTGACACTCTGCGCAGTGCTGTGCGAACAGTGTGCCGCCGCGGGCCACGTGCTCGCTACCATACCAGCGCTCCGGCGCCGCGGATTTCTGCGGCGCCGTCGTCGACTCCGCGACCGGCTTCTCGGTCGAGCTGCTGGCGGTTTTGAGCATCGAATTCACCGCATCTTCATCGGATTCGCTGCAGCCGGTCAAAATGGCCGCCAATACAATCGCGGTGACTGCCCGGAGAGCCCGTGCCTGTCCACCGGTCACAGCAAGTCCGCGGTATACGGCATCGAATCTTTCGGGTGCTTCCAACGTGCGGTCTCCGTCAAGCAGCTACTCGCCCTGCCACATCTGTCCGGTATGGCGGTCGATCTCGAAGCGGTTCACGAGCGACCCGTCCACCGTCTCGATCTCTGCGACGATGATGTCATCATCCCGCTCTTCCACCTTGCCGACGCGCAAGCGCGGATTACCCCTGTGAAAGAGCCGATGCTCCATGATCTCCTTGACCTCGGCGGCGGTGAGGTCCGTATCCCGGTACATTCCCATGCCGCGCCCCATCATGCCGCGATGCCGCCCGTGGCGAGGTCCCTTGCCGTGCCCGTACCCCACGCAGGGCCCCATCATGCCGTAGCCGTGACCCATACCGGGGCCCATCATGCCGTAGCCAGGCCCCATACCGGGGCCCATTGGGTGTCCCATCGTTGCGCCACCATGCCCATAGCCGCCCTCTCCCGTCGTTCCCGGCGCATCGGCCTCGGACATGGCAGGACCGCTTCCATGAGCGTAAGCGAGCGACGCACCACCGAGGAGTGCGATCAGCACGATGGCTGAGATCAGTTGCAATTCTCTAAGCGTCTTCATCGACGTCTCCTGTGATCAACAAAGGCCATGTTCTATCGCGTGATCGGCCATCCTGCCTGCAGCCGAGCGTCGGGCGATTTCCGCGTGAGAGTATGGATTTATTTTACGCCCCATCGTCCGATTCGGACTACCGCGGCAGCTCAAACAGCTTGATAAAATCATCCGTCGGCTGCGCAGCGAAAGCCGATGTGGCGGTGGCCGTGCTCGACCGCGCGGGAAAAGCCGCCACGAAAAAAGCCGGTGAGCCCATCGGCAGAGGTATCGAAGATGTAGTCACCGCCGCGGGTCACGCGCTCCCCGTCCGCTTCTGCGTTCTCGCGGCCGTCGTCGGCGCGATACGGGTACGGGCGGTACAGGGAGCTCGTCCACTCGGCCAGATTGCCCGACAAATCATGCACCCCCGCGGGCGTTGCGCCGGCGGGCCGCCGCCCGACCGGCTCGTGATCGCCCCGGCGGCGCGCGAATACGGCCCGCTCGGGCGTTGGCGGCGTGTCACCCCAGGGATAGATACGCCCTTCGCGCCCCCGGGCGGCCGCCTCCCACTCCGCTTCCGTGGGCAATCGCTTCCCGAGCCACCGGCAGTAGGCTACCGCACCGTACCAGGTGACCTCCGTAACCGGATGGTGCGCCAAGCCCGGCGCCGGCGCGAAACGGCCGGACGCAATGGCGATACGCGCATCGGAATCGTCCAGCTCGATGAGCACGCGCCCGGCGCCGTCGGTGAACAGGCGCCCGGCGTCACCGCCCCCCACGTGCTTCCGCGTCACCCGTCCGGCCGGCGCGTCGCGCCGAGCATGCACGTCGAGCGTCTCGAGAAAGCGCACGTAGTCGGCATTGGTCACCTCCGTTGCGTCGATGCGGAAGGCCTCCAGCTTGACCTCGTGCACCGGTCGCGCGTCGCGCGCTCCTGCGTCGCTGCCGATGCGGTAGATACCGGCGGAGATCGGCACCATGTCGGCCGCCGCCCCATGACCGGGCAGGGACAGCGCCACGAGCGCGAGTCCTGAAAGGATCGATCGCATCTGCTCCCGCATCCGGAGAAAGCCGGGCACGGCTCCTTCCCCGTAGCGCTCGCGGCCGCTCAAGTGAGCTCGCCGAGCAGAGCCGCGGCATCCTGAAGGTCTCTGGTGTCGAAGCCCTCGGTAAAGGAAGCGTGGATCGGCGCGAGCAGCTCGCGTGCGCGTCCCGGCTCGCCTTGCTCGCGAGCGAATCGCGCAATGCTCACGGCGGTGCGCAGCTCCAGGGATCTCGCTCCCTGGCTCCTTGCGAGATTCAAGGCGTCGTCAAAGTGCGACTGGATCGCGTCCCGGCTGACAGCCGGATCGCGCGCGCGTACCACGGCGAGCATGCGATGATTCTCCGGCTCGAAGAACCGCTCCCCGCCCATCGCTGCATAGTCGATGCCTTTGCGTGCGAACTCGAGGGCGTCGTGCAGCCGCCCCGCGGCCAGGCTCGCTTCTGCCGCCATGGAGCAGAACCACGGCAGGGCGATATGATTGTGCAGCGCGACTTTTTCGTCGATACCCTCCCCGACCAGGGCGCTCGCCCGTGCATGATCATCACGGTGTGAATACGCGTAACCCAACATTATGTTACTCATGGCAGCATGTTGACGGAATTCGTGCTGATCGCAGATCGATTTGCACTCTGTGCCATACTCGAGCAGCTTCGGGATGTCCCTGCGTATCGAACAGGTCAGCCCCGCAAAGCCCGTCGCCACCCCGATGAGCGCAGGCTTGCCGATTTCGCGGGCGAGCCGAACGGCTTCCTCGGACAACACCACCGCCTGGTCCGGGAAACCGAGCAGCCATTTTGCCCACGCCAGGTAGCACAGGCTCGACAGGCCCGGATCCTGCCCGAAGACCGCCAACCTGCTCTTGTCTTCCATGCGCCGGTACAGCTCGATACTGGCCTCGAGGTACGGCGCAGCGTCGGGACACCGGCCGCTGAACAGATGCGTCGCGCCGAGCGTGAAGACCGTGCCCAGATGTGCCACCGCGTCATCCGTCCCGGCTGAAACCTGCTGACACTTCGAGGCGTATTCTTGAGCGGTTCTCATGTCGCCGCGGGCGAACTGCAGGCGCCACAATCCCCAGGCCGAGGTGAACGAAGTCCGTGCGTCGCCGAGCCGGCCGGCGAGATCGAGTGCGCGCACGTAGATCTGCTCGACCTCCGGTGCCGCCTGGCCGGAGACATACATCAGTGATGGACCGAGCAGCGTCTGAGTTTCCAGCTCGAAACGCATCCACTCGGGCTCCTCCGCGAGCGTCTGGACGGATGCAATTGCCCGCCGAAAGTCGCTGATGGCCTCCACGTGGGCGAACCGCCCCAGCGCATGCTCGCCTGCCCGGCGCCAGTAACGCGCCGCCTCGTCCTGCTTGCCGGCTTCCTCGAAATGATGAGCGACAAGCTCCAGGGGAGGATTGTCGTTGACGGCCTGAACGAGGCTCGACGCAATGCGCAAATGGCACCTCTGGCGCTCGCGCTTCAGCAGCGACTGGTAGGCGGCATCACGCACCAACGCGTGCTTGAACTCGTAACGGGAATGGCGGCCACCGCTCCCGTAGATCAATCCGGCCTGAACGAGAACAGCGAGCTTCTGCTGCAGAGCCCCATCGTCCTGACCGGAAATGCTGCTGAGCAGATCGAATCCAAACGATCGCCCTATGACCGCGCCGAGCTGCGCGACCTCCTTGACGGCACCGAGGCGATCGAGACGCTCCATCAGCAGATCCTGCAGGGTCGCGGGTATATTGGCCGACGCCACATCGGAGCCAGGGCCATCCAGCGCCTCGCCCTCCGGAATAAAACCGGGATCGGCCAGCGCCGCGCTGATCTCCTCGATGAAAAGCGGAACGCCGTCGCTGCGCGCGACGATTTCTTCGACCATCCCTTCGGGCAGGCTACTTCCCTTGGTAACCTCGGCGATCATCGCCGCGCTGTCGCGCCGGCCGAGATTGTTGAGCGCGAGCGCGGTGACGTGCGAGTAGTCCGTCCACAGCGGCCGGTACTCGGGGCGATGCGAGACGACGACCAGGATTCTACTGTCACGGAGGGTCTCGATCAGTCGCGTGAGAAAATCCTGCGTCGACGGATCGATCCAGTGCACGTCCTCGACCACGAAAAGGACCGGCGCCTGTACAGCCATCGCCCGTATTGCACCGACGAGCATGTCGAGGGTGTGGACGCGTAGCTGCTCCGGTGAAAGGTCGAGAGCAGGATAGGCGTGCTCGTAAGGAATCGACAGCAGCTCGGCGAAGTATCGCACCGTCTCTTCGACGTCCAGACCCAGCTCATCCAGCAATGTCTTCAGCGCATCGAGCTTGTCCTGGGGCGTCTGCCCTGCTCCGATACGCGCCGCGCGCTCGATCTGATCGATGAGCGGATGAAACGCGCTGCTCTGCCGGTAAAGCGAGCAGAAACAAAGAACGCGGTTGATGCGGGTATCGGCCAGCGCGTCCTGCAGCGCACGAACGATGCGGGATTTGCCGACACCCGCCTCACCGGAGAGCAGCACCGCCTGTTCCTCGCCGTCGACGGCAAGCTGCCAGCGACGCAGAAGTATCCCGAGCTCCTCATCGCGCCCGACGAGCGGCGTGAGCCGCCGCTCCAACGCCGCATCGAAACGGCTGACCTCTCGCACGGCGAGCGCGCGATAGGCCCGCACGGGCTCGTCGATTCCCTTGAGCGTCTGCGGCCCGAGCGCTTCGAGATCGAAGCGACCTGCGACCAGATGCCGGGTAGCGGCTGAGAGCATCACCGAGTTGGGATCGGCTATCGCCTCGAGCCTCGCCGCCAGGTTGGGCGTCTCCCCGACCACGGCGCTCTCCTGCGCCGCCCCCTCGCCGACGATGTCACCGACTACTACCGGTCCTGTGGCGATGCCGACACGCACCGCCAGCGCGACCCCGGTCTCCAGCTGCGGCACCGCCTCGGCGAGCTCCAGCCCCGCGCGCACCGCCCGCTCCGCGTCGTCCTCGTGGGCGCGCGGGTAGCCGAAATAGGCCAGCACGCCGTCGCCCATGTATCGCGCGACGTAGCCGTCGTACTTATCGACGGCGGCCTTGGCCGCGTCCTGATAGGTGCGGTTGATATCCCGCAGGTCCTCGGGATCGATTCGTTGGGAGAGTTCCGTCGAGCCGACGAGATCGGCGAACATGACCGTTAGCTGGCGCCGTTCGGCGTCTCCCGTCGCCTGCGCCGGGACCGTGGTGTGCGCCGAGCGTTCATCCGCACGCGCCTTGTCCAGCTCCTTGATCGCCTTCAGCAGCTTCTTGCGCGCACCGAGAGGAATGCCGATCTTTTCCAGGTCGGCCTCTTCGAGCTCCGGCAGCACCTCGAGGTCGACCTCGTTCTCGGCGAGCAGGTCCGCGTGCTTGCCGAGTCCGTGCCGGTCGAGCCACTGGCGCAGATTGACCATGGAGTAAACATACTCTCATGCACTCGTCGGCGCGAGCCGCGGCGGCGTCGGCTCCGCGATGGCCGAGCGGTGTGAGCCCGAGGGACTCGGTGAGTTGCTTGCGCTCACGCGTCCTGATCTGCGCCAGCGGGACCTCGACAGTTTTTTTCCGTGAGAAAGCTGCGTGCTCTGCATGGATTGCGGGCGAGTCCGAGATGGCACAGCTTCATGGGCTTCTGCCAACGGCCCTGCCCGATCGGGTGCCACTCCGTTCCAAACTTCGGAATCATGACATATCCAGCGGCTTGTCCAGCACTCTTTTGTGTTGCCAAATACCACCCCGCGGGGCTCGTATCCCCGGCCAAAGGCTTGCTAAGATCGGCCATACGCGTCCAGCGTCATTATTCTCGAAGCCAATGGCCGCGTACCGGGCCCGGCGATGCGCCGAGTCCCGGGAACACGATAACAACGACTCACTGACTATCACGAGGAGGACTCTGGATGAATACTTCACGTATCGCGCTCGGTCTCGCGCTGATGGTCGGCGCGGTAACCACGAGCAGTATCGCAATTGCGCAGGAGAAGTTTCCCGACAAGCCCATTGAAGTCGTGATTCACTCGAAGTACGGCGGCGGAACGGATGTCACGGCGCGGATGATGATGATCCGCACGCGCAGGGAGCTGGGAGTAGACATGTCGGTTACTTCACAGCGGGGTGGCTCTGGCGCCAAGGCGCACCAGTACGCGCTCGGTAAGTCACGCGACGGCTATACGGTGCTCGCGTTGACGCAGACGCATCTCTACACAATCGCGCGTGGCAAGTCGCCGCTCACGATCGACGACGTCGTCGGTGTAGCCCGTGCCATGGACGATCCGACTTTCATCACGGTGAGTGCCAACAGCCCCTATAAGTCACTGGAGGACCTGGTGGCCGCCTCCAAGAACGAGCCGCTGAATTGGGGTGTCGCACAGATTGGCGGCACCGAGCACATCGGGCTCGCCCAGTTCGCCAAGGCGGCGGGCATCAAGTTCAAGGCGGTGCCCTTCGGCAGCGGTGCGCAGATGGTGCAGGCGCTCATGTCGGGTGCGATCGTCGCCACTCTTCCCAACGTCAGTGAGGGAGGTCCGCAGGTTGCGGACGGCACGTTCCGCGCTCTGGCGGTCTTGGGCAACAAGCGTCTCAAAGACTATCCCGACGTGCCGACCGCCAAGGAGAAAGGCTTCAACGTCAAAACCTCGACCACCCGCGGCTACTGGGTGCTCAAAGGCACTCCGGAAGATCGCATCGAGGTGCTCTCCAAGGCCATGGTCAAGGCCATGAAGCACGAGGTCTTCGCCAACTACCTGAAGAGCGCGGGACTCACGGTTGACGACAGCGTCGCCGGTCACGAGGAGTGGACGCGGCAGATCAAGGAAGAATATGCAAACGCGGTCGAGGCGTTAACGGATCTGGGTCTCATCAAGTAGACGTCCGCGAACGGGACCGCGGAGCCTGCGCACATGACGTCCGACAACGGCCTGGAAAATGGCTCGGAAAATGATCGGCGGCCCGCACGGCGAGCCGCCGATTTTCTCGACGGCACCGATCTCGCCGTTGCCGCGGTGCTGCTCACCTTCTGTGCCTGGGTCTATTACCTGACCACCAGGTTCGAGGAGGTGGCGGCTCTGTTGGCCCAGGACGTGCCACCGGAGTTCCTGCCGCGCCTGCTTGTGTGGACTATTGCGCTTCTGAGCATCCTTCTGCCCTTCGAGCATCTGATAAAGCCGGGGGGACGTGCACATTTTCACAAGGCACGCTCCAAGCCCGTTGCCGTGATGGCGTATCTCACCGGCGGGCTCCTGGTGCTCGTCGTCATGTCGGTGAAGCTGATAGGGACCTATTTCGCGATGGTTCTGGTTTGTGTGCTGCTGCCACTGCTCTGGGGCGAGCGACGCTGGACCATCTTGATCCCGTTCGCCGCAGGGTTTCCGACTCTTGTGATGTTGTTGTTCTCTAAAATGCTCGGCGTCTACTTCGAGCCGGGCCTGTACGGCATCGATTTCCGGTAGGAGCGCCCGATGGAGCCCGTCTTCGAAGGTCTATCGCTGCTCGCCGATCCGTTCAACATCGGTCTGATTTTCTTGGGCGTGCTCATCGGCGTGGTGGTGGGCGCATTGCCCGGGTTGAGCTCACCCATGGCAGTCGCGCTGCTGCTGCCGTTCACGATTCCGCTCGAGCCGGTGGCTGCCATCTCCATGATGGCGGCGCTCTACTGTGCCGGCACCTTCGGCGGCTCCATCACGGCGATACTCATAAACGCGCCGGGTGCACCGCCGGCGGCGGCGACCGCGCTCGATGGATATCCCATGGCACAGAAAGGCCAGGCAGGCCGCGCCCTCGGTATCGCCGCGGTCAGCAGCATCTGCGGCGGCGTGTTCAGCCTGATCGTGTTTCTCCTCGCCGCGCCGCTGCTCGCCAAAGTGGCGACCTCGTTCCGGCCGATGGAGTACTTTGCGCTCACGATATTCGCGCTCTCCATGCTCGCGTCTATCAGCGGCAAGTCGTCATTGCGAAACCTGATCAGCGGTGGGATCGGTGTGCTCATCAGCACGGTGGGAATCCATCTGACCACCGGTGTCGAAAGATTCACTTTCGACGTGCCTGAGCTCGCCGAGAGCATCAACTTCATTCCGGTTCTCATCGGGCTGTTCGCCATGGGCGAGCTCCTCAATCAGTCCCAGTCCCTGAATGTCGCCTACGAGCGCATCTCGTCGGTTGTCGTCAAGCTTCCGAGCCGCGAGGACTTCCGTCGCATACGCGGAACGATTCTTCGCTCGTCCGGTATCGGCACCTTCATCGGCATCCTGCCCGCCGAGGGCGCGACGGTCGCGGCCATCATGGGCTACAACGAAGCCAAGCGCTGGTCGAAGAACAAGGAGGAGTTCGGCAGCGGCTGCCCGGAAGGAATCGCGGGACCCGAGGCGGCCAACAACGCGGCGACCGGGGGCGCCATGGTGCCGACCCTTTCCCTCGGCATTCCCGGAAGCGGCACCACGGCGGTCATTCTTGCGGCCCTCATAATGCACGGGTTTCGCCCGGGTCCCTATCTCATGAAGGAAACTCCGGAGTTCGTGTATGCGATCTTCGGTGCCATGCTCGTGGCGAACATCATGTTCCTCGCCATCGGTCTCGCCGGTGCCAAGGTGTTTTCGCGGGTTACGCTGATTCCGCGAACGATCCTCTGGCCCGGTGTCTTCGTGTTCTCTCTCATCGGCTCGTACGCGACCGGCTCGTCGCTGTTCGACGTGTGGGTGATGCTGGCCGCCGGTATCGTCGGTTTCATAATGCTGCGTCACGGCTTCTCTCCGGCGCCGCTCGTTATGGGACTCATACTCGGGCGACTGGTGGAAGAGTCGCTTTCCCAGTCGATGATTCTGCTCGACAACAACTGGCTGAGATTTCTCGAGAGCCCCATCGTCAATCTGTTCTTCGCCCTCACCGTCGTGAGTCTCGGCTGGCCCTGGTTCAAGTTTCTGACACGCACCCTGCTGTCGCGCTGGCGGCAGAACACCCGCGATAGCGACACCTGAGCGCAGTGGCTGTTTCCAAAAGCAGCCGCGTCATTGCAGAAGAGCTGGGTGGCTGGGCAGCCGCACTGAGATCGCATCCACCGCCCGCCGAGGTGGCAGCCGTCGCGAGGCGTCAGCTTCTCGACGTCGCCGGACTGTGCATTGCCGCCCGCCGTACGCCCTACGTGAGCGCGTTGCTGCGCGCGGAGAAGCACCCCGGCGACTGCACGGTCATTGGTCACGGCACCGCTGATGCAGCCGGTGCCGCCCTCATCAACGGCACGGCGGCCCACGGTGAAGATTTCGACGACACCTTCG
>JABAOD010005847.1_pt3 | contig 37262 bp, 34 predicted proteins | sample 7062151 | NCBI WGS metagenome assembly JABAOD01 (sample SAMN14538626, study PRJNA623070) | marine sediment metagenome | biome: marine biome [ENVO:00000428]; feature: marine pelagic biome [ENVO:01000023]; material: deep marine sediment [ENVO:00002113] | place: India: Gulf of Khambhat ... | reverse complement strand
CCTGAGCCAGTCATCATACCCGTGATCAGCCCGACCCACGGCGCGGCCACCAGGGCCCAAAGACCGAGAACAGCGACAAGCATTCGCCACCACTTATAATGCGCTCCGGGTCCGAACATGTTTTTTTCAAGTCCCTTGAACATCGCGCCGACATCCTCGTACCAGGTCATAGATAAATCGTTGTCAGCAAAGGCAAGGCGCGTACGGCCACCTGCATTGTTGATCATTATTCCCAGCCCGTAATCGTCACCCGGTTCCAGGCGAAGCCACTCAAAACCCGGAGTTCTGTTGAACACGTTGGCCTGGACGAGATTGAACGCGCCGATGCCAAAGGGTGTTTTGCTCTTCGGCGTGTTTACTTTCCAGGCACGCGCCGAAAGCAAGAGCAACAGACCGAAGGCACGTACCGCAACTTCAAGCCAGAAACCATGGGTAATCACGCGGGGAACCAATGCAAGGTGATTAACGCCATGATGTTGTGCATATGTGACTGCACGCCGAAGAGCGCCGGGGTGGTAATGTACATCAGCGTCTGTAAACAGGAGCCACTCACCTTTCGACCGTTGCACACCTTGGTGCATCGCGTTGACCTTGCCCAACCAGCCAGCAGGCAAGTCCTGTATGTGCAAGACCTGAAGTCGTGAATCTGTGACGGCCATGCGATTGAGGATATCACCTGTAGCATCCGTTGACCGATCATTGATGGTAATGACTTCGAAGGTGGGATAATCCTGCGCCAGGATCGACCTGATTGCCGACTCGATATGCGCGGCCTCATTGCAGGCAGGAATGATGATGCTTAAGCGCGGCAACTTTTCCGCAGTGGTGTCCAGCGTCCGTAGGTCTTCATCCAACAGCGGTACCGCGTTGAGGGCTCGCATGATATTGATGAGAGCCAACGTCCACACTCCGCAAGAGAGAACAGTATAGACAGCTATGAGATCCACGAGCATTCCCTTATTACGCGCAGCTTAAAGTCTAGACCAACATCGAAATGAGGAATAAACGGGGCCGAGTACATATGGATCGATAGGACATGGCATTTTCAGTTCCCGTGCATCGCACCATGGCGCGACTCTGGCGATGCAGTCGTTGAGATCTTGTCAGGAACGAAGCGCGAGGTGGCCGAAAGCAAACCCCTTTGCCAGGATGAGCTTTGCCCTTCGGCCCTGACCAACGGCGGTGCCACTGTCGGAAGACTTTACGCGAAGCGATGCCTGCTCTGCCCAAGGGTAGCGCCCCAAAATAGAAGANNGCGGAAGCTGATTGGCAGCACGAGACAGGGTCGAAGCCCGTCGGGCGACTTTACAAATTTGCAGACCCTTCGCTGCGGGCCTACAAAAAATCAAACAGTTACGCAGCTGGAACGGATGCTGCAGTGTTCGCTGCGGAGCGCCTTGCGCTCCGCTCACTAACTTAGGAGGATCCTTGAGAAGTAAGACCGTCTGTTCGGTCGCGTTACTGCCTGTACCTCACGCAGGGCCGCAGGCAATCAACGACGAAGTTCGACACGACGTGGCGTATTACCTGCGCCCACGGAATATGGCTGGACGAAGGGCAAGAGGTAATTCGCGGATGTCGAGCTTGCGCACGGANNTGGTTGGACAAAAGGCGAAATGTGGTTCGCAGAGCTCGAGCTTGCATGCGAATGCGACGGTTGACGTGAAATGGGCACGTACATGTCTCAATGCCCGCAGTGGAAGCAGGTGGTTAGTGAAGAAGTCGCGTGATCTCCGCGTAGTGACGAGCAATAAGGAGGTAAAGAATGAAGCGAGCGCCACTTCTTCCCTTGTTAATGGGGTCATTACTAATAGCAAGTATCGGCTTAAATGTATTGCAGCATCGGCACACGCTGCGTCTGCAGTGGCAAGTTCACATTGCCGAGTACGATGCACGTATCATGCACGACATCCTAGACCAGGAAGAAGAATACGTGCAGACCGTGACGCAGCAGGTGATGGCGATTTCCGGCATTGAGAGTGAGATAAAAGCTCGGCACTATGCCGAAGCCTACATCGATGCCGCTCGACAATACCATCTTGATCCGTATTTGCTGCTTCTACTAACTCGCGTTGAGAGTGGGTTTGACGCCCATGCGAGGTCGCATAAGGGTGCTCTCGGCATGATGCAGGTCATGCCTGACATCTGGCTTGAAAAGCTTGGCTTTATTGCCAGCGATCAAGACCTGATGGACCCATACCTGAACATCCATGCGGGCGCCCATGTGCTGAGATACTACATCAACCGGGCCGAGGGCGACCTTACGCTGGCGTTGCTCATGTATAACAGGGGTGAGAGTGCGGTGAAAAAGGACATCGTAGCTGGCCGCGACCCGAGGAACGGCTTTGTTCACAAAGTGCTGTCTGACGGGGAATCATATGCTCAGCTTCGACTCGGTGCGTTCCTAGGGCGGAGTAACAGGGCAAAAGGCTCAGGCCTCACATTCTAATCCCCATGCGGAGCTAGCCGCAGGGCAAACCGCCCGCCACGAATCTTGCACGAGTGCGGCACCAATGTGACGCCAAACCGTGTGAGGAGCACCCCTTAGTGTCAATTTAACATGCGCGACTATGGAATGTCGCGACTGTGTACGTAGTACAAAACAATGTTTTCCTTTGATGATTGTCAACGACAACGACGCCGCCCTCCGGTCTTATGTTGTGAGACGGCGGTTCTTGAAACACGACCCGTTTACTCTGTACTAGCCCGCTCGTCTCGCCGTGTCGGCGCAAATGTCTGCACCAGCACAAATGTCATCACGAATAACACCAGGATGCCACTAAGCAAATAGAGGAAAGTCCGCACAAGCAATTCCTGGCGTTGCTTCTTCAGTCGGTCTTCGTAGTCGGCGAGTGTCAGAGAGGCATCCGGATAACGTGCACGGTACCAGAAGAGCTCGTCGCACTGCATGTAGAGCGCGTAGTGCTCCTTGGAGAGTGTATTCGGGTTAGTCTGTGCGGCTGGCAGGGCGCTGATGGCCTGACATTCTACTGCGGCGAGTTGCTGCGCCAGCTTGGTATTTATTTGCGGAAAGGTGTAGTAGACCCAGGCCGCCGTCGCAACAAGGCCGATCAGCGAAAGTGTCGCGCAGACTCTCTGCCAGCGAGGCCGTCGTTCAAACCAATCCATCTGGCGCATCCTTGCGTGATCAAGAACACCTAAAGATATCTATAGCAGAAAGTCGCCAACCGGACACAGGCTAGTAATTTCCCGAAAAACCTTGTTATGAGGGCACCTGAGTCGATTGCGCTGAGAGTCTGGCCTGGATCGGGAGTTTCACCTTGCGGATCGCCGATGTCAGTACTGCGCTAAGGCCAGGTTGTTGTTCACAGAGCTGGGCTACCACTGATCCCGCGGCGCTGGCGATCAGCCCGCGCCGTACTCGGCGCGCAGCCGTTTCGCCGCCTCGGCCATGGACCGAATCTTGCCGAAGGCGATATCGCGCGGCAGATACTTCATGCCACAGTCCGGGGCGAGGATAACATTCTCTGCCTTTACGTAGGGCAACGCGCGCTTGATGCGCTCGGCGATGGTCTCCGGCGTCTCCACCTTCATGTCCGATAGGTCCAGACAGCCGACCATGACCTTCTTGCCTTCGAGCTTCGCTAGCACTTCGCAGTTTAGCTTCGACTGCGCGGTCTCGACCGAGATTTGTTGGCACGAACAGCCCGCGAGCTCGGGCAAGAAGGAGTAGCCCGAGGGGCGTTCGTGGATAATAGCTGCGTAGCCGAAACAGATATGCACCGCGGTCGTCCCCGTGATGCCTTCGAGTGCGCGGTTCAATGCCTTGAGGCCGTATTGGCGCGCCTTGTCTGGGCGCGCCTGCATGTAGGGTTCGTCCATTTGCACGATATCGGCACCGGCGGCAAAAAGATCTCGCATCTCTTCGTTGACCGCGGCCGCATAATCCATCGCCGCGGCCTCCTCGCTCGGGTAGTAATCGTTTTGCGCCTGTTGCGACATCGTGAACGGACCCGGTACCGTCATCTTGATAGGCTTATCCGTGTGCGCGCGCAGAAACTTGACGTCGTCGACCTCCACCGGATGCTTGCGCCGGATCTTGCCGACGATGCGCGGGACGGGGTTGGGATGGCCCGAGCGATCGAGGGCGGTGCCGGGGTTGTCGATATCCACCCCCTCGAGCGCCGTGGCGAAGCGGTTGGAGTAGCTCTCGCGCCGGATCTCACCGTCGGTGATGATGTCGAGCCCGGCTTCCTCCTGTTCGCGGATCGCCAACCTTGTTGCATCGTCTTGTGCCTCGGCGAGCCACGGCTCCGGAATGCGCCAAAGCTCCTTGGCGCGCACGCGCGGTGGAAAGCGCCCGGCGAGCTTCTTGCGGTCGATCAGCCACTCGGGCTGGGCGTAACTGCCAACGAGCATGGTGGGAAATAACATCGTCTCGCTCCTCCTTCAGGCGGTGACACACCGTCCATCAAACGCTACCGCAACGGCGCCGTGACTGCAAAAGCCGTAAGCACAGGCAAGTCCATGGTGCCGCAAGATTTTCTGGCCGGCCCGACATGATCTGTAGAATCCCGAGTTTACGGCTGCGGTAAGAGTATAGGACACTAACCAAGGAGCGCAGGCGCACGTACCGATAGCGCACATACCTCAAACAACCCATGTCGAGCACAGAAGTCAGGGCCGCGGCATCGACGGGTAGACTCGTCTTTGAGGCACACGGGGTGACGAAGGTGTACCGCATGGGCGAGGTCGAGGTGCACGCGCTGCGGGGCGTCGACCTGGAGCTCGATGCCGGGGAGCTCGTCGTGCTGCTGGGACCGTCGGGCAGCGGCAAGTCGACGCTGCTGAACATCCTCGGCGGCCTCGACACGCCGACGGCTGGAGAAGTGTTTTATCATGGCCGTGATCTTACCCAAGCGACGGAGCGCGAGCTGACCGAATACCGGCGGTTCCACGTCGGTTTCGTGTTCCAGTTCTACAACCTGATCCCGAGCCTGACGGCGCTCGAGAACGTGGCGCTCGTGACCGAGATCGCGCGCACACCGATGAACCCCGGGGACGCGCTCGCGGTCGTTGGGCTGGGCGAGCGGCTAAATCACTTTCCGGCCCAGCTCTCGGGCGGCGAGCAGCAGCGGGTCGCGATCGCGCGCGCCATCGCCAAGCACCCGGAGGTGCTGCTGTGCGACGAGCCGACCGGGGCGCTCGACTCGGCCACCGGTGTGCTCGTGCTCGAGGCGATCGAGCGCGTGAACCGCGAGCTCGGCACGACGACGGCCGTGATCACCCACAACGCCGGGATCGCTGACATGGCGGACCGCGTGATCCATCTCAGTGACGGTCTGGTCGCTAGGGTGCACGCCAACGAGCACAAGAAGGTGCCGCGCGAGCTCAGCTGGTAAGGTATGCGCGCTATTAACCACAAGCTTCAGCGCGAGCTCTGGCAGATGCGCGCCCAGGCAATGGCGATCGCCCTCGTGATCGCCAGCGGCATTGCCACCTACGTGATGTCGCTCAGCACGCTCGACTCGCTGCTGCTGACGCGCGACGCTTATTATCGCGACTACCGCTTCGCCGAGGTGTTCGCCTCGCTCAAGCGCGCCCCCAATAGCCTGGCCTCGCGCATCGGCGAGATCCCGGGCGTCGCCCGCATCGAGACCCGCGTCGTCGCGAGTGTGAGCCTCGACGTCGTAGGCTTTGCCGACCCGGTCAGCGGGCTTTTGATCTCCGTGCCCGATTTCGGCGAGCCGCTGTTGAACCGGTTATACCTAGGGCAGGGCCGGATGGTCCGGCCGGAGCGCGACGACGAAGCGGTCGTGCACGAGGCGTTCGCCCAGGCGCATGGACTCAAGGTCGGCGACACGCTGGGGGCGGTGATCAACGGACGGCGCAAGCGGTTGCGGATCGTCGGCGTCGCGCTTTCGCCGGAGTACATCTATCAGCTCGCACCCGGCAGCATCGTCCCGGACTTCAAGCGTTTTGNNTTCAAGCGCTTTGGCGTGCTCTGGATGGCACGCACACCGCTCGCGAGTGCCTACGACATGGAGTCCGCCTTCAATGACGTCGTTATGGCGCTCGCCCCGCGGACACCGCTTGAGGACGTGCTCGATCGGCTCGACGCCCTGCTCGAGCGCTACGGCGAGCAAGGGGCCTACGGGCGCAAGGACCAGATCTCGCATCGCTTCCTGGCGGAGGAGCTGCGCCAATTGGAAACACTCGCCACCTTATTCCCCATCATCTTCTTCGGCGTGGCGGCGTTCCTGTTGAACGTGGTCGTCACGCGCATGATCGGCCAGCAACGTGAGGAGATCGCCGCGCTCAAGGCCTTCGGTTACAGCAATCTCGACGTCGGCCTGCACTATGTGAAGCTCGTGATCGTGGTGGTACTGATCGGGATTCTCATTGGACTCGCCGGCGGAGTGTGGCTGGGCCGCGGATTAAGCGGGGTCTATATGGAATTTTACCGCTTCCCGTTTCTGCACTACGAGCTGCGGCCGGCCGTGGTGGCGGCGGCGACGCTCATCAGCATCGGCGTAGCGGTGCTCGGCACGCTGCGCTCCGTGCACGCCGCCGCGCGGCTGCCGCCGGCCGAGGCCATGCGCCCGGAGCCGCCGGGGACGTACCGCGAGGCATTGATCGAGCGCATCGGGTTGAAGCGGCTGTTGTCGCAGCCGACGCGCATGATCGGACGACATATCGAGCGCAGCCCCGTCAAGACGCTGCTCTCGATCACCGGCATGGCCTTTGCCTGCGGCATCATGATGACAGGGCGATTTCCACAGGATTCGTTCGACTACATGATCGATATTCAGTTTCGCTTGAGCCAGCGCGAGGACCTGGCAGTGACCTTCGTCGAGCCGACCTCCTGGCGGGCGCTGCATTCGCTCGTGAGCCTGCCGGGCGTCACCTATGGTGAGGTCTATCGCGCCGTGCCGGTGCGTCTGCAGTTCGAACACCGCAGCTACCGCACCTCGATTCAGAGCATGGAGCCGGGCGCACACTTGCAGCGGCTACTCGACGTCGCTCTTCGACCGATCGAGGTGCCGCCCGAAGGGGTGGTGTTGACCGATCATCTCGCCAAGATCCTCGGCGTTCGCCCCGGCGACTGGCTAACGGTCGAGGTGCTCGAGGGAAACCGTCCCGTGCGTCGGCTGCCGGTGGTTGCGCTCGCCAAGCAGTACATCGGCGTGTTCGGCTACATGCAGCGCGCTGCGCTAAACCGCATGATGCGCGAGGAGAACGCCATCTCCGGTGCGAACCTGGTGGTGGATCCGCTCTATCAGTCAGAGGTCTATGCTCGGCTCAAGGAGATTCCACGCATTGCCGCGACCACGATCCGCAAGCAGTCGGTCACGAGCTTTCAGAAGCTCCAGGCTGAGATGGTGCTGTTCTTCACCTTCGTCGCTACCCTGCTCGGTGCCACCATCGCCTTTGGTGTCGTCTACAATACCGCCCGCATCGCGCTCGCCGAGCGCAGCCGTGAGCTCGCCAGCCTGCGCGTGCTCGGATTCACGCGCGCGGAGATTTCGTATATCCTGCTGGGCGAGCTCGGCGTGACCACGCTCGCCGCCATTCCGCTCGGTTTTCTGGCGGGGAATCTCCTCTGCGCTCATCTCGTGAGCCAGATGCAGACCGATCTGTATCGTGTGCCGCTGGTGCTCTCGCCGAGCACCTACGCCTTTGCCGCCGCGGTCGTGCTGGGTTCCGCCTGTGTTTCGGCGTTCGCCGTGCGACGCAAGCTCGATCACCTGGATCTGGTCGCGGTTTTGAAAACGAAGGAATAAATGCTCATGCCTTGGGGCCGACATCTTGGTCTGGTCTTGCTTGCTGCGGTGTTAGTGGCGGCCATCGGCTACGGCTTTTGGCCGCGGCCGGTCGCAGTCGACGTGGTGTCCGTGACGCGGGCGCCACTTCAGGTGACGGTCGAGGAGGAAGGCAAGACGCGCGTGGTCGACCGCTTTGTCATCTCCGCGCCGGTCCCGGGCTATATGCGCCGCATTGAGCTCAAGGTCGGAGATTCGGTAACGCGTGAACAGGTGCTGGTGAAGATCGAGCCCCTGCGCTCCGTCATACTCGACCCGCGCAGCCGTGCCGAGGCGCAGGCACGGGTCGCGGCAGCCCAGGCAGCGCTGCAGGCAGCGCAAGAAGACGTCGAGGCGGCGCAGGCAGAGGCCGACTACGCCGCCGCGCAGTTGCAGCGTTACCGCCTGCTTGTCCCCAAGGGCTACGTGTCGCTGGAAGCCCTGCAACAGGCGGAAGCGGTGGCCCGTCGCACACGGGCACGCCGCATCTCAACAGAGTTCGCGGTGCAGGTGGCGCAACACGAGTTGGAGGCGGCGCGCACGGCGTTGCGCTACTCGGTCGCACAAGGAGAGAAGAAGGCCATGGAAACGGCCTTGGTCCAAGCGCCTGTGGACGGTAGCGTACTCAAAGTGACCCGCGAGAGTGAAGGCGTGGTCCAGGCAGGCGAAGCGCTCTTAGAGGTCGGCGATCCCAGCAGCCTGGAGGTGGTGATCGACGTGTTGTCTGCCGATGCAGTCCGTATTGCTCCCGGTACCCGCGTGCTTTTCGAACGCTGGGGCGGTGGGGCCCCGCTCGAGGGATCGGTGCGCCGAGTCGAACCCACAGGCTTCACGAAGATATCGGCCTTGGGCGTGGAGGAGCAACGTGTGCTGGTGCTTGCCGATTTCGCATCACCGCTCGAGCAGTGGAAACGGCTCGGTGACGGATACCGTGTCGAGGCGAGATTCATCCTATGGGAGGGTCAAGACGTGCTGCAGGTCCCAGCGAGCGCGTTGTTTCGCCACCGCGACGATTGGGCGGTGTTCGTGGCCGAAAACGGACGGGCCCGGCTTCAACCGATTAAACTTGGCCACCGCAGCGGCCTGGCAGCAGAGGTTGTTTCTCCGCTGCGGGAGGGCGATCTCGTGGTCGTTCATCCCGATGACTCGATTGAAGACGGTACTCGCATCTCCATGGGCCGGACGATAGACGCATCGTAAGTAGCGACAAGATTCGTGCTTCATTGGTGAAACAGCCACCACAACGCCAAGGCCTGGCGCGAAGTCCGATGGCACAGAGAAATCCGCGTCGATATCCGCCGTAGATGCCGTTCGGCACAACAAAACCGTGTCCGGACCTTACGCCACTGCCTTTACGGGCAGATAGTCAACTGGCTCGATGTTGAACATCGCCGGCGGGACAACATTGATAATTTGATAAGGTTCGCCTGTGGGCGCAGTCTCACGGGCCAGGTCCACCACCCGCAACACAGGGTAATGCGTCTTATCCGGTTTCGTGATCAGCGCGACGTGCGGCTTCAGGCGTTGCTCACAGTTCAGCATCCTCACCACTCCCACCTCGAAGGTGTTGAGCACGACGACACTGCCGATCGGATAAACGCCGATGCATTGGATGAACTTGTCGAATAACTCCGGATCGAAATCCTTTGCCGTGCGCTCATACATGTTCTTGAGCGCGTCGCGTGAGGAAATCCCATCCCCGTAGACCCGGTCGCTGGTAAGAGCATCGTAGACATCCACGATGGCGCCGATCCGCCCAAACTGGCTAATCTGATCGCCCACAAGCCTATCCATGTAGCCGTGGCCGGCGTAACGTTCATGAATATGGCGCACGACATCGAGCGCTCGCGGCGGGATGGTACCGGTGCGTTGCAAAATCTCCAGGCCCATCGGGACGTGGCTCTTCATGATCTCGTATTCGCGGTCGCTGAGCTTGTCAGGTTTGTTCAAGATCGCATTGGGCAGCCGCATCTTGCCGACGTCATGCAAAAGCGCGCCTAGACCGAGAAGATTGAGCCCTTCTTCCTCAAGACCCAAATGGCGCCCGAAGACAAGCGCAAGGATACACACGCGAAGGCAATGAAGCGCAGTATAGTGCTCGCGTTGCTTGCGCTGGGCGAAGCACAGCAGGGCATCCGCATTACGAAGAACGCTCTTGACCATGGTAGCCACGACCTTCTTGGCGCCCTCGGTGTCAAAGCTCTTGCCACAGTGCACGTTTTCCATGATGGTCTGGACAAGCGCGGTGGCTTCCTCATAGGTCTCGCGAATGTCCTTGGCTTCCTGTTCAACGGTGATCTCGTCTGCGCGCACCCGCCGCGGCCGGGTTGTGGTGGCGTTCCCGCCGACGATGCGCAGATGGCGTTTACGCTTTGCATCCAACCGCTTTGCCCCGGAGGCGACGCGGGTCGACGGCCGCAGGACCCCGGCAGTGGTGCCGCTTTCGTGCGCATTGTCGATGTAGACATAGCGGCAGCGTCGCTTCAACTCCGCCAGCTGCGCGTCGTCGGTGATTTCAAAGCCTTGGAACAGAAGGGATGTCTCGCGCCACGGGCGATCCAGCGCACTGACGTACATGCCCTTTCTTAACTCATCGNNTCATAACCGTACCTCCCCGCCTGGCACGGCTGCGTCCTTGCCCGTGCGGAGCGTGTGCTACATGGGAAATGAGAAGGGGGCGGGGTCGCGTACGCAGTCGCCTGCGCTACGCCCACGCGTCCATGTGTGGTTAAGGTTTGAAGACGTCCTACAAATCGAGGGATTCGGACTAGCCTGCCGACCCCGCCCAACCGCTCCAGGGTCTCTCACACCCAACAACCGCGTCATCACGATATAGCGTTCGTAATGCGCTCCTTTGAGTGTTGGCGGCGATTTAGGGCGCTACAAGCGATAATATCTAATCCATCGATAAGCTACGCTAATCTCGGCCGCAGTCTCGCTTGCGGTCTCGGCCGGATCGCGCAAAGACATGCCCTTCACGAAGCGGACAGGCACCGGCCGCAGGCTAGCAATGCCCAGATATATCCGGCGCGGTACGGTTCCCACGACGAGCGCGCCACGCATATAAACTTCGGTCGCGCTCATGTGCCCATTTCAGCCCTCGCAGGTTGGCAACACGCACGGCCAAGCGCGTGGTCCAAGCTGGCGGCCATGCCAAAGATTTTGTTCCTCGCCTGCGGCATGATACGGCTTGCCTGCGAATCAAGTAAGGCGCCCTCGATTTCCTCCCCGCGATGTGCCGGCAGGTCGTGCATCACGATCGATGAGGGCTTGCCGATAACATCGAGATGGCGCCTCGTTATACGTGCGTGGACTACCTCATCACGCCAGTTTCGCAGCGGCAGGGTCTCGCCCATCGACGCCCATCGGCAGGCGTAGAAAACATCATAGTGATCCCCGTCGCGTTCGGCGTCCTGCATCGTGTCGAAGAAACTCAACGAGGTGGGACTCGATTGCAGCGCACGGCTAAGCTCATGGCGTTCGGCATCTGCGGTCAGCGATGGAGGCGCGCAGATGCTGATCCTGCGGGCTCGCACCTTTGCCAGTGCGAGACACAGCGAGCGCAGGGTGTTGTTGATCGGACCTGTATACAGGACCGCCAGGTTTCTGAAAAAACGGAATTCCTGCTGAATGGTGAGCAGATCGGCTAGCGCTTGAGTGGGGTGTTCCCGCTTGTTGAGGGCGTTGATCACCGGACAATGCTGGTTTCTGCGCCAAGCCGTTAAGTTATCGCTATTCTTGGCATCGCGGACAACGACGCAGTCGTTATACAAGGTGATCATCGAAACCATGTCATCAAAGGACTCGCCGAAGGGCGTTTGCGTCTTGTTAACATCAATCTCGATGACCGAGGCTCCCTTTGAGGCGCACGCGCGCAGCGTCGACATGCGTGTACGCGTCGACTGGTCAAACATGACCAAAGCAATGGCCACGCCCTGCAACGTTCTACTGAGCTCGTGGGACTCCTGCTCGGCCGACATCAGTAGATCCCAGAGTTGCTCGCTTGATAGCTCTTGTATCGCGACTATGTCCATACCAATCCTCCTGCTGTTCGCGGTATGCGAACAGATCTAGAACTTCACCAAATCGCCTTTCGCAAAGGTCAAGTTGACGCGGCGTGAAACATTCTCGCCACGATCCGCTCTTGCCCTTGTGGAACGTAAATGCGTGCGGGTTGTAGACTTTCTGGGCAAGCTCTTCGGGATCGTCGCTGACGTTTAAATGCGTGAGAATCCTTTGAATTGCACTGACTTGTTGCTCGTGTGACGCACCTCCTTTCGGGCCAATAAGCTCTTCGAAGCGGACCGTGCAGACATAGGGATGTTTGAAGAGCCAATAGAGGTCACGAAGGTCACCGTGCCCTGGGAAATTGATGTCCTCCAGCGCATAGGTGAGCCTGTCTTCGAAGGAATCGAACTTGCTCAGCGTGCGTGACATCACTTGATAGACGGCAAAATTGCCAAAGCCGCGCCCGGTATGGCCGCACAGGTAGTTCACGAACGACACCATGACGTCTCGCGGATCGCGAATGTTCAAGATAATCTTCGGCCGTCGGGTCTCACCCCATTCCCGCAGAAATAGTCCGTCGACTGTCTTGACGTCAAACTGGTGATAAATCCAGCAAATATTCGCTGGCGTTTCGGCAAACCGCATGCGCATCAATTTTGTACTCTGGTAGGCGGCTTCCATGTCCTGGGTGATATCCGTTCCATAGCGGTTCTGCACAGGAGCGCCCAGGCGTATCTGCCAGCTACGTGCGACGCGCAACCAGGCCTCCCAATCAAGGGCGTCGTGCATGTGAGCGGAACTACGGTCATAGTATTCTTGCTCTTGGTCCGACAGTGCGAACTGGCGCAGCGTCGCCTTGTCCTCCGGGGTAAATCTGGGTTGGATATCGGGGGTGATTCTCGAGTCGCCTGACATGCTGTAGCCCAGATGCACCATGAGCTCCTGAATCAGGTGCGTGCCCGATTTCTGCGGTGAGATGACGACAACCCGTTCTTCCTTCATGGCTATGCTTTTCTTACTCATGGTCCTGACCCCTAGCGATGAGATCCGTTGCATGTCCCGCTGCGTCGGCGATGGCGCCCTCTAGCTTCTGGAGACCCGACTCGAGCTCGTCGTCGCGGATTGTCAGCGGCGGTAACAGCTTGAGCACCTCATCCCGGGCACCGCAGGTCTCAATGATCAAGCCGCGCTCGAAAGCAGCCGCCGACACGCGATTGGCCATCGTCGCATCCGGCCATTTAAGTCCCAGGATCGCGCCCCGCCCCACGACACGCGTGTGGAGCTGGGAAAATCCCCGGGCGATCGCGTCCAAGCGATCACGCAGGGTCCTACAGAGACGTTCGAGACAAGATTGGAAAAGGGGATCTGACCAATACCGCAAGGCGGCCCGGGCGCTGACGAAAGCGAGATTATTGCCGCGGAACGTGCCATTGTGCGCCCCGGGTGGCAGACAATCGAGCGCTGGCTTGAGCAAGACCAAGGAGAATGGCTGCCCGATTCCGCTCAGTGATTTGGAAAGACACACGATATCCGGCTCGATGCCCATACCTTCGAAGCTGAAGAATGTACCTGTGCGACCACATCCGACCTGGATGTCATCAACGATAGTAATGATACCGTGGCGTCTAGACGTTTCGCAGATGCGGCGCAGCCACTGGGGCGAACAAGTATTCAGGCCGCCTTCAGCCTGAACTGTTTCGAGAATGACGGCAGCCGGCATATCGATACCGCTTCCCGGGTCATCGAGGAGGCGCTCGAACAATGCGGCGGTATCCAAGCCGTCACCGAGGTAACCGTCATAGGGCAGGCGTGCAACGCCGGGCAGGGCAATTCCGGCAGCAGCGCGCTTGCTGCGGTTGCCAGTGAGGGCCAGCGAACCTAAGGAAACGCCGTGGTAGGCGTTGGTAAAAGCGATTACCGTCTCGCGCTGCGTGAAATGACGTGCGAACTTGATCGCCAGTTCGACGGCGTTGGTCCCGGTGGGGCCGGTAAAGGCCAGTTTGTAACCAAGCCCGCGGGGCTTCAGGACAGTCTCGCAAAAAGCTGCTATGAAATCGCGTTTCGCTGCGGTATGCAGGTCCAAGGCGTGGAGAATGCCGTCCTCACTGAGGTACCGCACTACGGCATGCTTGATCGGCTCGGGATTGTGGCCGTAATTGAGGGCGCTGGCGCCGCTGAGGAAATCAATATACTCGCGCCCATCCTCGTCAACGATCGTGGCACTGGACGCACTTACGTAGACGGATGAGAATTTCCGGCAATACCAGCGGACATCGGACTCGTGACGGGCAAAAACATCCCACCTCGCTGAGTCATTAGCTACGATGCGAACTTGATCAGAAAATGCGACAGCCATGGCCCTCTCTCCTTGTGTACGGCTCTATACTGCCATTGCCCGGTTTGCGCTTGTCTCGGTTTTTTGGGTTCACTAAGGTTCGACCCCTCCCACGTCCGTGTGCAACTTGCCCAGCCAAGGGCGTTTCCGTCTTTTAGAACCCATATCTGGCCCGGGCGTTGCGCCGAGGCGATTTCCGAGTTGCGGCGGCGTCCTTTCCGGGCTATGAGTGCATAAGATAAGCCAGTAGCATTGCCAATGCACCGATCTTAAATGTGCTCAGTTTTCAAGGGCTCGACAAATGAGCAAATTTAATCTATTTATTAGCTGATCTAATGCATAGCCCTCAGTCCAAAGCCCCGCTTTCTGCGCTGCGCACCTTCGAAGCGGCTGCCCGGCATCTCAGCTTCACTAAGGCCGCAAAGGAGCTGTATCTGACGCAAGGCGCCGTGAGTCAGCAAATAAAGCACCTCGAGGAGCGGCTGGGATTCAAGCTGTTCCGAAGACACGTCCGCAAGCTGGAACTCACGAATGAGGGGAGGGCGTTAGCGGCAGTAGTGCGCAACGCGTTGTATGAGATGGACGAGACCATCAGGCGGCTCCAGGCGGAAAGTACGGAGGGCGTCCTGACTGTCAGTGTCGGATCGGCATTCGCGATGAACTGGCTGATACCGCGGCTGGGAGAGTTTCGTGAACAGCATCAAGACATTGACGTGCGTATCGATGCCATCGACGACGCGATCGACCTGCGCGCGCAGCGGGATATAGACATGATGATAAGATTCAGCCGCAAGAACTATCCCGACCTGCATGTTACGGAGCTCATGCGGGAGCAGGTGTTTGTGGTTTGCAGTCCGTCGCTTCTCGATCCCCGCCGACCGTTGCATAAACCCGCCGATCTATGCCAATACACCGTATTGCATCATGAGGTGTCGGAGCGCGAGCCCGAAAGCGCAGGCGATTGGAGGAACTGGTTGCAGCAGCTCGGTGAACCGCTTCTGCCATGTCTCGAACACGGACCGCGTTTTCCCCGCTGCGACACACTCATTCAGGCAGCCCTGCATGGACAGGGTATTGCCTTAGCCTGGAGCACGATGGTGGGCAATGAACTTAGTACGGGTCGCTTAGTAAAGCCTTTCCGCGGCCGGTTTGAAACGGTCGACGCATTCTATGCTGTGAGCACACCGGAGATCGCGCAAAAGCCGAAAACACGAACCTTCAGAGAATGGCTGATCGCAAAGGCCCGATCCGAAGTGCAGCGGGGCGGCTCGCCTTACAGTGGGCAGCGAGCGAATGTACGCTGACAGGCCGCGGTGCTGCCTAACAAGATGAAACCGTCTGCATGATTTCGTCCACCCAATCGATCACTACCGAGCCACGCGCGGTCTTGCTTAAGTGCGGATGAACCAGCAACCACACGTCGCGTTGCAAGATCGGCGGTTCTGGCGAGAGTCGCACCAGGCCTGGGATTTGATCGGCGGGCGACGAAGGTCGGCAGCACGCCACGTCCGATTCCGCTCTGAACCGCTTGAAGGATCGAATCGCCATCACTCACAACCAATGGAATGTTCTTGATGCCGGAGCGATGCTTAGTGACCCAGCGTGCCTGAGGCAAATGCGAATAACCGTCTTCATACGTGATCCAGGGCAACTCGCTTGCCCGTGTTTCGGCGGCCGCATAAACAGCGTAGCCGATGGTGCCGATACGTCGGCACAGTGCCGTTCCTCGTTGCGGACGTATCAGGCGCAAAGTGATATCTGTCTCTCTCTGCGTCAGGCGTATGGTTCGAACCTCGGCAATCGCCTCGATCCGCAGCCCGGGGTGCCGTTGCAATAGCGAAGGAAGGCGTGGAATGAGGAGACGATTGATAATGGTCGGCACAGACATTATGCGGACAACGCCTTGGGGCTGTTGGCTGCCGTCGGCGACATCTTTCTCGAGCGACAGCAACTCTCTTTCGACGCGCTCGGCGTAACCGACTACCGACCTCCCGGCATCGGTTGGCAAGAGCGCTGAGCCGGCTCGCTCAAAGAGCTGTTTCCCGAGCGCCGCTTCGGCGCTAGCGAGGCGGCGCGAGACCGTGCTCTGATTCACCCCGAGTGCACGGGCGGCTGCCGACAACGACCCGCCGCGGTGAATGGCCAGGAAATAGCGCAAATCGTTCCAGTTCATGCAAAATTGCATAAGTCAGATGCAAAAATTAGGTGTTCCATTTGGATTATCGCAGAGACACAATCGAGTCACCAATAGGGGGCTAGGTTAGCGGAGTAGTCATTGCTGGAGTCTTTAGTTACCGAGATCTTGGCGGATCCGCGGTGGTTCTGGGTTGCCGCCGCAGCTGTGCTGGCGGCACTCGTACGCGGTTTCAGCGGGTTCGGGGCAGCGATGATCTTTGTACCCGTTGCCAGCGCCATCTATGAGCCGAAGGTGGCCGTGGTGGTGTTGTTCATTGTCGACGGCATCGTCACATTCCCCTTAGTCTTCAAGGCGATCCGTCAATGCTGGTGGCCGGATGTGACCTGTCTGAGCGCGGGCGCCGTTTTGACCATCCCCGTAGGCGTGTACGTCTTGCTGATCACCGATGCCCAACTTCTCAGATGGTTCATCTCGTTGTCGATCCTTGGGCTGGTGGCGGTGCTGGCCACTGGATGGCGCTACAAGAGGCAGCCGCCCCGGTTGGCCTGTGTCGGGGTCGGCGGCCTCTCCGGCTTCGCGGGCGGCGTCGCGAACCTGTACGGTCCGCCGATGGTGCTCTTTTGGCTGGGCGGTCAATCGGGTGCGGTGACCGTGCGCGCCAATATCATTGTCTTCTTTGCCATCACGGCGGTAGTCGCCGGACTCACGTACTGGTGGAACGGTCTTTTCTTGAGGCGCACTTTGATTGTGTCGATTGGCTTGATCCCGTTTTATGCGGCTGCCGTCTGGCTGGGGGCACGAAGCTTTCGTCACGCCTCCGAAGCGCTATTCAGGCGGCTAGCGCTCGTTCTCATTGCGATCATCGCCGTCGCCAGTCTCCCGGGTTGGGGATCGTTTTGGCGCTGGCTTGGTCAGTGACCTCAGGCGGTTGCTTTTGCTCGATGCAGCGGGCCAAGTACCGACCACTGCAATGCCGGGGCGGCTTGTTGCGAGCCACCAGATAGCAAGGTCTATATTGCCGCTCGCGCGTTTGAGGACGAAACCCACGGCGCGTCGAGTACGCAACACCCCTGCAACCACAAAGGCTGTGAGGCGCAAGCACGATCCTTGCTTCGGTTGGGAAGAACGTGGCCATCGAGTTAGGATGACACCATGCGCACGGGCTTGGAACGGTTACTCGATGATCCGAAACGATGGCTTGGCCAAGCCCGCGTGGGACTGGTGGCCAACCCAACCGCCATCGACCGCCGCTTCAACCATGGCATAGATCTGCTGCACGCGCATCCCGATGTCGATCTGCGCCTGCTGTTTGGGCCCGAGCACGGGATCCGGGGCGCGGCCCAGGATATGGTTGAGATCCCCGACGCACGTGATCTGGCGACCGGCCTGCACGAGGTCAGTCTGTACGGAAAGACCTTCGAATCCTTGTCCCCGAGCCCCCAACACCTGTCCCAGATCGACGTGCTGGTCTTTGACGTCCAGGATGTCGGTGCGCGCTACTACACCTACGCGGCCACGATGGCCCTTTGCATGCGTGTCGCGAAGAAGGCCAAGGTGAAGGTCATTGTCCTCGATCGCCCCAATCCGCTCGGCGGAATACAGATCGAGGGTGGCGGTGTGCAGCCCGGGCTTGAGAGCGTGTGCGGCTTGTATTCGGTTCCCCAGCGCCATGCGATGACCGTGGGTGAATTGGCCTGGCTCTACAACGACAGCTTTGGTATCGGCTGCGAACTCGATGTCGTGCCTTGCGAGGGCTGGCGCCGCGACAGCTACTACGATGCCTGCGACCTGCCCTGGGTGATGCCTTCGCCCAATATGCCGACCTTGGACACCGCCCTCGTCTATCCCGGTATGTGTCTGCTGGAAGGCACGAATCTCTCCGAAGGCCGCGGCACCACCCGGCCGTTCGAGCTCTTAGGTGCGCCATTTATCGATAGCCGGGCGCTCGCACAGGAGCTTGGCCGTTACGATCTGCCGGGCGTGCTCTTTCGACCCTGCGTCATCGAACCGGCTTTCCACAAGTTCGCCCGGCAACGTTGCGGTGCGCTGCAGTTGCACGTGGTCGATCGCCTGGCGTTTAACTCATTTCGTACCGGCCTCGCGGTGCTGATCGCGGTGCGCAAGCTCTGGCCCAATGAGCTCGCCTGGCGCACGGAGCCATATGAGTTTCGCGACGACGTACCGGCGATCGATCTACTCACCGGCAACTCCGCAGTTCGCGAGGCCGTCGACCGCGGCGAGAGCCTGGATACGGTGAGCCATATCGCTAGCTCGGGGACGGAGACTTACGATGCCGGTCGGGCGAAGGCGCTTCTCTATGACTGAGCGTCATCCGCCAAGGCAGAGGAGCTGTAGGTGAAAAAGGCAATCATTGGTTTTGTCGTGGGCACTGTCGTTGGCGGTGTGGCTGGGTTTGCGATGGGCATTTTCGTTTATCCGTATATTTTCCTTGCCGACATCGTGGCAATGGAGCGAGTCGAGGACATCGCAAGCAAGCGCGTGGTTGCGCGGGGCGAGTTTATTCACGCCAATCCAAACGATCCGATTCACTATGGCCGCGGACGGGTTACCGTCTACGACGACGTCGTACACCTGGGAGAGGATTTCACCGTAGGGCCTGGTCCGGCATTTCATGTCTATCTGGTTCCGGAAAAGAGCGTCACGCCGGACACCAAGGTTGCGCAGACAATGTTTGTGGACCTCGGGCGTTTGCGTGCCTTCAAAGGCAGTCAGGTCTATCCGGTCCCGGCGGGTGTAGACCTCAAGAGCTACGGCAGTATCGTCATTTGGTGTGAGCAGTTCGGCGTACTGATTTCCCCCGCGACGCTCAGGTTCTTATAGACCGCGCGCGCCAGCGTAGATTGTCCGTCGGGGAACTGCACAAGGCGGGGCAGCACGGTCGCCCGCCGCCTCAGCGTCCGTCAAAGCCGCCAAGTCTCTGATGCAGATCAAGGTAAAACGGCCGAATATCTGCTGGGCTTTAAAGGTAAGTTCATAGCACCCCCTCCCCAATGGATAAACGGGACGCGGAACTGTTTAACGACAGCCTCGAGCGCTGCACGAGCAAGCCCGGCTTTCTCGAACGTTTCTACGAGACCCTCACGACAACGTCGCCGGAGGCGGCAGAGAAACTCAGGCACACGGACATCAAGAAGCAGGCCCTGATGTTGAAGGCATCTTTGTACATGTTGATGCTGGCAGGGAAGCCAGAGGCCGAAGCACACTTGACGCGCATTGCCTCGGTACACAGCCGGCGCGGACGGGATATCCGCCCCGAGCTGCACGACGTATGGTTGGAGTGTCTACTTCAGACGGTCCGCGAGTTCGACCCGCAATTTGGTCCACACATTGAGGCGGCTTGGCGAAGGACACTCCGTCCCGGGATCGAATTCATCAAGTCCAAGTACTGACACGCTTCCATCGCTCAGGCCATCCACGCTCAGGTTTTTCATATGTCGCTTCCCGAACTAGACTCTTGACTGATGGCGAAACGAATAGCGCTAGCGTTGGTGTCTTTGGCCGCTACGATTCAACTCATGTTGAGTGTCATGGCTGAATCGAGTGGCGCGCAAGTGGAGACCGATTTTGTATCCTTGGAAATAGACATCGCTCGTGAAGTCAATCTGGCGCGCAAGGATCCATCACGGTACGCGAACTTCGTCGAGCAATGGAAGACATTCTATAAAGGCCGGCGCATCGAGCGCCCCGGCAAGCTGACAATTCTCACCGAGGAAGGGGCCGCGGCAGTGGAGGAAGCCATCGTTTTCTTGCGTTCGATCGGCCCGCGCCCTGCGCTCAGACTTTCGTCCGGCATGTCCCGAGGCGCGAAGGATCATGCGCACCAGCTCGGTGCCGCCGGTGCGCTTGGCCATAAGGGGCTCTACGGCAGCTGGCCTACGGACCGGGTCAACCGTTATGGCCGTTGGCGCGATGCGATGGGTGAGAACGTCTTCTATGGTCGTGGCACGGCGAGGGAGATCGTCATGCTGCTGATTATCGACGACGGCATCCCCGGTCGTGACCACCGGCGCACGACCTTCGACCCCGCCTATGGTGTCATCGGCGTGGGTTGTGCACCACACATCACCTACGAGACCATCTGTGTTCTGACCTTCGCCGGCGGCTATAGGGAAGCGAAGATGTAGCCATGTCCGTGTTCTTCCGCCTCACCCTTGCAGTGGCTGCTTGCGTGTTTGCTTTCGCTGTGCGGGCCGAGCAGCGCTTGGTCATCTTTGACGCTCACCTGCATTACAACCGCGTCAACTGGAACGAGTACTCGCCGGCAGCCGTGATGGCGCTCTGGGAAGCGAACGGTGTCGTCGGCGCGCTGGTTGCGAGCACGCCCGACGACGGCACGCTCAAGCTGTATGAGTCGGCACGCCACCGTGTCATCCCGTTTCTGCGTCCCTATCGCAGCCGTGCCGATCGCACAAACTGGTTTGCCCGTGCCGAGGTGCTTGCCTACGTGGAGCAACGGCTGGAGCGCGGCATCTACCGCGGCATCGGCGAGTTTCACTTATTCGACGGGCAGACCGATACGCCACAGATCAAGCGTCTAGTCCGGCTCGCCGTTGAGCGAGACATCGTGCTCTATGCCCATTCGGATCCCACTGCCGTGCAGGCGCTCTACAGCCTCGACCCGCAGGTGAAGATACTTTGGGCACACGCCGGTATGAACACGCGAGCGCAAACGATCGCCGACATGCTCGAGCGCTATCCGACACTGATGGCCGAGTTGTCCGTGCGCCAGCGTCATATTGCCCCAGCCGGTCGCTTGGACCCGCACTGGCGCGCATTGTTTCTGCGCTACCCGCAGCAGTTCATGATCGGTGTGGACACTGCGCGCGCCGCACGTTGGGCGAGCTACGTGCAACTGCTCGCTGAGCATCGGCGATGGTTGGCGCAACTCCCGCCCGAGGTCGCAGCGAACATCGCCCACGGCAATGCCCAACGTTACTTTCGCTTCCCTGATAGCGCTCGGTAAGCGCACGACTCGGCGCCTCACTCCAGCTTAAAACCCTGGGCGCGCACGTAACGGCCAAAGTCCACGCGCTGGGGTTGGGCGTACTGGCGCGCCTTGTCTTCCGACCATCCGTATAACGCGGCGCTGCCGTGACGTTCGAGATCGCGTTGCTTCGAGTAAGGCCGCTGGGCATGGCGGCGGCGGTCGTAGTGGTCGATCGTCTGCGCGAGATCGCTGTCGTCGTAGCGATCGATGTGGACGGTAACCGATAACGGCAGGCGTGGGCTAATCTGCCCCACCTGCGCAGGGTAACCCACACACATGCCGGCCACGGGAAATACCCGTTTTGGCAGTTCGAGCACTGCGCTAACGGTTTGCGCGTGGTCGCGAATCACGCTGATCGGACAACAGCCCAAGCCGACGGCCGTCGCCGCACGTATGAACGTAGTCATCACAATGGCCGCATCGACGGCGGCGTTGAAAAACGCATCGAGATGGTCGTTGGCAAAAGTCTTCGCGCGCATCGCACTAATTTGCACGAGGCGTCGGCCATCTCCGCAAAAGACGAGAAACACCGGTGCCTTCCGCACCCAGGGCATCTCGGGAATCAGATCGGCAATGCGCTGACGTTTCGCCGGCTCCGCCACCCAAATAACATCTGCCTGTTGCAGATCGCTTTTGGACGGGGCGGAGAACGCGCAGGCGAGAAGCAGACGTAATAAGGCTTCGTCGACGGGCGTGTCGGCGTACTGACGGTGAGAGCGGTGTTCCAGTATGCGTATCAGCTCATCGGCGTGCAGCACCTCGCCGGGCACGGCGATCTCTTCCCCGAAGCGTTCGTGGATCGCCTTTTCGAGCCGGGTGCGAACGTCTGCAGATGGTCTCATCGCTGCTGTTCCTCGTGTAAGAAGTCATTCAACGAATCCTCTCAGTCTGAACGGGCTTACCCGAACAACGCATCGACCGGCACCACCCGGTCGATCAATCCCTGCTCATGAGAGTACTGGATCAGCGTCTGCAAGTTGCGCCGGTTTGCCTCGTCAAGACCGTAGGCCCAGGGATCCGGTCCGAGGACGAGTTGCTGCTCCTCGACTGCTGTCTGAAACCAGGCGAGCGCCACGATCCGCGGATTCTCCATGCGCCGGTAGGCGATCTCCTTCGCCTGCTCAAACGCGCGCATGAGGCTAGCGGGTACCCAGGGGTGCCGCTCGACGATCTCTCGTTTGATCACGGTCGTGTGCATGATCGGGAAGATCCTGGTCTTCTTGTAATAGCTGATCTCGAGCTCCTTGTAATTCTCAAACAGCCGCCTAACCCGCGGATCCCGGTCGCGAATCGGTGCAATCACATCCGTGTGCAGCACGGCGTCCAATTCGCCCTCCAGCAGCATTGACGAAAGGGATCGACCCGATGGCGCACGCGTTAACACAAGACCGCTGCTGGCAGCGAATGGCACCGTTTCTTCCTGTGTGACAATCCAGTGTAGCTGCTTGTGAAGCACGCCGTATTCATGCTCCAGAATTCCGCGCATCCAGACATTGGCGGTTGCCTGAAAGCTGGCGCTACCCACCTTGCGCCCAATGAGGTCCAAGGGCTCATGGATACCCGCGCCTGCGTTGATAAAGACGAAACCGTGGCGAAAGCGTCGATGCAGAAACACCGGAATCGCGGTCAAGACCTGATCCCTGGCTCTGGCCATGAGGTACGAAGACAGCGACAGTTCGCAGACATCGAACTCACGGTGACGTATCATGCGCCAGTGGCGGGTCGTGGAGTCCATATCTGTGAGCATCGTGAGCTCGATGCCATCGGCTTTGACCTCGCCCTGCTTGAGGGCGCGTACAATCTCGTAGTCACCACAGGCCAGAGTTAGATGAAGCGTTGTCGTCATTGTCCGCACTCTCAAGCACGTGCTTCAATCGGCCTAAGTCTGCTTGTTATCACGTAACCAGTCGGCGTATAGCTCGATGCCTTGCTCGAGACCCGTCTGAGGCCTGTAACCCAGCTCGTTCATCGCGCGAGCGATGTCGAGCGCTTTGCAGCGCTGGATGAGCTCACCCGGACCGATCTCGACCGGCACCCGGAAGTGAGTGTACCGTTTCGCGAGCGCGAGGACCTCGTTCACACTGTGGGCCTGGCCAGTGGCGATGTTGTATATGTTGTGCTGTGGATTCTCAGCGTTGAACAACAGCGCAACGCCGCGCGCGGCATCCTCCACATAGGTGAAATCGAGTTTTTGGTCCGCGCCTTTATCCATGCTTAGCTGCTTGATGCCTTCAAGCACGCCGAAGGCAATCTGGTACAACTTGATGAACTGCGAGGGGTGTTTCCCCGGGCCGTAGACGAAGAACAGTCGTGCTATTCGAAAGTCGAGTCCGAAGGCCTGCGCATATTGGATACCGAGATATTCGGCAGAGATCTTAGTCGCCGCGTAGAGATCAGTCGGATGGGGGATTTGCGTTTCGTCGGCCACGCCCGCGACCGCACCGTACACGGCCCCGGTGCTGGTGTAGAGTACTTTCTTGATGCCGAGCACGCGGGCAAGCTCGAGCACATTTGCCAGTCCCATGATGTTCAGCGTGACATGGTAGTGCGGATCCAAGAGCACCAACTCGCCCATAACGCCAACAGTGTGAATGATGCCGTCGAGTCTTGTTCGGTGTTGCTCAAGCGCAGCGCGAAGCGCTGCAAGATCCAGCACATCACCCTGGACGAAGCTAATGTGCTCGGCGACCTCGTCCAGGTAGTCGAGCGTTCGGTGGCCAGTGTCGTAGAGGATGACTTCCTGTCCTTGGCGGGCAAGCAGCAAGGCGGTCCACGAAGCGATATGCCCGTAGCCACCGGTAATAAAAACGGCCATGTTGTAGCTCGTTACGGAATGGCGGTTGAACAGATCGTCGGCAAAGTAGNNGCCAAATTGCGCGAAGGCGGGGACCGCAAGAGGTCTCAGCGTTTTGCACATGTCGCGCTTCGAGACCCCTTCGGCAATGTCCTCGGCAACCGAGGGGTCGCATAGTTGCCACCTGTCATCGCCAGGGGTTCAATCGACACCCTTGATCGTGTCATTGTAGTAGGCATGTCTCATCGGATCTGGGGTCGGCGAGTTTCGTGTTTCGTGTGTCCTCTAGTGACCAAAGTCGTCATCTTATGATCGAGCTATCTGGAATCAGCGTGCGGGTCGCAGCTAAGCGTAGGCAGGCCGACGAGTGGGTTCTCGTGCTGGAGGCGGAAGGGCTGTCCCCGAGCGTTTGGCCTGCCGCGGAGGGGTTCGTGGTCGGCGTACCGCCTGACGAGGTCGAGCGCGCCCGTGCCGCGCTTTCTGCTTACGAAAGCGAGAACCCGCCGCGCCCGCGCGAGGGTGGCGACGAACCCACAGGGTCGGTACATCTATATGTGGCGCTTGCCGTTTGGGTAGTGCTGTTGGATCTGTTCTTTATCACCGACGCCTGGGCGCCGGCGGCACGTTGGTTCGAATACGGTAGCGCCGACGCCGAGCGCATCGTCGCCGGTGAGCTGTGGCGGTCGGTGACGGCGCTCACCTTGCACGCTGACTTCAAGCATGCGCTAGCCAATGCGATCGCAGGCGCCATCTTTCTGACCGCTGTTTGTCGCAGGCTCGGTCCCGGGCTCGGCGTTGCGCTCGTGTTGCTCAGCGGCGTCGGCGGTAACCTGATCAATGCCTTCGCACATGATGCGTTTCACGTCTCAGTGGGCGCCTCGACGGCCGTGTTTGGCGCCGTCGGGGTGCTGGGTGGTGTCGGCGTTGTACGGCGCCGCCGGCTCGGTGTACGCGGGCGCTACGCCTGGGTACCGCTCGCTGCCGGGTTGGCATTGTTGGCGATGCTCGGCACCACCGGCGAGCGCGTCGATCTGTGGGCGCACTTGTTCGGTTTTGCCGTTGGCAGCGCGCTCGGTCTGGCGGTCGCGTTGACGATGCCCAATCGACCGGGAGCGCGCGCGCAATGGGCATTGGGTCTCGCCGCGCTCGCGCTTGTCGTTTTGAGTTGGGCGGCGGCACTCAATAGCGTTAACGCGCCAAAGGCCGTTGAAATACAGCTCGTGCCATCGTCGCAGTCCAGACTGTGCCAAATAAATGGATCAAGGGGCGAGAGACGAGGAACAGCGACGACGGTGCCGCGAACGGGCCTAGGCGACGGCCGGAATGGCCTGATAAAAGCCATTTTCCTCGATCAGCCTGATAGGCGTGTCGAAGAGATGGCTCAAGCTGTCGTCGCTCAGGACCTGCTCCTTCTTTCCTTGGGCCACTACCCGGCCTCGCTTCAGCAAGATCACGCGCGTGACTTCCGGCGGGATGTCGTGCAGGTGATGCGTGATCAAGATGACCGTTCGTCCCTCCTGCATGAGCTTGCGGATGATGGCCAGGTACTTGAAAGTGGCCTTCAGATCGAGGCTGGTCGTAGGCTCGTCCAGCACCAGCGTGTGCGGCTCGTTGATCAGCGCCCGTCCTAGGAGAAAGCGCCGCTCTTCGCCGGTAGACATCTCAGCGAACGATTTGTCCTTCAAGTGAGCGATATCGAGCATCGTCATGATTTGCTCGGCGCGTTGGCGTGCGTTCGCATCGAACTCCTGGTAACTGTAGGTGCCGATGCTGGCATAACAGCCCGAGAGGATGACATCGATGCCGCGCACATAACCGGCGTACTCGTGCTGCAGATCGTGGCTGACGATCCCCAATTGCGAGCGCAGCTCCCATACGTTCCAGTTATCGCGCCCGAGAATGCGAACGTAGGCGTCGTTGCTGCGCACAGGATAGATATCACGCGACAGCAGCTTCAGCAGCGTGCTCTTGCCCGCACCGTTGGGACCGATGATGGCGGTGTTGTCACCGCGAGCTATCTCTAACGACAGGCGCTCGAATACCTGGGTGTCGCCGCGAAAGACGCTGGCGTTGCTGATCTCGATTATCTTGCTGATGGACGGCATAAAGACCTGTCAGGCGTGCAGCCGGAGAGGACTACGCAGATGAGACGCTGGCCTTCGTTGTCACGAGGCGATTGTTTCTAAGGTCATCGAGGGCCTGGCGGATTTCTCGCTCGCTATTCATGACAAAGGGTCCGTACTGCACGATCGGCTCTTTCAACGGCCGGCCAGCCACCAATATGAATCGCGCGGCGTGTCCACCGGCTTTTACCGACAGCCGCTCTCCCGGCTCGAACGCGACCAGCGTATGCGTGGACACATCGTGTCCGGCGACCTCGCCACTGCCTTCGAAAATGTAGATAAACGCCGTCAGGCCCATTTCCAGCACATGGTTGAAATCGCGCCCGGGCGCCAGCGATACATCGAGATACTGAACGCTTGTGTGCGGGTCCGTGATCGGTCCGGCCTGTCCACCGTACTCGCCGCTGATCAGCTTGATGCGTGCGTGCTCCGCGTCGATCGTAGGTATTTGTGCAGCAGCAAACTCCTGGTACTGTGGGTCGCTCATCTTTTCCTCAGCGGGCAGGTTGATCCACAGTTGAAAGCCGCGCATGAGACCGTCCGTTTGTTGTGGCATCTCTGAGTGAATGACGCCGCTCGCTGCCTTCATCCATTGTATGCCGCCTGAGCGCAGATCACCGCGATTCCCCATGCTGTCCTGGTGCAACATGTGGCCATCCAACATGTACGTGAGCGTAATAAAGCCGCGGTGTGGATGATCGGGGAAACCGGCGATGTACTCATCCGGGTTGTCGCTGCTGAAGTGGTCCAGCAATAGAAACGGATCGAGATGGCGCAATGCTGGGGTACCGATGGTGCGCTGAACGGTAACGCCCGCGCCCTCGGACAGGGCCGTTGCGCGCAGCAATTGGCGAATCTTGCGTACGGACATGGTTATGGCTGGATCCAAACCGGACCCAGGAAGTTTAACGCGATTCCGGGCCGGCGTGCGCCGGCGCAGTACTATGCCAAAACCCGTCTGTCATCGAGACGTGTGTTTTCTCTGCCGGGCTCGAGCACCGACGGGAGGTGTGATAGCTTTGTGCGTCACGAGTGGGGGCATCGAGTCATTCCATTCGAAAACGGCGTGAGGTAAAAGCGTGGATCTCAGGGGACATACGGCGTTCGTCACCGGCGCTGGACGCAACATCGGGCGGGCGATAGTGCTCGAGCTGGCCCGACGGGGTGCGAACGTGGTCGTCAACGCACGCAGTAATCGCGCAGAAGCGGAGGCGGTGGTAGCCGCAGCCCGTGAACGGTCGGTCGATGCGATCTGCCTGCTGGGTGACGTGGGGCGCACTGAGGATGTGCAGCGTATGGCGCAAGAGGCGCTCGCGCACTTCGGTACGGTCGATATCGTGGTCAACAATGCCGCCATTCGCCCCGCCAAGCCTTTTCTCGAGCTCGGCGAAGCCGAGTGGCACCGCGTGCTCGATGTCGATTTGAACGCCGCTTTTTACACTGCCAAGGCCTTCTTGCCTGGCATGGTTGCCGGCGGTTGGGGACGTATCATCAACTTGACCGGCATGAACGCGATCCACGGCTACGCCGGCCGCGCGCCGGTCTCCGCCGCCAAGCACGGCCTGTGGGGCCTGACCAAGGCGCTGGCAAAAGAGTTCGGTCCGAGTGGTGTGACGGTGAATGCCGTGTCGCCGGGCCCCATTCGCTCGCAACATCCCGACCCGGCGATGACGCAGCATATCGAGGCACAGCTCGGCAAGATTCCCTTGGGCCGACTCGGCAAGCCCCAGGACATCGCTGCATTGTGCGGATTTCTCGCCTCCGAAGAGGGCGGATTTATCTCGGGTCAGATGATCGCCGCCAACGGCGCCGCGCAAACGTGATCCCGCTTCGCACATCATTGGTATTTGTCGCCCCTACAACCGAAGATCTTATGCATCTGAGGACATTGCTAGTAATTTTCCCATTGTTTGCTCCGTGAGATTGCCACCGGTGAGGCAGGCCACAGTTTTCAGGCTTTGGTCGACCTTGCCGGCGAGGAATGCAGCCGCTGCCACGACGCCGGCGGGCTCGCCGACGAGCTTGGCGCGGAACAGCAGCGTGCGAAAGGCCTCGGCGATCTGCTGCTCGGAGATCAGCACGATCTCGTCGAGATAGGCCTGCAGGTGCCTGAAAGGGTATGCGCCGGGGCGTACGGCCGACAGGCCGTCTGCGATGGAGTCCCAGTAGTCAATGGTCGTCGGCTCGCCGCGTTGCAGAGACACATAGGCGGCGTTCGCACGCTCGGGCTGCACGCCGATCACCCTGACCTCCGGACGGCTTTGCTTTACCGCCGTCGCCACGCCGCCCGCCACGCCGCCGCTCGAAACGGGGACCAGGACCTGTGCAACGTCGGGGAAGTCCTCAACGATCTCGAGCCCAATGGTGCCGTGGCCCGCGACGATCGGTGGTTCCTCCCAGGTATCAATCGCCGTCATGCCACGTTCTTTCGCCAGACGCTCGACCGTCGGTTGGCGGGCAAGGGCGTCGTTGCCGCAAAAGACGACCTCAGCACCGTAACCACGGGTGGCATCGACTTTGTACGAACTGGTGCAATCCATCATGACGACAACAATGGAAACGCCCATGATCTTGCCGGCCAGGGCAAAGGCCTGGGCGAAGTTACCGCTTGATGTCAACACGACGCCGCGAGCCCGCTCGGCCGGTGCGAGGGCGTTCAGCACCGTAAAGGCCGCACGTACCTTATAGGCCCCGGTCACTTGGAGATTCTCTGCCTTCAGGAACAGGGTTTCTTGGCCAACCTCGGCGGAGTCGCGTGACAGCGGCAGGATTGGCGTGCGCCGGACGATATCAGGCAGGCGTGCGCGTGCGGCCTGAATATCCGCCAACGTAATAAGCGGTGCGGTTCTCGCATCCATCAGTCGCGAAACAAAGATGAAAAGAACTTAGAGTTCGTCCGGCGGCTCGACTTCTTGGTACTCCCCGGCCGCTTCTCTATCATCGACTTGCTCCAACAGGTTGATCGCGACCGCGAGGAAGTCGCTATCAGTGACGATGCCCCGTAGCTTACCGTTCGTGACCACGGGCAGGCAGCCGTAGCGGTGTTTTTCCAGATAGCGCGCAGCCTGACGCAAGCTTGCGTGTTCGTCGACCGTCGCCACATTGCGGGTCATGATCTTCGAAATGGCTATGCGGGCCGGATCCTGACGCTCGCCCTTGGCGCGCAAAGTGGAGTCCGTGGCCGCCAGCACATCGCGATGGCTAACGAGACCGACCAGCCTGCCTTTGCCATCGACAATAGGCAGATGGTGGATGTGTTTCTTCCCCATCAGCTTTATCGCATCGGCGAGACTGGCGGTCTCGGGCAGCGTATGCAGATCCGTGGTCATGATTTCGTCGACGGTGATCATTGATGCCTCCGTAGTCTGCGCGCGTCCTCAGGCGGCGACTCACTGCCCGAGCCTATATTATTACAACGCGGCCACGGGACCTCCAGCTACCGGCGGGGTACCCGTGCTATCTCTTCGGGGGCTTAGGCGGAATGCGCGATATGACAGACCAGTCGGCGGACGTGTCTGCCCGTAACCGCTAATCGCATCTAATATTTGTCACAGGGGTCATGCCGTTGGATAACAAAGTAACCGACTGTCCGTACTCGCCGGTCACCAGACTGTCGCATAGCCTGAGCACAGCCAATGGCTTCTGTTTCTGGCAATTTTCCGAGTTCGGACTGTTGGATGAGTCTTGGTCAGAGCAACCGGCCTGATAAGCCATGGCGTCGTCGATTCCCAGCAGCGCCAATAGTATCCCACTACCCCAGGACGACGTCGGTACGCGTGTCGCCGGGCAGTCTGTGCAATCGCTGAGCTGAATCGAGTCCGGTCGTAGCTGAATGTAGTCGAGGCCCTTTTTGCCGTCGGTGACGTCGATCATGGTCCCCCCTTTATAGGCAGACACCGCTCGCAGCACCTCATCGTCAGCATCGACGGTGCCCGGTGTATTGCCGTCGGTGAAGACGATCCAGCCCTTTTCCCAGGCAGAGCCGGTACAGTCGGTGCCGTTGGTGCTGGCGCAGAGACTCACAGTCACTTTGCGGGTGAAGACTTCGAAGCGGGCCAGTCGAAGGGTCTCGACGATGAACTGGGCGTGGCCGGCGAGGCGGGTGGCGGTGACGTAGCGTTGGTAGGTCGGGAAGGCGATGGTCGCCAAGATACCGATCACGAACAGCACGAATAAGAGTTCGATCAGCGAGAACCCCCGGTCGGCTCTTCGATCACAACGGTCGCGGTATTGCCTGGATACTGCCACGGACTGTCACTACGAACACTGCCCAAGACCACGATATAGCGTGCAACGAGCGTGCCCTTGGGAGGCACCGAGGCCGGCCCCTAAGATGGACGGCAGGTCCCGCCCGCTTTTCGATCACGGCGGCGCTACGCACGGTGCCTAGGGTCCGCCCGAGGTAGCCGTGCGGACGCGCCAGCACGGTGTATTGCAGCTGTCGGCGCGCGGCGGCAGTGCGCGCGCTACGTCAACATGACAAGGGCTCGGCGAGGGGCTTTGGGAAACACTTCCCAAAGACCGGTCGCGTTTTGCGGGAGGTCTGCCCACGCACGGCAATGGCACCATTCGTGTTTGCCGAAGCGCGTCAGGGCTGCGTCAGCTTGACCTCGATACGCCGATTGCGAGCATAGGCCGCCAGGGTAGGCGCATCGTCGAGTGGGTGAAACTCGCCGAAACCGGTGGCAGCGAGGCGTTGAGGCGGGATCCCTTGCGAGACCAGGTACTCTACCACTGACAGCGCGCGCGCCGTCGACAGCTCCCAGTTCGAGGGAAACCGTTGCGTACGGATCGGCCGGCGGTCGGTGTGACCGTCCACGCGCAGGATCCAATCGATGTCCGGTGGAATCTCCTGGGTCACCGCCTTTAGCGTGTCCGCTAGCTGCGCAAGCTGTTTCTTGCCTTCTGGCACCAGCGTAGCGGAGGCCGAGGGGAACAGCAGCTCCGATTGAAAGACGAAGCGATCGCCGACAATGCGAATACTGGGATGGGCGCCCAACACTTCGCGCAACCGGCCGAAGAACTCGGAGCGATAGCGATTGAGCTCTTCCACCTTGCGCGCGAGTGCGAGGTTGAGCCGGCGTCCGAGCTCGGCGATTTCCACCTGTTGGCTCTCCACCCGCGTTTCGGCGAGCTCGAGTGCTGCCGACAGTCGCGTGATCTGCTCGCGCAGCGCCGCAATCTGTTGGGTCAGCAGTTGCACGCGCGCCCGTGCCCTTTTGCCGAGCTCCCGCTCTTCGCTGAGGCTGTGATCCAGCATCGCTATGCGCGCGGTGAGCTCCTCGAGCCGGATGTCGCGCTTGTCGATTTCGCTTTGGGCCAGGCGGGTCTGCTCCTCGGCCTCGGCGAGGCGCGCCTCGAGCGCCTTGCTGCGATCGCGCGCCCCGACGAGCTCTGTCTCGCGCTCTTTCAGCCTGCTGGCCAGGCTGCCGACCTGCGTCTCGAGCTCGGTGCGCAGCTGGCGCAGGGTGGCGATGTCCTGTTGCAGACTGGCGATCTCTCGCAGCTGCATCTCGATGCGCTCCTTATCCGCAGCGATCACCCGCGAGGCTTCTTCCAAGCTCGCCTGCAGCTGAGTGCTCTTGCTCTCGGCTGACTCCGCCCTCTGGGTGGTCAGCGCCAGACGCTGCACCAGCTGGTCGCGTTCGGTGAGCGTTGCATTGAGGCGACTCGTGAGCTCGGCCACGGTATCGCCGAGGCGGGTGCTTTTCTCGCGCTCGAGCGCCAACGTGTCGGCCAGCGCGTTTATTTGGACCGTGAGTCGATCGAGGGCACGGTTGCGGCCTATCAGGATCTCGCCGAGGAAGAACTGCGCCACGACGAACATCAACACGATGAAGATGAAAACCAGCAACACCGACGCCAGCGCATCGACGAATGCTGGCCAGACATTTACGCCATGACGACCACGGCGTGCCAGTGCAAACATTTCGTTGATCCTCCTGGCGTCGGCCTAAGTCCTGGAACGCGATTTTTTACCGATGCTCTGGGCGAGCAATCTAATCTCATTGCGAAATTCATCGGCGAACTCCTGGCGCGCCGCCGATACCTCTTCCAGCAGGCGTGTTAAACCGACATCGACGCTGCGTAAATGGTCACGCATTTCTTCGTAGCCAGTCAGGGCGCTGCTCACCTGGCTGGCGAGTTCGGCGATCGCGGGTTGAAGGTCCGTCTGATTCTTAGCCAGGCCTAATAAAAGCTTTTGCTGCGAGCGCATGTGATCGCTCAGCTCGGCCAGCTGGTCGGTGAGCTTGGCGAGATTGGCCTGGGTCGCGCGCCGGTCCTCCTCACCGCGCGTCATCGCCCGTTGCAGCTGGTTAAGGTTGTCCGCCGTCTGTTCCAGCAGCGCCTCGATGTAGGTCGGCAGCGGATAATCGCCTTCGACCGCAAGCTTGCCGCTGGGCAGATGGGTCATGCCCGAGAGCCATTCTTCCAGGTGATTATAAAAACGATTCTGGGCGTGCCCGGCCTGCAGATCGAGCACGCCGAGCACGAGCGCACCGGCGAGACCGAAAAGCGAGGAGCTGAACGCTGTGCCCATGCCGGCCAGCGGTCCTCGCAAATCGCGTTTGAGGTCTTCGAACACGGTATTGAGCTCCCCGGCGCCGCTCGACAAACCGCCGATCACATCGCTGACCCCGACGACAGTGTCCAGCAGGCCCCAAAATGTGCCGAGCAGTCCGAGAAAGATCAGCAGGCCGATCATGTATCGCGAGATATCGCGTGCTTCGTCCAGGCGCAGGCGGATGCCGTCGAGCAAGGAACGCATCGCCATGGCCGACAAGCGAAAGCCTTCCTGCTCGCGCCCGCCGAACATCTTCGCCAGCGGCGTGAGCAGTCGCGGTGCCTGTTCCGGCAGCGGGCCCTGTTCGGTGTCCTGGATCCACGTGCTCGCCGGCCCGAGGGTGATGACCTGCAGGACATTGATGCCGATGCCGATCAGCAAGACACCAAGGATCATGCCGTTGAAAACCTGATTGGCCATGAAGGCGCTGCGCAGCGGTGCGTAAAGCGCCGCGCCGACTACGGTCACCGCAGCGAGGAACAGTAACATCCACACCAACATCCGTTTTGGATCGCTCACCGCTGTACCCCGAGATTGTCGGATGACGTCGAGGCGACTACGTTACCACAGCCCGATGCTCACTGTTGACTCAGCGTTATCCGGACATTCGAAGCTTGACCCGCGCCGCGTATCGGTTCACCTTAGTTAAGCCATCAGACGTCGGAGGGGGCGATGCGATTGCTGAGGCAAGCATGGCTAGGGCAAAGCGTTGTCATGGCGGTGCTGTGTGCGATGCTGCTCCCGCGCGCCTTGGCGCAAGGCCCTGGCACGTGGACACGCAGTGAGCCCATGCCGTCATCACGCTCTGAAGTGGCGGTCGCCGAGGTCGACGGACTTGTCTACGTGGTCGGCGGCTTTGGCGGAGGCGGCCGCGCGCTGGAGGTCTACTATCCTTCGACCGACAGCTGGAGCCGTGCTGCACCATTGCCGCAGACCCTTCACCATGCGGCAGCCGTAGGCCTCAACGGTAAGCTCTATGTACTCGGTGGCTACACCCACCGATGGACGCCGGTGAACACGGTTTACGAGTACGAGCTCGACACCGATCGCTGGCGTGTGCGGGCACCGTTGCCGACGGCGCGCGGCGCGTTGGTGGCGGTGGTCTTGGAGGGTAGGATTCACGCCTTAGGGGGTGTCGACGCGGGCGGTCGTAATACCGCAGCGCATGAGGTTTATGACGTGCAAAGCGATCGCTGGCATCGTCTTGCCCCTTTACCCACACCGCGCGATCACCTTGCCGCAGCGGTGGTGGAGCACAGGATCTATGCGATCGGGGGCCGGGTAAACGGCAGCTACGCGGCTAATCTCACGGTCAACGAGGAATACGACCCCGTCAATGACCGCTGGCGCACGCGCGCAGCCATGCCGACTGCGCGCAGCGGCATCGCCGCGGCCACCCTCGGTGGGGCGATTTTTGTCTTCGGCGGCGAGGCGCCGGACGGTACCTTCGATCGCGTCGAGGCATACGAGCCGCGAAAGGACCACTGGACGCGATTCGCGGCCATGCCGAGCGCGCGCCACGGCCTCGGGGCGGCGACAGTCGGCCGGCGAATCTATGTCATTGGGGGCGGGACCACTCCCGGCGGGTCCGCGTCCGCGCTCAACGAGATCTTTGTCCCTTAGGTGTAGCGCTGACGCGGGGCCCGACCTGCGGAAACCGCTCTCTCTTGAAGGGCCGAAACCGCCATAATCGGGCCGGCTTGCGCCGGCGATGGCCTTGTTAGTAGGATTCGTGAGGTCTGGTCGCAAATCCGCTTGTTTTTCCATAACAATTTTGCCAGGTGACCCATTGCCGGAAGGTTCGACCTTGGATATCCGAAAGCTAATACAAGAACACCACCGAGATAACTTCGAACTGCACGAGCGCTACCTTAACCCGCAGATGGTCCGGGTGTTGAAGACCATCGGCTTCGATCGCCGCTATGTGCGTGCGCAAGGGCCGTATCTCTTTGATGAGAAAGGCGAACGCTATCTGGATCTGCTGAGCGGCTTCGGCGTGTTTGCCCTGGGGCGCAACCACCCCAGGCTCGTGCAGGTAATGCAGGACGTGTTGACGCTGGAGTTGCCGAACCTCGTGCAAATGGACGTCTCGGCGCTTGCCGGGCTGTTGGCCGAGCGCCTGCTGGCGACCCTGCCCGACAGGCTGCAACGCATGTTCTTTGCGAACTCGGGCACCGAGGCGGTGGAGGCGGCCATCAAGTTTAGTCGTGCTGCCACCGGGCGCACCAAGATCGTGTATTGCGAGACCGGTTACCACGGGGCCACTCTGGGGTCGCTATCGGCCAATGGCGACGCCTACTTTCGTGACGGTTTCGGACCGTTTGTGCCCGGCTTCGTCGAGATACCCTTCGATGACCTGGGGGCACTCGAGCGCGTGCTCAGCCAGCGTGACGTCGCTGCGTTTATTGTCGAGCCGATTCAAGGCCACGGCGTGAGGATCCCGGGTGACGACTATCTCCCAGGCGCAGCCGAGCTTTGCCATCGTTACGGGACGCTCTTAGTGGTCGACGAGGTGCAGACGGGACTCGGACGCACCGGACGCTTCTGGGCGATCGATCATTGGCAGGTGGAGCCGGATTTACTGTGCATGGCAAAGGCGCTTTCGGGCGGATTTGTGCCGGTCGGCGCCCTTGCCTGTGGCAAGGGGATCATGGAAAAAGTATTCAACTCCATGGACCGTGCGCTCGTGCACGGCTCGACATTCAGCAAGAACAACCTGGCCATGGCCGCCGGTTTGGCGACCCTGGAGGTGATCGAGCAAGAACGGCTTGTTGAGAACGCCGCTCGCGTCGGCGCCGAGATCCTCGCAGGGCTTGAACCACTAGTGGCAGATTACGAGTTGCTGTGCGACGTACGCGGTCGCGGCATGATGATCGGCCTTGAGTTTACGCAACCGCGCAGCCTCTCGTTGAAGGCGTCGTGGAAGATGCTCGAAGCGGCCAACAAAGGGTTGTTTTGTCAGATGATCACAGTGCCGCTTTTTATGCGTCACCGCATCCTTTCACAGGTCGCGGGCCACGGCATGCACGTCGTAAAGTTTATCCCGCCGCTGACTTTGAGCGACGATGATCGTCGCTGGATTGTCGACGCCGTGACCGATGTCGTCGCCGACGCGCACCGAGTCCCGGGATCATTGTGGAATTTCGGCACGACGCTCGCACGGCAAGCCATTCGTATGAAGGTCGGCGCCGGCTGAGCGGGGTATTGCTGCCCGACGCGCATCAGCTCTCGCATGTCCGCCGTCTCGCGTTTGTTTCACCCGCTGTGCGGTAGCAATCCCGCCACGTTGTTCCGGCTGCTGGCGACAAACGGCGCGCTCGCACCCGGACGCTTGCCGCAGGCGGCCATTGCGGCCGCCGTGGTGTGTTTGCGCTGGCCTTTTTCCACGGTCGAGCGTGTGACGATGTACCTCAGACGTCGGCGCCAGCCGGCGATGCCGGCACCGGTCTACATTGTCGGTTATTGGCGCAGCGGTACTACGCATTTGCACAACGTCCTCAGTCGCGCCCAACAGTTCGGTCACGTGTCGCCGTTAACGGCGGGTTTGCCGTGGGATGTGCTCGGTCTGGCGCGTGTCTTGGCGCCGGTGCTGAAACAGGTACTGCCGTCAGACCGATACGTCGACAATGTGCGCGTGACGCCGGAGTCACCCCAGGAGGACTCTATCGCCCTGTCGAACATGCTTCCACTTTCTTACTATCATGGGCTCTATTTTCCGCAGCGCTTTCGCCATCATTTCGAGCGCGGTGTGTTTTTCGACGGTTGCCGGCCCGAAGAAATAGCGCAGTGGCGGGATGCGCTGGTCTACTTTCTGCGCAAGGTGTGGCTGCAGCAGGGTCGCAAGCGCTTACTCATGAAAAACCCGGTGTACACGGGACAGATTGCGCGCCTGCACGCCATCTGGCCAGAGGCGAAGTTCATTCACGTCTACCGCAATCCCTACGTGCTGCTGCCGTCGACGCGCCATTTTTTCACACGGCTCTTGCCGGAGCTCGCATTGCAACGCTATGAAGATACAAGCGTCGACGAGCTGATTCTGACAAGCTACCCGCGCATGATGAACGCGCTGCTAGCCGATGCGGCTTCGTTGCCACGTGCAAGCTTTGTCGAAGTGCGTTTTGAGGACTTCGAAACCGACCCACTCGGCGAACTCGGGCGCATTTACCACACGCTGGCACTCGGAGATTTCGAGGCTGACCGTTCGTGCTTTGAGACCTATTTGTCGCAGGTGCGCGGTTACCGCAAAAACCGCTATGCCTTCAAACCCGAGGACATCGAGCGGGTGGAGCACCGCTGGGGGCCGTTTATCGAGCGCTTTGGCTACGCACGCCCAGGAGTCAGCGAGGCATGCTTGAACTGATCGTCCGGCTCAGTTGGGTAGAGCCGACGCGCTGCGTTCCTTAAGAAAGCCGGCGAGAACAGGACCGGTGTGGGAGCCGCGTCGCACACGGGCTACGTGCTCGGGCGGACCCTGCGCGACGATGCGCCCGCCGCCGTCCCCGCCCTCGGGTCCGAGGTCGATGATCCAG
>JABAOD010004559.1_pt1 | contig 37467 bp, 29 predicted proteins | sample 7062151 | NCBI WGS metagenome assembly JABAOD01 (sample SAMN14538626, study PRJNA623070) | marine sediment metagenome | biome: marine biome [ENVO:00000428]; feature: marine pelagic biome [ENVO:01000023]; material: deep marine sediment [ENVO:00002113] | place: India: Gulf of Khambhat ... | reverse complement strand
GTCTTCGGCACGTCCTTGAGGACCGAAAAACCGCCGGCCATGTCGCCATACAGCGTCGCATAACCGACCGACATCTCCGATTTGTTGCCGGTGGTCAGCAGCATGTGGCCCAGTTTGTTGGACAGTGCCATCAGAACGATGCCGCGGCTGCGCGCCTGGATATTCTCTTCAGTGGTGTCCGGTTGCCGGTTGCCGAATACGGGCTTCAGCATTGCCTCGAACGCGGCCATGGCCGGCTCGATCCCGATCTCGTCCAGCGAGACACCGAGGCGTTTCGCGCAGTCGGCCGCATCCTCAAGGCTCTCTGCGGTGGTATAGGGCGAGGGCATCATCACGCAGTGCACCTTGTCGGCGCCCAGGGCATCGACCGCGACCGCCGCGGTCAACGCGGAATCGATGCCACCCGACAGGCCGACGATTACACCCGGGAATCCGTTCTTGCGAACGTAGTCCGCCAGCCCCAGCACCATTGCCCGGTACATCGCCTCGTCGTCGTCTGGCGGTGCGGTGCAAACTGCCTGGGCGCAAACCCATCCCTGCGCCTTTCGCGACCAGTCGGTCGCCGTATCCACCGCACAGAAGGCAGGCAGATAAGCGGCGACAGAGCGATCGGCGTTCAGTACGAACGACGAGCCGTCGAACACCAACTCGTCCTGCCCGCCGACTTGGTTCACGTAGATCAGAGGCAGGTGGGATTCGGTCACTCGCTGAGTTGCATGCTGCATGCGCACGTCGCCCTTGTCGCTCTCGAACGGGGAACCATTAATCACGACGAGAATTTCCGCCCCGGATTCCTCGAGGCACTCCGTGACGTCGGTGGTCCACATGTCCTCGCAGACCATGACACCCAGCCGCACCCCGCGGAACGGCATCGGCCCCGGCAGCGGGCCGGCGCTGAACACACGTTTCTCATCGAACACGCTGTAGTTCGGCAGGTCATGCTTGTAGCGGACCGACGCGACCTCGCCGCCGTCCAGCAGCAGCGCCGCGTTGTGCAACCCGCCGCCCTCGTCACGCCACGGCGCGCCAAGCAGCAGCGCCGGTCCGTTATCGGCGGTCTCGCCGGCCAGGCTGCGGACCGCGTCCTCGATGCGATCCTGAAAGAACGGCTTCAGCACCAGGTCTTCGGGCGGATAGCCGCACGCGAACAGCTCGGTCAAGATGACGAGGTCCGCACCGTCCGCCGCAGCCGCGACACGTGCTTCGCGAACCAGTGCAGCATTCCCCTTGATGTCACCGACCGTCGGATTGCGCTGCGCCAAATATATCTTCATTCGATCCGTCATGTCGCGCCTTGGCGCCGGCGGCGGCCGGCATTGTGGAAGTAACCGGTGTAGCCGACTATCCTATCCCGACAACCTTGAAATCAAGCGGGAAGCAACCCGAATTATGGCGCACGGGCAGTTGGCTCGCCGCCGGAGGATGCAGCGAATATGAGCGACCATAACCTGACCGACCTCGAGCCGGGCCCCGCGGCAGTCCGCGGCTACCTGTATCGTACCGTCAATCTGCTGGCCCGCGAACTCCGAGAGCGCGCTTCGGCCGGAGGCGGGGAGATCGGCGTCGACGACATCGCCGACGTGGTGGATTCGTTCAAACGCCCGGATTCGCCCGTCCTCGGCGCAATCTGCCAGGCAGTGTGGGACGAATGCGCAGCGATCTTCGAGTCGGAAGGCCGCGGCGAGGACCGCAAGGCGCCGTTCCAGCGCCTGATGGTCCGGCCGTTCGCGCATCTGCTGCCCGAACACGGAAGCCGCGACGGCGTGGGCAACGTGTTGTCGCGACGAGTCATTCCGGGATTCATGGCCGCATTGGAGGACCTGGTCGGCCCGGTATTCGTCGGACGCCAGCAGGAACGAAGCCGGGACCTGGTGCGGGCGACGCGAACTGCACGGGGCGGCGCGTTTCGCTGGGAGGATGTGTACGACGACCGGCACAGCCAGGACATCGTCGACGAGGTTCTCGTGAAGCTGGCCGGGGAATTCACGGAATACGAGCAGCAACGTGACTGGTTCATCGGCCTCGTCAACGATGCCATGCCCCTGCCTGCCGATGACCTGGCGCATGCCCTCGCCCTCGACGACGATGGATTCGCAGCGCTCATGAGGGCGCTTTATTCGCGCCTCGCTCAGGCGCTGTCGACGGACGACGGGGAAGCACGCCTGATCGAACGACACGGTGCGGCGGCGGTCAGCAACATCCGTGCGCTCATATCCGCACTGGACGAGTCCTGAGGGCGCCGCGTCCTGCAATTTGTCACGGATTCTCGACAATTCCGGAGCCCCATTTCTGGAATTTTTACTTTTTCGCGCTACACGTGGTAGCGGGAAGCATTGGCAAAAACAATCGCCAATTCAACAGCCTGCGCCGACGGCTCCCGCCGCGGCGAAGCGCGAACCGGACGTGGAATCGGCAGGAATGGTCGACGATGATTTCCCGGAGTTGGGGCCGGGTCCAACGCGGCTCAGGACGCTGACCCATATGGTTCTCGACCGGATCATGGAGTATCTCCAGCACGAAGCGGCCGAGTGCGGCGGCTCGCTTGACGTTCCACAACTGACTGCCGCGATCGAAGCATTCCGGGACAGCACGCGGACGGACGCCCAGGAGTTCTACCGGACCGGATGGAACGAGTGCCTGTCCGTAATCGACGAGGTCCGGCGCGAGAGCAGCCGGCGCATGCCGTTCGAACGGCTGATGGTCCATCCGCTGTCCCACCTGCTGCCGGCAGCGGATCGGGCGGTCATCCCCGGGCAAGGCCTGTCACGCCGGATCATCCCCGGCTATCTGTCGGCGCTGTACCAGATTCTCGGCCCGGTCCTGCTCGATCAGTACCAGAGCCGCTGCCGCGAACTGGTCCGGATCATCCAGACTGCGCGGGGCAGCGATTTCGAATGGCAGGACGTCTACGATGATCCCACCAGCCAGGTGATCGTCAACGACATTCTCGTCCACCTCAGCAAATCATTCGCCAATTTCGCCAAGCGCCGCGCATGGATGATCGGTGTCGTCATCTCGCATATGCCCCTGCCAGAAGACGAGGCGGAGCGCGGATGGGTGTTCGGAGACGCGGAATTCGCCTTAATGATGGACGCTTTGTTCCGGCCCTTACGAATCGAGCTCGCGTCGACCGCCGGCCGACGGCGGATCGAAGAGCGATACGGCGTCGTGGTGCGCGAAATCCTGCAGGATTTCTTGCGTGATCTCGATACGCCAGCCAATGTGACCCCGCTCCGACGACTCGCGCCATAAAGTCCGCGACCGCCGCTTGCCGGTGCCGCGGCGCGGCGGGTAGTCCGTCATACGCTTGGGCCGGCCGCCGAAGAGCGTGCCGACGGGACCCTCAAATCTTCTATCCATGTCGTTAACTAATTTGTTCTATCTTGGCGAGTTGCCGCCGCCCGAGGACAGGCAACGGGACATCGTGTTGCCTTCGAACCGGATCCCGGGCACATGACGGTTGACCAGAGGAGAAACCGTTGATCAAGGAGCCCCGGCACGTTCTTTATCTGGCGGGCATCACGATCGCCTTCGTCTTCGCGTTATCGTCGGTCTGGGCGCATTGGCCGTTGGACCCTCTGGCAGGAACGAGCAGCGAAGGGATTGGTGCTCCTAACCATCACGAGCACTGGACCAGCGTCATAACAGCCACGCTCGCCGCGATGGCGATCTGGGCCGTCGCCGGACCGCTCTGCTTCCGGGCCATGTCACGCGTCGGCCACGCCGCGCGGGTACTGGATCAATTCAACAGGACGCTGGACCAAGCGGTTGACTGCGTATTCATGTTCCGGCCAGACACCCTCAAATTCTTCTACGTCAATCAAGGCGCCACGGAGCAGGTCGGCTATAGCCGACGCGAGCTGATGCGGATGACACCGGTCGACATCAAACCGGAATTCGACGAATCCAGATTCCGCCAGATGATTGCGCCGTTAATCGACGGGTCGCAACGGTTCTGCACGTTCGATACCGTTCACAGGCACAAGAACGGCACGCTGATACCCGTCGAGGTCTTGCTGCAATATGTCACGCCGCCGGCCGCGACCCCTCGCTTGGTTGCCATCGTGCGCGACGTTACGACGAGGAAGGAGGCCGAGGAGGCACTGCAGAAGGCGCGCGACGAGGCGCAGGAACGGAACGCCGAGCTTCAGAAGGCCAATGCTCGGCTCAAGGGCGCGATTCGCGAGCGCATGAATGCAGAGAAAGATGCAACCGACGCAGGCAAGCGAATCGAAGCGGTTCTGCGGAGCATCCATGACGCATTCTTTGCGGCCGACCGCGAATGGCGGCTGACCTATGTCAATCCGCAAGCCGAGGAACTGTTCGGCCGGACCCAGGAAGACCTGCTGGGCAAAGTGCTCTGGGACGAATTTCCCGAACTTGCGACCAGCTTCTACGATCGACTGAACGACGCGGTAAGGCGTTCCGAGCCAACGACATTCGACGGGTATTATGCCCCGCTCGACCGCTGGTACGACGTGCGCGGCTTTCCCAGTAGTGACGGCATCACGCTTTACCTGCTTGATATCACAGAGCGAAAACAGGCCGAGTGGGCTCTGTCGCAAAGCGAGCTGTCCCTGCGGGAGATGCACGACCTGATGATCCAGGCGATCGAAAGCATGTCGGACGGATTCACCCTTTACGACAAGGATCAGCGACTTGTGCTGAGCAACAGCAGATTTGGCGACCAGGTCGGCGTGGAAAACGTCTCGACCCTCATCGGCAAGACCTTTGAGGAAGTGGTCGTAATCTTGGCGAAAAAGGGCCTGTATGGCGATATGGCGGCCGATTTGGATGAGTGGATCGCCAAGCGGATCCAGCTGCATGGGAAAAACCAGTCGCACATTCAGACCCAGTCCGATGGGCGTATATTCCTTATCCGTGAATTTCCGACACCGGACGGGGGTTTCGTTCTGACCCGTACCGATATTACCGAGCAGAAGCGAGCGGAAGAAAAGCTGCAAAGGAGCGAGGAGCGATTCCGGGCCGTTGTGGACAATTCACCCCAGAAGATACACATCAAGGACATGGACGGCCGTTATCTTTTGGTCAATCCGCTGGCCGCGAAGCTGTTCGGCAAGACCGAGGCCGAGTGCCTGGGGAAGACCAGCAAGGAAATCTTTTCTGCCGAGATAGCGGGGGCATTCCGGGCGCATGACCAGGCGGTAATTGATAGCCGCCGTCCCATCGAGCAGGAGGAAGTGTGGGATGAGGAGGACGGCAAGCACAGTTATCTGACAGTGAAGTTCCCGATATTCGACTCCATGGGCGAGATGACGGGGATCGGCGCCATCGGGACCGATATCACCGAACGCAAACGCATCGAGGCGCAGTTGAGCCAGAGCCAGAAGATGGACAGCCTGGGCAGCCTGGCCGCCGGAATCGCCCACGACCTCAACAATACGCTGACACCCATACTGGGCCTGACCGAACTCGTCGTCGACGATCTGCCCCCCGGAAGCCAGTCGCGGACCAATTTGGAGCAGGTCCTGTGGGCCGGTGAGCGCGGCCGGGAACTCGTCGCCCAGATCCTGGCCTTCAGCCGCGAACACGCGCCGGATCGAATACTGGTCGATCTCTGCCCTCTGGTAAGGGAAAGCTTGGGACTCCTTCGCGCCACCATGCCAGCCACCATCGAAATCGTGGACGACCTCGACGAGGGCGTGGCGCAGGTCATGGCCGTGTCGACGCAGATTCACCAGATTCTCATGAATCTCGGCTCCAACGCGCGAGACGCGATGGCGTCGAAACCGGGCACCCTTACGGTCGGTTTGAAGCGGGTGGACGTCGACGAGAAGACCGCGGGGCGACATACCGATCTCAATCCGGGCCCGCACGTGCTGCTGACCGTTGGCGACACTGGACCGGGCATGGACCGCGGCACTCTCAGTCGGGTTTTCGATCCTTTCTTTACCACCAAACCGGTCGGTGGTGGTACCGGGATGGGTCTGTCGGTGGTGCATGGCATCGTCAAATCGCATGAAGGAGCGATTATCGTATCCAGCGAGCCGGGTGGCGGTACGACCGTCGAGATTTATTTTCCGCTCGAACGAACGTGCGCGGCCCACAGCGAACCGCGACACGCCGCCGAATGATTGCCATATGATCACCGACTCGGCCTGGAACAAATACTCGCAACATTACCGCAGCCGGAGCCGCCCATGCGGCGAAGGAGAACGACATGGCTCGTGTACTTGTTGTCGATGACGAGGAATTCATCCGCTTTACCCTTCGGCAAATGCTGGAGAAGTCGGGACATGAGGTCATCGAGGCGGTCAATGGCCAGGATGCCCTCGATGCCTTTGAACGCACCACGGTTGATCTCGTTATCACCGATATCATTATGCCGGAAAAGGAGGGCATCGAGACAATCGTCGAGCTTCGACGCCAGCGGCCCGATCTGAAAATCATCGCCGTCTCTGGCGGCGGGCGGACCAGGACCCTGGACTATCTCGACATTGCGGAACGGCTCGGCGCAGACAGCGCGATCGCCAAACCGCTCAAGCGCAAGACGGTGATGGATGCGGTCAACAACGCCCTGGGGCATGCCAACTGACGCGAAAGGATCAGGGCACGAGGCACTGCTTGCGCGACCGACCGATACACCGGCGGGATCGGCCGGGAATTCGCACACGCATCGACAAGTCCTCTAGCGGACGCTGGCGCCGCGGTGGTTCAGCACCGTTTCGAGTTGCTGCCGCTGGCCGTCGTCCAACGTATCATAGAACGCCTCGAACGCCGGTCGCACGGCACGCAGCGCCTCCAAACCAGCCGCCATCGCCGTTTCCGCGAACTCCAAGCGCTCGGGCAAGGTTGTCGTCGCCGTGTCCGCGGCAAAAGCGTCGCAGGTATCGCGCAACCAGATGAAGCCTTGCTCGAGCTCACGCTCGACCCGGATCCAAGATTCACTTTGTGCGGCATCCAGTTCGAGCCAGCTGCTCAGGAACGAGCCCAGGCGGTCCGCATGGGTGAGACCGCTGTCCCCACAAAACGTTAGACCGACGTGCTGTGGGCTTCGATCACCGGCCCTGTAATGATGAAATCCTCTTGACGCCTGCGCCAACGGATCGATAGCGACGAACACGGCGGCCAAGCCGAAGACGGCAAGTAGCACGAGTACGATATTGAAGTGGCGTTTCCGCCGATGTTGTGACGACTTCATTCCTTGCTCCTCGTTTCGTGATATCGTGAATCTTTAATTTTCCAAGGTTTGCCTCGGTGTCGCACGTTGGTGTGATCGCGATCAGAGGCAAATTGACAAGAACGATGTCATTATGACAATTCATTGTCAATATGCCAGCTAAATTGTCGAAAAGACGCGACTGCGAGGTGCACATGCCGAAGCGGCCGAAACAACGAAGCGAAGCAGGCAACGCGCTCTTCGAACTCGGCATGGAAGTAATTCATACGTATTTCCGGCTGCGCGCGGCCGGGGAGAAAATCGGAGCAACCCCGCCGGCCGGTGCCGGATCATTCGGATTGTTGCGCAGCCTCAAGAGTAGCGGGCCGCAGACGGTCCCCCAGCTCGCGCGGGCGCGCGACGTAAGCCGCCAACACATTCAGATTTTGGCCAATGGCCTCGCGGAACAGGGCCTGGTGGAATTCGTGGACAATCCCGCGCACAGGCGCTCCAGACTTCTGAAGATCACCGGTTTGGGCGAGCGACGGCTCGCGCAGGTCATGCACAGGATTGAAGAAGCCTACGAGGACATTTCGGCAGGCATGGACCCCGGCGAGATCAGGGCGGCGATCGAGGTACTCTCGGAGCTGCGCAGAAGAATGTAAGGCCCGGGGGCCTATTCGGCGGCTTCCGCCTCGCGGCCGCGCAGCAGGAACTCGCGGCCGACCTTGACGCGCGGCTCGCCGTCATAGGCGACGATATCGGCCGTCGCATAGGTTTCCGTCCAACGATCCGGGAGGTATGAGCCGGTACCGATCACGTCGATCGGCGCCTTGGCGATCGCCATCGTCTTGCATTTGTGCGGACCGAAGCCGCTCGATGCGACGATCCGGACGCTGTCGTGACCCGCCTCATCCAGCCGTTCCCGCATGTGCCAGATCGCTGCTGCGGAGACGCCGGGGCCAACGAGGTCGCGCAGTTCCTCCTCGGTGCGGTAGCCACGGATCGCGCGCGGCACATGGCGATCGAGGACCGCATAGGACGCCGTCGGATCGAGGCCTTCGCAAAACCGCGACCCCGGCGTATCGAGTCGAACCGCAAGCCGCCCGTCTTTCGCCAGTCCCGGGAACCGTTCGCACACGGCAAGGGAATCGACAACTTCGTGTCCGAAGTAATCGACCAGGACCGTCAGATTGTCGTCCGGGAAGGTTTCGTTGAACATCTCGGCCGCCCGGACGGTGGAACCGGCATAGCCGACCAGCGCATGTGGCATGGTGCCAAGTCCCTGCTGCAGTCCGAAGTAATGGGCGGTGGCGTCGGTCGCATTGCCGATGAAGCCGACCGCGTTCTCCTTGCGCTTTGCTCGGCGCGAGCCGACGGAGGCGGCGTAGGCCATGAGTTCCGCCATCTCGGTGCCGGCGCAGTGGCGGGCGTCCATGGCCAGGAAGGAGACCTTGGGCAGGTCCATGCACATCGCCGCGGCATTGTAGGCGGCAACGCAGGCGGGCCCGATTTTCTGCAGCAGTAGCGTCTCCAGATCAACCAGTAGCGCCAGGGGCCCGGTCACGTACATCAGCGCCTCGCCGGCGCCGACCCAGCGACCTTCCTCGTATCGCAGGTCGATATCGACCGTCGCCCCCCGCTCCTTTGTCACACCCTCAAGCCACTTGATGGCCAGGCGCGGCGCCGAAACAACCGGTCGTCGCATGAAAATCGCGTAGGTGGCGGTGCAGTCGCCGAACTTCTCGACGACGCGGCGCGTGCGGTTGAAATAGGCGTCTGTCCAACGCGCAATGGATTCTGGTTTCGGGGTCATCGCAACCCTCTTAAGACAGAATTCCGCGGGATCCGGCCCCTATGATGCGGCGGCAAGGCGCGACCGCCGGCCGGCCCGCTGTTCCTTGAGCGAATCCGCGAGCAGAAATGCCAGCTCGAGAGCCTGGCTCGCGTTGAGGCGCGGGTCGCAATGGGTATGATAGCGCGCCGACAGGTCCTCGTCGCTGATCGCCTGGGCTCCGCCGAGGCACTCGGTCACATCCTGGCCGGTCATTTCGAAATGTACCCCGCCGGCGTACGATCCCTGCTCGCGGTGGACCTCGAAGAACCCGCGCACCTCGTCGAGGATGCGATCGAACGGCCGCGTCTTGTACCCGGTTGCCGACTTGATCGTGTTGCCGTGCATGGGATCGCACGACCAGACCACGGCGCGGCCCTCGCGCTCGACCCGGCGGACCAGCGCCGGCAGGACGTCGCGCACCTTGTCGTGGCCCATGCGGCTGATCAGCGTCAGACGGCCGGGATCGTTGGCCGGGTTCAGGATATCGATGAGCCGGATCAGATCGTCCGGATCCGCCGTCGGCCCGACCTTCATGCCGATCGGGTTGTTCACGCCGCGCAGGAATTCGACATGCGCGCCGTCGGGATCGCGGGTGCGCTCACCGATCCACAGCAGATGCGCCGAGCAGTCGTACCAGTCGCCGGTCAGGCTGTCCTTGCGTACCAGCGCCTCCTCGTAGGCCAGCAGCAGCGCCTCGTGGCTGGTGTAGAAGTTCGTTTCCCGGATCTGCGGCACGCTTTCCGCGGTTATTCCGCACGCTTCCATGAAATCCAGGGATTCCGAAATCCGGTTGGCCAGCTCCTCGTACCGCTCGCCCTGCGGGCTGCCCGAGACGAAATTCAGGTTCCACTGGTGCACCTTGTGCAGGTCGGCGAAGCCGCCTTGGGCGAAGGCACGCAGAAGATTGAGCGTCGCGGCGGATTGGTTGTAACCACGCACCATACGCTCCGGATCCGGCTCGCGCGCCTCCTCGTCGAACTCGATGGCGTTGACGATGTCGCCGCGGTAGCTCGGCAGCTCGCGGCCGCCCTGGACTTCCGTGTCGGACGAGCGCGGCTTGGCGAACTGGCCCGCCATGCGACCCACCTTCACCACCGGGCAGGCGCCCGCATAGGTCAGCACGACAGCCATCTGCAAAAGCACCTTGAAGGTGTCACGGATGGTATTGGCGCCGAACTCGGCGAAGGACTCCGCGCAATCGCCGCCTTGCAGCAGGAATGCCTGGCCGGCCGCCACGTCGGCGAGATCCTCGCGAAGACGGCGCGCCTCGCCGGCGAACACCAGCGGTGGCAACCCGCGCAGGGTTTGCTCGACCTGCGCCAGACGCTCACCGTCCTGATAGACCGGCACCTGCCGGATCGGTTTGCCCTTCCAGCTGTCCGGTGTCCAGTTTGCCGCCATTGTCCTGCCCTCCGGCTTTTTCTGCGCCTTTCCAGTGCCTTGATTTCCTGTCCGCTTCGATACGGAACGCCCGATATACGCCTTTGGGCACAAGTTTTCCACAGGAAATGCGGTGGCGCCCGGGAACCGGACGCCTGTCGACGTGAGTGCCGCCACGATCTTAACGGACTATAAACATGCAAGGTGCGACACTCCCGCGCGGAAAAGACAATAGGGTTGCCATGTCCGACGCCACCGGGACTTCGCCCGTCCGCAACCTCCTGTCGGGCCTGATGCGCGCGCCGCTGCGCTTTCCCGTGCCGCTTGCGTGCGCAGCGGCCTGGGCCGCCATCACGATTGCCCATCAGCACCGCTTCGACGAGCTGCCCCGGACCATCGCGGAGGCATGGCAGGTATTCCTGATCAGCGGCCTTTTCCTGTCGCTGGCGGCCACCCTTTTCGCTGAAGGGCGGGGCTGGAATCGGTTACGGTCGCTCGGGCTTGCCGGCGCCGCACTCGTGCCGCCGGCCCTGGCCGTCTTTGTCAATGGCGGCAACAGCGCCTGGGAAAGCCCAGGATTCTATCTGCTGGTCCCCGGTGGAATCCTGCTGGCAATCGTCGCCCCCTTCCTGCGCCGCGGCGCGACCGACCGAGCGATCTGGGACTTCAACCTGACGAGCTGGCTGAGCGTCCTGTTCGGGCTCATTGTGGCGATTGGCCTCACGCTCGGGACGATGGGCGTGCTCGGCGGCCTGGAGGTCCTGTTCGATCTGTCGATCGCCGGCAAGATCTATGAGGATGTCTGGATCGTCTGCCTGAGCGTGATCTGGCCGTGGCAGACATTGGCGGGAATTCCGGGGGAGTGCGACGCACCGACGGATGCAGCGCCGCCGCGCTGGACCGAATACGTGGCCTCGTGGCTGCTGGTCCCACTTGCGATCGTATATATGCTGCTGCTGTACGGGTTCGCGGCCAAGGTCCTGGTTTCCTGGGAGCTGCCGCGCGGGACCGTGGGCTGGCTGTGCGGCGGTTTCGTGGCCTTCGGTCTCGCCGTGTGGAGCGCCGCCTGGCCGTTCGGCGAGTCCGGCAACCGGACGACGCGGGTCTACCAGCGATACCTGCATTACGGGTTGATCGTGCCGGTGATCCTGCTCGCCGTTGCCATCGGCGCGCGAATTGCGGAGTACGGCATCACCGAGAAGCGCTATGCACTGACCCTGCTGGCCCTGTGGCTCTGCGGCATCGTGATCTACGGCATCGTCGCCCGTCCGGCCCGCCTCGCGGTTGCCCCTGCGTCGCTCGCCGCGCTGTTGATCCTCGGCTCGCTCGGCCCGTGGGGTGCGACCGCCGTCTCGCTGCGCAGTCAGCTCGGGGAACTGGAGTCGCTCCTTGCCGAGGCCGGGATCCTCGTCGAGGGCCGGATCAAGCCGGATCAGGGCCTCGCCGACCAGAAGCAGGTGCGCCGGATCACCGATATCGTGGACTACATGCGCCGCAGCGGCAAGCTGGAAGATCTGAACGCTTGGCTGGCAGAAGCCGGTGCCAGTCCGGGCAGGGACGAGGATAACCAGGCTCTGCTCGCCCATATGGGTCTCGATTACGCCGAGCCAATCTCCTGGTCCGTGGGCGAGTACGAGACGATCGACGTCGCCGGCTTCGAGGCCGCCCACCACCTGCCGCTCGGCGCGGACGTGAAGGACACTATTACGGCCGCGGGAAGCGGCCGCCGCTACGAGGCGCGGTTCGACGGCAAGATTCTGACCGTCGCATTGGTCGGGCGCCCGGACGCGAGGGCGGTGTTCAATCTCGACGCGCTGGCAGAGAGGCTGCGGGCGATGGAGATCAAGTGGGGCGATCCGGCCAGCCGCGCGGCGATGACGCTGGAAGCCGGGGAGAACGGCCTGCGCGCCCGACTGCACGTGGCATACATGGGTGGCCAGCGCACCCCCAACGGTAACGAAATATACTCTGGCCAAGCGTTGCTGCTGCTCGGCCGCAGAGAGTAGCCACTTACTCCGCCGCCTCGTCGCCGGCCCGGACGACCGGCTCGCGCATGGTGACGAACTCCTCGGCCGCGGTCGGGTGGATGCCGATGGTGGCGTCGAACTGCGCCTTGGTCGCGCCCATCTTGATGGCGATGGCGAGGCCCTGGATGATCTCGCCCGCGTCGGGCCCCGCCATGTGGGCGCCGACGACGCGGTCGGATTCCTTGTCGACGACCAGCTTCATCAGCGTGCGTTCCTCGTTGCCGGACAGCGTGTGCTTGAGTGCCCGGAATTCCGAAATATAGACCTCCACCGCGCCATAGCGGGTGCGCGCGGTGGCCTCGGTCAGCCCGACCGTGCCGAGCGCCGGCTGGCTGAACACGGCGCTCGGGACGCAGTCGTAGTCGAAGGGCTCCGGCGGCGCCTCGCCGAACAGGCGGCGCGCCAGCCACATGCCTTCGCCCAGGGCGACGGGCGTGAGCTGCATGCGGTCGATGACGTCGCCGACGGCGAAGACCGAGGGCACCGACGTGCGGAATTCTTCGTCCACGACGACGGCGCCGTTCTCATTCAATTCGACACCGACCTCGTCCAGCCCGAGCCCTTCGGTATTGGGAACCCGGCCGGTGGCATAGAGCACGAGGTCGGCCGGAATCTCGGTCCCGTCGGCGAGCTCGGCGCATATCCGCCCGCGGCGTTTTTCGAGACATTCGACCGTGGCGTTGAAGCGCACGTCGATGCCCTTCTTGCGCATCTCTTCGCACAGGAAGTGGCGCAGATCGTCGTCGAAGCCGCGCAGGAAGTGCGGGCCGCGGTAGAGCTGCGTCACCTCCGCGCCGAGACCGTTCATGATGCCGGCGAACTCCACCGCGATATACCCGCCGCCGACGATTACGACGCGCTCCGGGAAGTCCTCCAGATAGAACATGTCGTCGGAGATGGAAGCCAGCTCGCGGCCTCTGATGTCGGGCACGAAGGCTCGCCCGCCGGTCGCGACAAGGACGTGCTGCGCGGTCACCGTCCGATCGCCGACGGTCACCGCGTGCGGCCCCCTCACTGCTGCCCGGGCTTGGTAAATGGTCACTCCGGCGTTCTTCAGGATACGTTCGTAGACACCGTTAAGGCGCTCGATTTCGCCGTTCTTGTTGGCGATCAGTTTCTTCCAGTCGAACTTGCGGTCGCCGACCGTCCAGCCGAATCCGGCCGCGTCCGCGAACTCCTCGGCGAAGTGCGACGCGTAGACGAACAGCTTCTTCGGCACGCAGCCGATATTGACGCAGGTGCCGCCGAAGAACCGGTCCTCCGCGATGCCGACCCGCGCCCCCAGCTGCCCTGCGATGCGGGCCGCGCGCACCCCGGCCGAGCCGGCGCCGATGACGAAGAAATCATAGTCGTGGTTGCTCATTGTCCTCTCCCCAGTGGGCCGTCAGCCCGCAGCCATCGAAGCGGCGACGCGCTTCCAGCGCAGCGCCAGCAGCCCGCCGACCAGCCCGACCTGCGCGAGGACCGGCAGCGTGATGATCAGCGGATGATGGCCGTCGGGATGCGGGAGGAACGCCGGCAGCACAGCCTCCCAGTCGGCGGCATCGATGACAACTGGAAACAGCACGTAAAGCACGACGAGATAGACCAGCGCAGTCAGATGGGCGCGCCGCTTGCGCCCGTCGAGCGTGATGAAATGGATCACGCCGATGTCGCGGAGCAGGAACAGGAACACCGCAATCACGAAGGCGGCCAGCGATTCCATCCTGTAGAAGCCGGCGAACACATCCCGGGACTCGGGCGACAGCCACCAGACCATGATCAGGCCGAGGCCGAAGATCGCCCCCAGCAACAGTCCGGGCACCCAGGCCGGGGTGGTCTCGAGAATGCGCCGGACATGCCGCGAATGCCAGGCGGCGCCCCAGCGCCGCAAACGCACCAGCCCCTTCGGCTCGGCATAGGCGGCCAACCAGACCAGCGACAGCACAGTCAGATAGGCGACGAGCAGCCGCCAAATCGTCGCTGTCCGCGGCACACTGAAGAACCCGGTCCCGCTGGTCGCGAAACCACCGACATAGATGGCGCAGAAGGCGACGAAAGCGGTCAGCCCGACCGGCCAGCACCGGAACTGCAGCTCCCCTCGCATCAGGCGGTAGATGCCAAAACCGACCCAGAGGAGGAAGGCGGTCGTCGATGCCAGCAGGAATTCATCGCGCGGAAATGTCCAGCCGTACCAGATCACGTCGCCAGGGCCCACGATGCTATAGGGCGGACCCTCCAGTATCGACCAGGAAACGACGGCCGCCCCGATCCCGAACAGCTGCGAGGCGGTGACCTGGAAGCGCAGCCGGTCCGGCCGCAGACGCTGGATGAGAAGACTCACGAACAGAGCGACCGCCTGTGCGAACAGGCCGACCATGACGACCCGCAGCAGATCGTCGGCATCCCGCGCCCACTGATAGAGCAGGGCGGGGATGCTCAACGCAGCGCCATACCAGACATAGATGGTGCTGCCGGCAAACTTGCCCCACGCCATCGCGAACGGGCCGATCGTCGACATGCGCTGGGAATCCCAGGTCCGTGCCGCAACCTCGCCCAGCACCGCGTCGGCGGCAAGGCGCGTCCCCCACAGCACCAGCAGCCCCATCATCGCGTACCACGCCACGTCGGATACGCCTCCGCGGGCCCCGCCGAACCATGCCGCGGCATAGATCAGCAGCAGGATCAGCGGCATCGCGATCAGCCGATGCAGGGTCAGCTCGAGCAGCAAATTCCGGTGGAATTCCGGGTTCACTGAGAATCCTTTCCGCCGCCGAGGCCGTCCCGCCGCAGGCGCTCGAGGTAGACATCCTGCATGCTGCGCTGCTCGGGATGGAACGCGGCGACCGGCATCTCGGCCTCGACCAATCTGCGCAACAGATCGGCGCGCGCCGCATCGTCTCCGGCGAACGCGAACGACGCGCCGCGCGCATCGACCGTCACGGCGGACAGTCCCGACTGACCTTCCAGGACCGTCCGCAACCCCTCATGCGGCGCGGCAAGAACCACCCGCATGCGCACTGCGGACTCCGCCATGTCGCCGATCGCGTTGTGTTCGGTGATTCGCCCCTCATGCATGATCATCATGTGGGTCGAGTAATCTTCCAACTCGGCCAGGATGTGCGAGGACACGACCAGCGTCATGCCTTCGGCCTGCAACGTCAGCAGCAGCTGCGAGAGATCCTGGCGCGCTTCCGGGTCGAGCCCCGAGGCCGGCTCGTCGAGCAGCAGCAGGCGCGGCTGGTGAATCATCGCCTGGGCGATGGCGAGGCGCTGACGCAATCCCCGCGACAGCGTCCCCGCCCGCTGCTCCAGCCGGTCGGACAAGCCCAGCTGCTGCGCGCTGCGCGTGACGGCTTCGCGCCGCTCGGCCGCCGGCACGCTGCGCGCGGCGGCGTGGTAGTCGAGGCACCGCCGGACCGTCAGCTCGTCGTACAGGCCGAAGAAGTCCTGCAGGAATCCCAGCCGCTCATGGACCTGCCGCGGATGTTCCTCGACATCCAGCCCGTCCACCGTGACCGTGCCCGAATAGGGCGTCTCCAGCGCCGCGAGGCAGCGCATCAGCGTGGTCTTGCCGGCGCCGTTGGGGCCGACCAGCGCGGTGATGCTGCCCGGCGCGATGTCGAACGACACGCCGAACAGCGCCCGCGCCGTCGGGTAGTCGTAGACGAGGTCGCGGACCGCGACCACCGCCGCGCCGCCGGCGCCGGGACCGGCCGGTTCGGGCACGGCGGTGCCGGACGTCATCGATCGGGTCGGCCGACCGTCAGGCCACCCCGCCCATGCAGATGTACTTCACCTCCAGGAACTCATCGAGGCCGTAGTGCGAGCCCTCGCGGCCGATCCCGGATTCCTTGACGCCGCCGAACGGCGCGACCTCGGTCGAGATGATGCCGACATTGGCGCCGACGATGCCGTATTCGAGGCCCTCGGAGACCCGCCAGACGCGCCCCATGTCGCGGCTGTAGAAATAGGCGGCGAGGCCGAACTCGGTGTCGTTGGCCATCTCGATCGCCTCCTCCTCGGTCTTGAAGCGGAACAGCGGCGCCAGCGGCCCGAAGGTCTCCTCCCTGGTGACCCGCATCGAGGTGTCGACGTCGGCCAGGATGGTCGGCTGGAAGAACGTGCCGCCGAGTTCATGGCGGCCACCGCCGGCGACGACCCGGGCCCCCTTGGACAGCGCATCGGCGATATGCTGCTCGACCTTCTCCACTGCGGCCATGTCGATCAGCGGGCCCTGGTTGACGCCGTCCTCGACGCCGCTGCCGACCTTCAGGCCGGTCACCGCCTCGGACAGTTTCGCGGCGAAGGCCTCGTAGACCCCGTCCTGCACCAGCAGGCGGTTGGCGCAGACGCAGGTCTGCCCGGCATTGCGGTATTTCGAGGCCATCGCGCCCTCGACCGCGGCGTCGAGATCGGCGTCGTCGAACACGATGAACGGCGCGTTGCCGCCGAGCTCCATGCTCACCTTCTTGACCGTGCCGGCGCACTGCTGCATCAGCGTCTTGCCGATCTCCGTCGAGCCGGTGAAGGTGAGCTTGCGGACGATCGGGTTCGAGGTCATCTCGCCGCCGATCGCCTTGGCGCTGCCGGTGACGACGCTGAACACGCCCTTCGGCACGCCGGCGCGCTCCGCGAGCTCGGCGAGCGCCAGGGCGGAATAAGGCGTCGCCGTCGCCGGCTTGACCACCATCGGGCAGCCGGCGGCGAGCGCCGGGCCGGCCTTGCGGGTGATCATCGCCGCCGGGAAGTTCCACGGCGTGATCGCGGCGCAGACGCCGACCGGCTCCTTGATCACGACGACGCGGCGGTCCCCCATATGGGTCGGGATCACCTCGCCGTAGGCGCGGCGTCCCTCCTCGGCGAACCATTCGAGGAACGAGGCGGCATACGCCACTTCGCCCTTGGCCTCGGGCAGCGGCTTGCCCTGCTCGGTGGTCATCAGGAGGCCGAGATCGTCCTGGTTCTCCATCATCAGCTCGTACCAGCGGCGCATGATGGTGGCGCGCTCCTTGGCGGTCTTCGCGCGCCAGGCCGGCCATGCCGCATTGGCGGCCTCGATGGCCCGGCGCGTCTCGTTCGCGCCCATCTTCGGCACGGTGCCGAGAATCTCGTTGGTCGCCGGGTCGTTCACCTCGATCGTCGCACCGTCATCGGCATCTAGCCAGGCGCCATCGATATAGCATTTTTGCCGGAACAGGCTCTGGTCCTTGAGCTTCATCTAAGGTGTCTCCCTGCGGAAAAGTGGAATGGGAATGTCGAAATCCGCTGCAGTATAATTGCGCGGCGGACCGGTGTTAACAGATTGCGGCCGCGCATGCCAGTCGCGCGGATGCGGCTTGCGTTGGCGCTGTTTGTTGCGCATAAGGGCCGCTCCCGGGGACGTGAGGACGGGCGCATGGCTCTAAGTTCGGCAATTCCACGCAGGGCATTCCTCGGTTCCGCGGCGGCCGCCGTCGCGGCGGTGCCGCTGGCGGCGGGCGTCCGGCGTGCGGCCGGCGCCGGGCCGCGCACATTCACCCTGACCGCCGCGCCCGCCACCGTGAAGCTGGTCGGCGGCGAATGGCCGGCCACCGATGCATGGGCGTACAACGGGACGGTGCCGGGCCCGGAGCTGCGGGTCCGCCAGGGCGACACGATCCGGGTTGACGTGCGCAACGGTCTCGGCGAGCCGACCACGGTGCACTGGCACGGCATCCGGCTGCCGAACGCGATGGACGGCGTGCCCGACCTGACGCAGAAGCCGATCCTGCCGGGCGAGGACTTCACCTACGAATTCGAAGCCGTCGATGCCGGCAGCTTCTGGTACCACCCCCATGTCAACAGCGCCGAGCAGCAGGGCCGCGGGCTGGCCGGACCGCTGATCGTCGAGGAGCGCGAGCCGATCGCGGTCGACCGCGACGTCACGTGGGTGATCGACGACTGGCTGCTGCGCGAGACGGCCCAGATCGACGACAGCTTCGGACATCGCGGCCAGATGAGCCATGGCGGGCGCATCGGCAACACGGTGACCGTAAACGGCCGGGTCCCCGAGGCGTTCCGTGTGCGTGCCGGCGAGCGCATCCGGCTGCGCCTGATCAACGTCGCCAACGCCCGCACCTTCGCGATCGACTTCGGGGTCCTGAAACCGCGGGTCATCGCCCTGGACGGCCAGCCGGTGGCGCCGCACGAGCCGCCGGACGGCTACGTCGTTCTCGCCGCCGCGCAGCGCGCCGATCTGGTGATCGACATGGACGGCCGGCCTGGCGATGCCGTGCAGCTGACGGACAGCTACTACCGCGGCCGCGCCTACGCGTTCCTGACGGTGCAATACGACGACGATCCGCCGCTGCGCGAGTCGCCGCTCGACGCGCCGGTCGCACTGCCTGCCAACCCTTTGCCCGCGCCGGTCGTCGACGACCAGGCCCAGCGCGAGCGGATCGTCCTCGAAGGCGGCGCCATGGGGCGCTTTCCGGAAGGCGCCGAGCGCTTCTTCGAGCAGAACCAGTTCTGGTTCGTGAACGGCCTGCCGGACAAGGGCCGGACGACGCCGCTGATCGATATCGCGAAGGGCCGGACCTGCGTGATCGAGATGGTCAACCGGACCAGCTGGGAACACCCGATGCACCTGCACGGATTCGCGTTCCGGGTCGTGCGCCGGAACGGCGCGCCCAACATGCGCGGCGAATGGCTGGATACGGTCCTCGTCCGGGCGCAGGAGACGGTGGAGATCGCCTTCGTTGCCGACAATCCGGGCGACTGGCTGTTCCACTGCCACATCCTCGAGCACATGGCGGCCGGGATGAGCGGCATCGTCCGGGTCGCGTGAGCCGTGTCGGAACGCAAGGCGATCGGCTATCCCTACGACAAGAGCCTCCGCGCCCTCGTCGATCCTGCCCACGCGGGCGGTTTCTTCCGGCACTACCGGCCGAGGACCGAGGCGGCATGGTGCGCCGAATTCAGCCGGCTCACCTACTGCACGGACCAGGCATTGCTGGTCTCCAGCCTCGACTACGCCGGCTTCGAGCTGATCGCGGCGTTCGACCGGGACGGGACAGAAGCCCTCCTCGCCCGGGGACCCGCGTTTTCCGTGCTTGCCTTTCGCGGCACCGACGACCTGCGGGCCTGGATCACGAACCTCGACATACGGCCGGCGCCGTGGCGCGGCGGCGGCAACGCGCATCGCGGGTTCGCCGAGGCGCTGGACCGCGTGTGGCTGGAGGCCGAGGCGTCGGTGGCGCGGGCCGGCCCACCGCTCCTGTTCACCGGCCACAGCCTGGGCGCGGCGCTCGCTACCCTCGCGGCGAGCCTCGTCCCGAAAGCCGTGCTCATCACCTTCGGCTCGCCCCGGGTCGGCGATGCCGGGTTTTGCGCCGCCATGCGGCGGCGGCCGGGCGAGGCGAAGCGCTTCGTCAACAACCGGGACGTCGTGTGCCGGGTCCCCTCGGCGCGGCTCGGCTATCGCCATGTCGGCGAGCCCTGGCTGATCGCCGCCGACGGCAGCGTGACACAAGACATCCCGCGCAGCCGCGGACTGGCCGCCCTGCTGCGGGACGGCCTTTCGAACGGCAGCGCCTGGCGGCGCGGCGACCTGCCCCGCGAGCTGACCGACCATTCGCCGATCAACTACGTCATGGCGCTGCGATAGGGCGCACACCGCCCTGCGGCGGCTGCTCGGCGCAGCGGGGCTCCACGGCATGGAAACCTATGCGCGGAACGGGAAATCGTCATCGCGAGGCTGCGCAGCAGCCGCGGCGATCCAGCAAATTCTCTGTTTTCGCGACATGCTGGATTGCCGCGTCGGCCTTCGGCCTCCTCGCAATGACTCCTTTACGCTCCTTGCAAAGGTCTCCAGCATGAGCGCACTGCCGGTCGAGCCTTATGCTAAGGAGGCTGCGTCCTTCGACAAGCTCAGGATGAGACCAGCTGTCTCGAAGCGTGAGGTCGCGCCGATTGTCTGTACCGATTCCATATGAATGGACAATGCCCCCGGGGACACGCGGATCAGTCGCTCACCCTGATCCTTTTCACGCCCCGGCGTTCGATCTTGGCCGATTCGTACTCGGCCTTCCACGGGATCTTGCTCCGCACGCAGGGAAACGACGGATTCTTCCCCAGCAACTCAAGAAACGTCGCCTTGGGATCCCCGCCCTCCTTGAAGCCGTAGACGGGCACCGGCGCCATGAAAGTCGCGGTGCCGATCCTTGTATCATCGATGTAGACCTGCGAAATGTCAGCCCAGCGGCGGTTGTCCATCACGGAAAAGCTCGATGTCCCCCTCGTGTACCCCCCCGCACAGCGCGACCTTGCCGTCGGACTCGAACGCCTTGATCAGGAACAAGTCGAGGTTGCCGGCCCGGCTGAGAACCGAGAAGATCTCGTATTCGGTGTCGAAGGGCTGCGACGAGAGCGTTTCGTAATCGCTGCTGCAGCCGGCCAGCACGGCCGACAGGCCGAACAGCGCCAACGAGACGGGAGCGACCCTGCGTCGCCCGCCGACAGGGTGCCTGCGGGTAAATTTCATCGGTGCCTTCCTCCATGTCCGGTTCTTCTTGTCGTGCGTCGCCGACGCACGTGGCATGATTTTGGGTTGCCGGGGATCACCCTAACACATCCCTCCGGAAAGCGGGAATCCAAGCGCCTTTTCGATGTCCGGCCGCCGAGGTCACCAGGTGCCGGCGCGTGCTTCGCAACGGTCACGAGAATGTTGATTGCGAGGGGCACGGTCCGTGAGTAATCTCGGTGCGTCGGGATATGGCGGTCTCCCGGCTTCCCAAGGCGCCCATCGCCCAAGCACCGCTCAACGCTCCGTGACGCGGAGGGTCGAGCATATGGGCGTGTCCAAAACAGCGATTGCTCCCGATGAATTTATCGCGGCCGTCGGCACCGCCGACCGGCCGGTATTCCTCGACCTGCGCCGGCGCTTTGTGCCCGGGGAGGTGGCGCGTTGACCGCGCGTATGCCGGAGGCAACGCCCGGGCCGGGCGCGACAGCGGCCGGCATTCGCGCGGCGAATGTCGGCTTTGCCGAGGCGGTCCTGGTCTGGCTGAAGATCGGCTTCATCAGCTTCGGCGGGCCGGCCGGCCAGATCGCCCTGATGCATCGGCTTCTCGTCGAGGAAAAGCGCTGGATCAGCGAGAGCCGGTTCCTGCACGCGCTCAATTACTGCATGCTGCTGCCGGGCCCGGAGGCCCAGCAGCTGGCCACCTATGTCGGCTGGCTGTTGCACAGGACGATCGGTGGCCTGGTCGCGGGCATCCTGTTCGTCCTGCCCGGAGCCATCGTCATCCTCCTGCTCAGCATCCTGTACGCCGGGTTCCAGGATCTGACCATTGTCCAGGCCGTTTTCTTCGGCATCAAGGCGGCGGTCCTGGCCGTCGTGATCGAAGCCGTCCTGCGCATCGGCCGGCGCGCCCTGCGCAACCGGATCATGTACCTGCTGGCGGCGGCCGCCTTCGTTGCGATCTTCTTCCTCCAGGTGCCGTTCCCGGTCATCGTGATCGCGGCGGGGCTGATCGGGTTCGTCGGGGGCATGCTGCGGCCGGGGCAATTCGCCGTGCTCAAGGGGCACGGACCGGCGACCGGTGCGGACGCGGGGCCTGCCGAAACCGCGATCGACGACGGCGGACCACCGCATACGCGGCCGTCCCTGCGACGCGCCGTTAAAGTCACCGGCACCTGTCTCGTTCTGTGGTTCGCGCCGATCGCCGCCGTCGCCGCGCTGCTCGGCCCGGCGCACGTGTTCGTCGAGGAGGGGCTGTTCTTCAGCAAGATGGCCGTGGTCACCTTCGGCGGCGCCTATGCCGTGCTCGCCTATGTCGCGCAGCAGGCGGTGGAGACCCACGGCTGGCTCGCCCCCGGCGAGATGCTGGACGGACTCGGCATGGCCGAGACGACCCCGGGCCCGCTGATCATGGTGGTCCAGTTCGTCGGCTTCATGGGCGCCTACCGGTATCCGGGCGGGCTCGACCCGATGCTCGCCGGCGTGCTCGGCGCGATGCTGACGACCTGGGTCACCTTCGTTCCCTGCTTCCTCTGGATCTTCCTCGGCGCACCGTATATCGAGGCACTGCGCGGCAACCTTTCTCTCGGCGCCGCGCTGTCGGCGATCACTGCGGCCGTCGTCGGCGTCATCCTGAACCTCGCCGTCTGGTTCGGCCTGCACGTCACGTTCGGCAAGGTCGACGAGCTGCACGTCGCCGGCGTCCGGCTGTTCTGGCCGGACTGGCAGACGATAGACCTTGCGTCGCTGGCCCTGACGGCCCTGGCACTGATCGCGATGTTGCGGTTCAGGATCGGCATGTTGCCGACCCTCACGGTCGCAGCTTGCCTCGGCGTCGTGCTTCGGTATGCGCTGTTATGAGCGCCCGCCGGGCTACCAGCGCCAGCCGAGAAAACCCGTGCCGAACACGACCAGTGCAATGGCGCCGCCTGCGATCGCCCCGGCGATGACGATGTGGTTGCGCAGCGGCGCTATCTCTTTGAATTCACGCGCAAAATAGGGATCTGGAATCGCCTGGCGCCGGTCCAGCTCCGCAAGTCCGCGCTCACGCAGCAGGTTGCGGTAGATCCAGGGCAGCGCCGCCCAGGCCTCCGGGTAGTTCTGCCAGACCCAGTCGATGAGCCGGGTCGCCCGGCGCTCCGTCTTGGTCTTCCACAGGAACATCCAGATCGCCGCGACGGCGGCGACGGCAAGCAGCACCGTGACCTGTGGGCTGGTTGCGGTGTCCGCCTCCATGACGCACCGGCTACTCGACCGTCACCGACTTGGCGAGGTTGCGCGGCTGGTCGACGTCGGTGCCCTTGAGCACGGCGATGTGATAGGCCAGCAGCTGCACCGGGATGGCATAGAGGATCGGGGCGACGAACGGGTCGACCGCCGGCAGCGCGATGCTGGCTTCCGGTTTCGCCTGGGCCGAGACACGCGCCACGCCGTCGGCATCGGACAGGAGAATGACCCGGCCGCCGCGGGCGATCACCTCCTGCAGGTTGGATGCCGTCTTTTCGAACAGCGGATCCGTCGGCGCGATGACGATGACCGGCACGTCCTCGTCGATCAGCGCGATCGGCCCGTGCTTCATCTCGCCGGCCGCATAGCCCTCGGCGTGGATGTACGAGATCTCCTTGAGCTTGAGGGCCCCTTCGAGGGCGAGCGGATAGGCGGCGCCGCGGCCGAGATAGAGCACGTCGCGCGCCTCCATGACGCCGTGCGCCAGCGCCTCGATTCGCTCGTCGTGGCGCAACACCTCGGCAGCGCGCCCGGGGATTTCCGCCAGCGCCGCCGACAGTTGCGCCTCCCGCTTCGCGTCGATGGTCCGACGGGCCCGCCCCGCTGCGATCGCAAGGCATGCCAGCACGGTCAGCTGCGTCGTGAAGGCCTTGGTCGAGGCAACCCCGATCTCGGGGCCGGCGAGGGTCGGCAGGACGGCTTCGGATTCCCTTGCGATCGAGGACTCGGGCACGTTGACCACCGACAGGATCGTCTGGCCCTGCGCCTTCGCATAGCGCAGCGCCGCAAGCGTATCGGCGGTCTCGCCCGACTGGCTGATGAACAGGGCCAGTCCGCCGTCCGGCATCGGTGCCTCGCGGTAGCGGAATTCCGATGCGATGTCGATCTCGACCGGGATGCGGGCGATCTGCTCGAGCCAGTATTTCGCGACCATCCCCGCGTAGAACGCCGTGCCGCAGGCGGTAATCGTGACCTTCGGCACCGCGGCCAGATCGATCGGCAGCGGCGGCAGCGTGATCGTCCGGCTGGCCGGGTTCAGCATCGAGTGCAGCGTGTCGCCGATCACCGCCGGCTGCTCGTAGATCTCCTTGAGCATGAAATGGCGGTAATTGCCCTTGCCGATCATCGCCCCGGACAGGGCGGTCTGCACGATCGGCCGCGCCACCGCGTTGTTCGCCGCGTCGTAAACCGTCGCGCCGGTGCGCGTCGCGACGACCCAGTCGCCTTCTTCCAGATAGCTGATGCGCTGCGTCAGCGGCGCCAGCGCCATGGCATCGGAGCCGAGATACATCTCGCCGTCGCCGTAGCCCACCGCCAGCGGGCTGCCGCGCCGGGCGCCGATCATCAGGTCGTCCTCGCCGGCGAAGATGATGGCCAGGGCGAAGGCGCCGTCGAGCCTCGGCAGGGCCGTCGCCACCGCTTCCGCCGGGGTCATCCCGTCCTCGAGATAGCGGGTCAGCAGATGCGCCACCACCTCGGTGTCGGTTTCCGACTCGAACGTCGCGCCGGCACCCGCAAGCTCGTCGCGCAGCTGCTGGAAATTCTCGATGATGCCGTTGTGCACCAGGGCGAGCCGGGCGGTTGCGTGCGGGTGGGCGTTGGTCTCGTTGGGCACGCCGTGGGTCGCCCAGCGGGTGTGGCCGATGCCGACGGTGCCGGCCAGCGGCTGTTTGCCGAGCCGGCCCTCGAGATTGACGAGCTTGCCCTCGGCGCGGCGTCTCTCGATCCCGTTCCCGGAAAGCGTTGCGATTCCCGCGGAATCGTAGCCGCGATATTCGAGGCGTTTCAGCCCCTCCAGCAGCAGGGGCGCAGCCGCATCGCGGCCGATGATGCCGATGATGCCGCACACGGGCGGTCACCCCCCCTTCTTGCGGGCGGCCTTCTCGGCCGCCTTGCGCGCACGGTAAGCCTTGGCCGCGCCTTCCGCCACGGTCTGCCGCGCCCGGGTCGCCGCCACCGCGTCGTCCGGCACATCCTTCGTGATCGTGCTGCCGGCGCCGACCAGCGCCCCCTTGCCGACCTTGACCGGCGCCACCAGGGCGGTGTTGGAGCCGATAAAGGCGCCCTCGCCGATCAGGGTCCGGTGCTTGAGGAAGCCGTCATAGTTGCAGGTGATGGTACCGGCGCCGATATTGGCGTTCGCCCCGACCTCGGCGTCGCCGACGTAACTGAGATGGTTGGCTTTCGCCCCCGCCCCCAGCACCGCGTTCTTGACCTCGACGAAGTTGCCGACCCGCGCCTGCGCGCTGATCCGCGCGCCCGGGCGCAGCCGCGCGAACGGGCCGACGATCGCGCCCGGCCCGATGTCGGCACCTTCGATATGGCAGAAGGCCCGGATCTCCGCGCCGTCCGCCACCGTGACGCCCGGCCCGAACGCGACCGAGGGGCCGATCACGACGTCGCGGCCGATCCTGGTATCGCAGCTGAACCACACCGTATCCGGGTCGAGCAGTGTGGCGCCCTCGGCCATCGCGGACGCCCGCCGCGCCTGCTGCCAGGCCGCTTCCGCCACCGCCAGGTCGTTGCGGCTGTTGACGCCGAGCACTTCGGCCGCATCGCCCTCGACGACGACGCAGGACAGGCCGTCCGCCCGGGCCTCGGCGACGATGTCCGTCAGGTAGTACTCGCCCTTGGCGTTGTCGTTGCCGATGCGGTCGAGCAGGGTCCAGAGCTTCGCCGCCGATATCGCCATCACGCCGGAATTGCACAGGGTGATCGCGCGCTGCGACTCGTCGGCGTCGCGGTATTCGACGATCGCCTGCAGCGCGCCCTCATCATCGAGCATGAGCCGGCCGTACTCCGCCGGATCGTCCGGCCGGAAGCCCAGCACGACCACCGCGGCCCCGGCGCCGCGCGCCTCCAGCATTCGTGACAGCGTAGCGGGCCTGATCAACGGCGTATCGGCATAGAGCACGAGGACCGTCGCGCCCTCGGACCCGCGCCCGGCGTCCGCCAGCGCATCGCGTGCCGCCATCACCGCATCTGCCGTGCCGAGCTGGCGCTCCTGGATCACCACCGGATGCGGTGCCACCGCCCGCTCGACATCCGCCATGTCCGGGCCCACCACCACGATGCAGCGCGCCGCCCCGAGCGCATCCGCCGCAGCCAGTGAATGCCCGACCAGCGGCCGGCCGGCGAGAGGATGAAGGACTTTCGGAATATCGGACTTCATCCGCGTCCCCTTGCCTGCGGCAAGAAGAACCACGGTAACATCATCAGCTGGCATGTACCATTCCGGGACGAATCGCCAAATCAAATCGCATTGCGGCGGAACCTGCCACAAGGCCCCCGCGCACGCCAAGTCACTTTGTGTATCGGACGGTTGCAGTTTGTTGCGTTATCTTGCAAAAAACGCCCCCGATGACAACCGAACCACTCGACCTCGTATTCGATCTGGACGGAACGCTGATCGACAGCGCGCCCGACCTGCATGCCTGCCTCAACCGGCTGCTTGCCGCAGAGGGGCGGCGGTGTCTCGACCTTGCGGAAGTCGTCGCCATGGTCGGCGATGGCGTGCCGGCACTGGTGCGGCGCGCCTACGAGGCGACGGGAGGCCTGCCCGACGACATCGAGGCCGCCATCGCCCAGTACCGCGCGCTCTACGGCGACGCCCTGGCCGACAGGACCGTTCCCTATCCCGGCGTGATCGAAACCCTGGCACTCCTGCTCGCGGCGGGGCACCGGATGGCGGTCTGCACGAACAAACCGCTGGCCCCGACGCTGGAAATCCTCGAAACGCTCGGTCTCGCGGGGTTCTTCCGGACCGTGGCCGGCGGCGACACCCTGCCGGTGCGCAAACCCGATCCCGGCCATCTGCTGGGACTGCTCAAGATGCTGGAATCGAGGCCCGATCGCGCGGTCATGATCGGCGACAGCCTCAACGACATCCAGGTCGCGGCCGGGGCCGGCGTGCGCTCGATCGCGGTCAGCTACGGATACCGCAAGCAGCCGGCCGAGGAGTTGGGCGCCGACATCGTCATCGACCGTTTCTCGGACATCCCGGCGGCCTTGAAACGACTGGTTTCTGCCGGGATGTAGCTCTCCCGAGCCAGGCCCGCCCCGCGAAAGGGGTGGCCGGGTGCGGCGCGAAGGCCATATAAGTTTCCGCCGGCTGCGTGTTGCAGCGCAGACCGAGCGCGACACAAAGACGACGAGGCCCAGCTCCGATGCTGCGATTGCGCCACGGCCTTTCCTTCGACGACCTGTACGACCGCGACGGGCTGGCGCGCCTCGACAAGATCTTTCTCGACGCCCTCGGTGCGGCGGAGCCGGACCTGCGCGCGGCGTTGGAAGCCGGGCGCGCGGATCCGGCCGCGATGACGCCGCTTGCCGAATCGGAACTCATGATGGCCGTCGCCCCACATCTCGAACGCTTCGTGGCAGAGTTGTTCGGGATCGGCGCCGAACTGGCCGCGCTCGTAGGCCGGCATGCGGAGCTCGCGCCGCTCTACACGGTCAAACGCAACTTCGTGCAGCGTCGCGCCGTCAAACGGACGGACGCGGAGGCGGCCGAGTCGCTTGACGGCGAGTCGCTCGCCCGCGAGCTCGAGACCCTGATAGGCGCGCCGTTGACGGAGCTGTCCTTCGCCAAGGCCGTCGCCGCCTGGGAACAGGACGAAGATGGTCATGCCGACCAGCTGAATAGCGCTGAGCGCTATGCCGCCTGGGCGACTCTCAGTCCGGCGGGGCAGGCGAAACACGGTACCGGCGTGCTGTTCAAGGAACCACGGAAACTGGACTTCGAGGATCTGGTCTCGCACATGGTGAGCGACGGCAGCGAAGGGTTCACGCGACACCGGATGGCAACCGAGCGTCTGCGCCGCCGCGACGGATTCGCCCTGACCGACCGCGGCACCGACCTCGCCGGCGCGCTGAGCGAGGCAAACTACTGCATCTGGTGCCACAAGCAGGGCCGCGATTCGTGCGCGCGGGGGCTGCGCGAGAAATCGAAGGCGGATGGGCCGGGCCGCGCCCCGTTCCGCCGAAATCCGCTCGGCATCACGCTCGCCGGGTGCCCGTTGGAAGAGAAGATTTCCGAATTCCAGAAGCTGAAAGCGGACGGTGTGCCGATCGGCGCCTTCGCGGTCATCCTGGTCGACAACCCGATGGTCGCCGCGACCGGCCATCGCATCTGCAACGACTGCATGAAGTCCTGCGTCTACCAGAAGCAGGACCCGGTCGACATTCCGCAGGCCGAAACGCGCACTCTCAAGGACGTTCTGGCCCTGCCTTGGGGGTTCGAGATCTACGCGCTGCTGACGCGATGGAACCCGCTCGATCTGCGACGTCCGTACCCGAAGCCGGACAGCGGCCGCAAGGTGCTGGTGGTCGGCATGGGCCCGGCCGGATTCAGCCTGGCGCACCACCTGTTGAACGAGGGGCACACGGTGGTCGGCATCGACGGGCTTAAGATCGAACCGCTGCCCGATCGCATTGGCGGCATCGGCGCGCGCGGCGAGCGGGTGGCGTTCGAGCCGATCCGCGACGTGCGGGCGCTATACGAAAATCTGGACGAACGGGTGATGGCGGGGTTCGGCGGCGTCGCCGAATACGGCATCACCGTGCGCTGGGACAAGAACTTCCTGAAGCTGATCCGGCTGCTGCTCGAGCGCCGCGCCGGGTTCGGACTGGTTGGCGGCGTCCGCTTCGGCGGGACGATCACACCTCAGGACGCTTGGGACATGGGATTCGACCATATCGCCCTTGCGGCCGGTGCCGGCAAACCGACGATCATCGACATGCCGAACAATCTGGCACGCGGCGTCCGCACGGCATCCGACTTCCTGATGGCGCTGCAACTGACCGGGGCGGCGCGCAAGGATACCGTCGCCAATATGCAGCTGCGCCTGCCGGCGGTGGTCATTGGCGGCGGCCTTACCGCCATCGATACGGCAACCGAGGCGCTCGCCTACTATCCGCGGCAGGTGGCGAGGTTTCTTGCCCGCTATGAGGTGCTGACCGCAGAAAAGGGTGAGCCGGCGGTGCGAGCCGCCTGGGACGAGGAGGAACGCGGCATCGCCGACGAATTCCTGGCGCACGGCCGCGCAATCCGCGCCGAACGCGAGGACGCGACGGCAGCAGGCCGCGAGCCCGAGATCCTGCCGCTGCTGAACAGCTGGGGCGGCGTGACCATCGCCTACCGCAAGCGACTGATCGACAGTCCGTCCTACAGGCTCAACCATGAGGAGGTCGAAAAGGCGCTGCAGGAGGGTATCAGCTTCGCCGAATGCCTGGCGCCGGTCGCGGTGGAGGTCGATGCCTATGGCCATGCGAGCGGGCTGAAGGCGATGCACCAGGTGCGCGGCGACGACGACACGTGGCACTCCGGCGCGGAAGTGGTGTTGCCTGCGCGCAGCATTTTCATGGCCGCCGGAACGCAACCCAACACGATCCTCGCCCGCGAGGACCCCGGCGGCTTCGAGCTCGATGGCCGCTATTTCCAGGCGATCGACGCCGACGGACGGCGCGTCGAGCCGGAGCGGTCGGCAGCCAAGCCGAACCCTGTCCATGTCCTGATGTCGATGTCCGACGACGGTCGTTACATGAGCTTCTTCGGCGACCTGCACCCGAGCTATTTCGGCAATGTGGTCAAGGCCATGGGCAGCGCCAAGCAGGGCTATCCGGTGGTCAGCCGCCTGCTCGAGGCGGTGCCGCCGGCCAGCGGGACACCCGGGCGCGAGTTCATTGCGGAGCTCAATCGCATTCTGCGCCCGACGGTGGAACGGGTGGTGCGGCTCACCCCGACCATCGTCGAGGTCGTACTGCACGCACCGCAAGCCGCGGCCAGGTTCCGGCCCGGTCAGTTCTACCGCCTGCAAAACTATGAAGCGCACGCCGTGACGGCGAACGGCACCACCCTGGCCATGGAAGGGGTGGCGTTGACCGGCGCCTCGGTCGACAAGACGGCGGGCCTGATCTCCGTCATCGTCCTGGAGATGGGCGGATCGAGCAGCCTGTGCCGGTTCCTGCAACCCGGCGAGCCGGTTGTGCTGATGGGTCCGACCGGCACGCCCACGGAGATTCCGGGGGACGAGACGGTGCTGCTTGTGGGCGGCGGGCTCGGCAACGCGGTGCTGTTCTCGATCGGCCAGGCACTGCGCGCCGCCGGCAGCAGGGTATTGTATTTCGCCGGTTACAAGCAGGTTGGCGACCGCTACAAGATCGAGGAGATCGAGCGCGCGGCCGACGCCATCGTCTGGTGTTGCGACGAAGCCCCCGGATTCCGGCCGGACCGGCCGCAGGACCGCGCGATCGTCGGGAATATCGTCGAGGCGATACGGGCCTATGCTTCGGGGGAGCTGGGCGAGCAGGACATTCCGGTTGCCGATGTGGACCGCATCATCGCCATCGGATCCGACCGCATGATGGCGGCGGTGACGGTGGCGCGGCATACCGTGCTACGTCCGCTCCTGAAGGAACACCATTTCGCCATCGGATCGATAAACTCACCGATGCAATGCATGATGAAGGAAATTTGCGCTCAGTGCCTGCAGCCACATGTCGACCCGGTGACCGGTGAGCGCAGCTACGTCTTTTCATGCTTCAACCAGGATCAGCCGCTCGACTCGGTCGACTGGGACGGCTTGAACAGCCGCCTGCGCCAGAATTCGGTGCAGGAGAAACTCAAGGCACAATGGATCGCGCACTGCGTCGAGGGGTTGGAGGAGGCGGCGCTGCGCTCGGTAAGTTGATGCGACTTGCGGTCGGTCAGCGCGCCTCGGCCCGCTGGCCCATGGTCCGCACGATGGCGGTCTCGGCGCGAGCCAGGTAGATCCTAAGACCCCCATAGTCGGTGCGTGCCGAGGCCATGACCGGCACCGCGGGCAGGTTGGGCGCCGGGCTGGCGAACCACATCGTCAGGATCATCGTATCGTCGCCGGCGCTGCCGCGCTCGCGCGGATTTCCCCTCGGCTCGTCATCGTCGAACCCGTCGATCGCCTTAAGGACAAGATCGCAACGTTCCGCATCACCGCTGTACATCATGTATTTGTTGCCGCCGAGCGTTCCGGAATCGCCCATCCTGGCGGTCACGTCATAGCGCAGCTTGCCATCGAACACGGGGAAGTTGCCCGTGCACGACGTGCCGGCGGCCATCTGGTCGACGATCGCGGTCACCGCGCTCATCGGGTCCATCGTGCCGCGCCGCTCGACGATCTCCTGGAAATTCGCCGCATCCCCGACCCGCATGCGGGCAACCATCGGCACGCCATCGTCGCGGTATTCGATCTGGATCGCCTTGGGGTTCCGCCCGCGCTGGGCGATTTTTCGCTCATGCCAGCGCGGTTTCAAAACGCCGTCGGGTTCGACGACGCCCTCGGTCACCGCGTTACTGCTCCAGCTCAAGAACCAGCCGACGATCCCGCGGCCCTTGGCGTGGGTCTCCATCCGGTATGCGTCGTCGCTGCGTGCCAGCTCCACCTCTGCGGTCAACAGATGCAGACCGCCGAGATAGCCCTCGTAGCCCAGCGCCACGCCTTCGGCCGAAGCGGCAGGTCTCGGGCCTGAAATGGCCATAATGATGACGAGCATCGCCATGGCGAGCGCCATGGCCAAGCCCCGCAACATCGCTTTTTGTGACGGATCTGCTGTCAGCGCGATCCCACCCCTGCGCCGCCGCCGGAATCCCATTTGTTCGTGCCTTTCCGCCGAAATCATTGAGAAGACATTGCGGCGCAATCGACCACGCCAGTTCTACACCTAACGAAAACCGGCCGTCGTCTCCAGTAACTTTGTGTTTCAATAATTTGCGGCGGAAAAAGCACCGTCGTTACCGCGCTTTGCCGACGCGGTCTCGAGCCTCTATACGTGCTCTACGAAAAAGGGGACACGCGTTGCGTGCCCCCTCCTCGTACGGGTCAAGCCCTGCCCATTCGGTACAGGTGCCTTAATTCGGGACCACGCCGCAGGCAATCCTGTCGCCGCCTCCGCCGTTGGGTTTCGGCTCATCCGCGTAATTGTCGCCGTCCTTATGAATCACCAGCGCACGGCCCCGCATGTCGGAGACTTTCAGATACGGAGCGAACAGCGTCCCGTTGTAAGGCACGCCGCCATCCTCGTCGGTCTGGATGTAGATGACAGGCAGGTCACCGAGGTGCCCACGCGCTGCCGACCCCATATGGCGACCGGTCTTGTTCGGATCATAGTGGCCCCCGGCCGCCATGCCCGCGGCGACGCCGCCCGAAGTCGAGCCGGGCCCGCAATTTCCGTTTTCGTGCAGATGAAAACCGTGCGGGCCGCCCGGCAGGTCCGTCAAGCCAATAGTGAGAACCAGGCCGTCGGGGGTGTCCGTCGCCTTGACGCTGCCGACCACGTCCCATACGCCGCGCGCGTTGATCTCACGCATTTCAACATTGACCTCGTCCGCAACCGCGGCCGAGGCGAACCCCAGGAGAGACCCGCTGACGACCGCAATCGTGAACGCATCCCTATTCATCCTTCATATCCTCCTCAAGAGTGCTGTGCCGACCCAGATTATCTGGCGCTACGCCGCAGTTATCTGTGTACGCGCGGGCGGCAAGGTAAGTGCCCATCGCAAAAATATGTATCGACCCATCGGCGGGATCCGCGGCCGACCATGCCACGGCCGGGTTGACACGCACGTGGGCCGGTCGTACATGTGCCGCAATACCGGTTACCCGGGCGCGTAGCTCAGCGGGAGAGCACCGTCTTCACACGGCGGGGGTCGCTGGTTCAATCCCAGCCGCGCCCACCATCCAGCCGCATGAATGGCAGTTTTCTGCTGGTATCGACGGCATTGTCGGGCAGCGGCGAATCCCGCGGCCGTGCCGGTAGCGAGCTTGCAATTTCGCCTGCACACCCTTCGGCGCGGCGTATCGGCCCAATCAGTCCTTGCGAACCGCCGCGCTATGTGCCCAAAAAACTACGGGTTTTCTTCCGTGACAAGCTCGTTATTATGGGCGGCAAGGACGGACGGCAGTGCCGTCTCGTGGTCCTTCCCGGCGATATGCCGGACCGAACAACGAACCAGAACTTGCAGGGAACAACACCGATGAAATTCCACAAAGCAATCGCCGCCGCTGCGGCGCTGACTCTTGTCGGCTTCGCGGCCGAGGCGCAGACGCTCGACGCAGTGAAGTCCCGCGGCCATGTCCTCTGCGGCGTCAGCCAGGGACTGCCCGGGTTTTCCAACCCTGACGACCAGGGCAACTGGACCGGCATCGACGTCGACGTTTGCCGCGCCATCGGCGCCGCGATCTTCGGCGACGACAAGAAGGTCAAGTACGTTCCGCTGTCCGCCAAGGAACGTTTCACTGCGCTGCAGTCGGGCGAAGTCGACGTGCTATCGCGCAACACCACGTGGACGTTCAGCCGCGACAACTCGCTGGGCCTCGAATTCGTCGGCGTCAACTACTACGACGGCCAGGGCTTCATGGTTCGCAAGGACCTCGGCGTGAAGAGCGCCAAGGAGCTGGCCGGCGCCGCGGTGTGCACGAACACGGGCACCACCACCGAGCTGAACGTGGCGGATTACTTCCGTGCCAACAAGATGGACTACAAGGTGGTGGCCTTCGAGAAGGCGGACGAGGTTGTCGCGGCCTATGATGCCGGCCGTTGTGACGTGTACACCACCGACCGTTCGGGCCTTGCCGCCCAGCGCACCAAGCTGAAGGATCCGGACGCGCACGTCGTGCTGCCCGAGATCATCTCCAAGGAACCGCTCGGCCCCGCCGTGCGCCATGGCGACAGCCAGTGGGGGGACATCGTGCGCTGGTCTTTGAACACGATGATCATCGGCGAGGAGCTCGGCATCACCTCGGCAAACGTCGACCAGATGAAGAGCTCGGCCAACCCGGAGGTCAAGCGCATGCTCGGCCAGGAGGCCAATTTCGGCGAGCAGCTCGGCCTCGGCCAGGATTTCGCCTACAACATCCTCAAGCGCGTCGGCAACTACGCAGAGAGCTACAACCGGAATGTCGGGCCCGACACGCCGCTCAAGCTCGACCGCGGCCTGAACACGCTGTGGAACGCCGGGGGCATCCTGTACGCCCCGCCGTTCCGGTGAGCCTGACGTAACGGACTGCGCCCCCGGCCCATGGCCGGGGGCGTTTCGTTTGTTTCGCACCGTGCCGGCCGCCGGCCGACACGGAAATGTTTGACTTGGGCTGGCCTTTCGTATTCGCTTACGCAAAACGACAAGACCGGACAGGGACGAATTATGGCGTCACGGGGAGACACCGCGGCTCGCGGCGGTTCCGCCTTCTGGAACGATCCGCGGTTCCGCAGCATCTTCTTTCAGCTGCTGCTGGTGATCTTTATCGCCGGGTTCGGCTGGTATCTGTTTCACAACACGACCGCCAATCTGGAGCGCCAGGGCATCGCCTCCGGATTCGATTTCCTCGGTTCCACGGCCGGATTCGGCATCATCATGACGCTGATCGAATACAGCGAGGAGTCGACGTACGGCCGCGCTTTCTGGGTCGGTCTCCTGAACACCATCCTGATGTCGGCGATCGGCATCGTGCTGGCGACGATCCTCGGCTTCATCGTCGGCATCGCGCGCCTGTCCACAAACTGGCTGATCAGCCGCATGGCGACGGTCTACATCGAGACCCTGCGCAACATTCCGCTCCTGCTGCAGATATTCTTCTGGTACTTCGCCGTGCTTCGGACGGTGCCCGGACCACGACAAAGCTATGCCCTCGGTGAATCGATCTTCGTCAACAACCGCGGCATCTATACGCCGAAACCGCTGTTCGGCGATGGCTTCGAGTTCATCGTAATCGGCCTGCTGGCGGCGATCGCCGGGATCATCGGTGTCAGGCGCTGGGCGCACCGACGTCAGGCAAGGACCGGCGAACAGTTCCCGATCTTCCTGACCTCCGTGGGAATATTACTCGGCCTGCCAACGCTGGGGCTTCTCCTCGCGCTGCTGATGTACGGCGGCGTGCCGCTTTCGTTCGATTATCCCGTACTCAGGGGGTTCAATTTCACCGGCGGCTTGGTGATGATACCGGAGTTCGTGGCCCTGCTGCTGGCGCTGGCAGCGTATACTGCCTCCTTCATCGCCGAGATCGTGCGCGCCGGCATTTTGGCGGTCAGCCATGGCCAGACCGAGGCGGCGCGCTCGCTGGGTCTGCGCAACGGTCCGACGCTGCGTCTGGTAATTATTCCGCAGGCACTGCGCGTGATCATTCCGCCGCTAACCAGCCAGTATCTCAATCTGACGAAGAACTCGTCCCTCGCGGCAGCGATCGCATATCCGGAACTCGTGTCGGTGTTTGCGGGGACGGTCCTGAACCAGACCGGCCAGGCCGTCGAGGTCATTGGCATTACGATGGCGATCTATCTTGGGCTGAGCCTTTCGATCTCCGCCTTCATGAACTGGTACAACCGGAAAATGGCGCTGGTGGAGAGGTGATGCGATGACCGATTCCACGCGAAGCAACGCGTCCGTCCGGCAAGAGCGTCATCCCGACCTGCCGCCGCCGCCCAGCGAGGTCGGCCTGTACGGCTGGCTTTATCACAACCTGTTTTCGACCTGGTACAATATCGTTCTGACGCTCATCGGCGGCGGCATCAGCGTCCTTGCAATATGGGTAGTTCTCGATTTCGTCGTGTTCGGTGCCGTTTGGACCGGCGAGGGTCGCGAGGCCTGCCAGACGGAGACCGGCGCACTGATCCACGCGTGCTGGGTATTCATCGGCGCGCGGTTCAGCCAGTTCATGTACGGCTTTTATCCCGTGGCCGAACGCTGGCGGGTCGATTTCTCCTTCCTGCTCCTCATCGTCGCAACGGTGCCGCTGTTCCTGCGCGAGGAATGGATCAAGCGCGGTATCGGTCTCGGGATTGCGGCGGCGGCGTCCATTCTGGCGCTGCCGGCATTTGGGATCGGTCCGGCCGTCGTCGTTGCACTGATGATGTTCGCGCCCTATGGCCTTAGCTTTGCGAGACTGGGCACGCTCCTGCCCACCAGCGATGACAATGCGGCGGTCGGCTTCGGCGTCCGGCTCGCGGTGGTCGTGGCAGCGGGGATCGCCAGCAGTTTCATTGCCCCTCTCCTGGGCTTTGGCTCGGAAGCCGGCGCCGTGGGGTGGATGGCGGCGTTCCTGGCCTTCGGCCTGGTCATGCTGAACCGGGCCACGGTGAAGGCCTGGATCACCTTCCTGCTGATCTTCATCTACCCCTTCGTTGCCTATTACCTTTGGGTCGGCGACGGGTTCGGACTGGTCTATGTGGAAACCGCCAAATGGGGCGGCTTGTTCCTGACCCTGGTGGTTGCCGGAACGGGCATCGCGGCATCGCTGCCGATCGGTATCCTGTTTGCGCTGGGGCGCCGCTCAGACATGCCGGCCATCCGCTCGGTCTCGATTGCCTTCATCGAGCTGTGGCGCGGCGTGCCACTGATCACTGTCCTGTTCATGTCGTCGGTCATGCTGCCGCTGTTCCTGCCGGAGGGCGTCAACTTCGACAAGCTGCTTCGGGCGCTGATCGGGGTCGCTCTGTTTTCGGCGGCCTACATGGCCGAAGTGGTGCGTGGCGGCCTGCAGGCGATTCCCAAGGGGCAATACGAGGCCGCGGCGGCGATGGGGCTGGGCTACTGGAAGATGATGCGGCTGGTCATCCTCCCGCAGGCATTGAAACTGGTCATTCCCGGCATCGTCAATACGTTCATCGGCCTCTTCAAGGACACGACGCTGGTCCTGATCATCGGCCTGTTCGACCTGCTGGGCATCGTGCAGGCGGCGACGACCGATCCGAAATGGCTCGGCATGGCCGTGGAAGGATACGTCTTCACGGCCTTCGTGTTCTGGATCTTCTGCTTCGGCATGTCGCGCTACAGCATGTATATCGAACGCAAGCTGCACACCGGCCACGCCCGGTGATCAATTCCCAGGGAGCTACGAAGAATGGCGGAGTCGTCAGTGGAACAAACGAGAATGCGGGTGTCCAGCGAACCGATGATCGAAATCACCGGGATGCACAAATGGTACGGCGATTTCCACGTTCTCAAGGACATCAACCTGACCGTCAACAAGGGCGAACGCATCGTCGTCTGCGGGCCGTCCGGTTCCGGCAAATCGACCATGATCCGCTGCATCAACCGGCTGGAGGAACACCAGCGGGGAACCATCATCGTCGACGGCATCGAGCTGACCAGCGACCTTAAACATATCGATCAGGTCCGGCGCGAGGTCGGCATGGTGTTCCAGCATTTCAACCTGTTCCCGCACCTGACGGTGCTCGAGAACCTGACGCTGGCGCCGATCTGGGTGCGCAAGATGCCCAAGGCGGACGCCGACAAGATCGCCATGAAATATCTCGAGCGCGTCAAGATACCGGAGCAGGCCCAGAAATACCCGGGCCAGCTGTCCGGCGGCCAGCAGCAGCGGGTGGCGATCGCGCGGTCGCTGTGCATGAGCCCGAAGATCATGCTGTTCGACGAGCCGACCTCGGC
>JABAOD010004146.1_pt3 | contig 37591 bp, 35 predicted proteins | sample 7062151 | NCBI WGS metagenome assembly JABAOD01 (sample SAMN14538626, study PRJNA623070) | marine sediment metagenome | biome: marine biome [ENVO:00000428]; feature: marine pelagic biome [ENVO:01000023]; material: deep marine sediment [ENVO:00002113] | place: India: Gulf of Khambhat ... | reverse complement strand
GGGTTGACCGAGGTCTTCAGAGGCCGGCGGTCTCTGGTCTACGAGCTGCAGGGCGCCTACCCTCGGGCCTATCTGGTCTCAGATTACGAGAGCGTGCCCGATTCTCTGGCCATCGATCGACTGCTCAGCCCTGAATTCGACCCTGCGGCCAGAGCGATTCTGGAGCCGGGCGCCCAGCTGCCGGTGGCCTCTTCGGAAGGCCGGGTCGAGTGGATCGAGCGCGGCGTCAATCAGTCGCGGCTCCGGGTCACCACCAGCGGGCCGGCTATTCTGGTGCTCGCCGACAATTACTATCCGGCCTGGCGGGCGCGGGTGGACACTGAGCCGGCCCCGGTGCTTCTGGCCGACTACAATCTGCGCGCCGTGCCGGTTCCCGCCGGCGATCACGAGGTGACGATCTACTACCGTTCGCCGCTGTTTCAGCGGGCGGTCTGGACCACGTCGCTGTCGCTCGTTCTGGTTCTTGGCGTCATCGCGGCGTCTCTAACCAAGCGTCTCAGGGCCGACGCCGAGCCGGGGGGCGCAGCTGTCTAGTCAGCGCGGCTCGGCACGCAGGGCCGCGGTTTGGACGCTTCAAATCGTCCTGACGGTCGCGGCGACTTTCTTCCTATTCCGCTCTCTGCGGCTCTCTTGGTCGCAGATCGCCCATCTGGACCCCATCGCCTGGCGCCCACGCCTGCTGCCCCTGACGGCCTCGTTCGCTGTGCTCCTGGCGGTCTTCACCTATCTGGTGGGGCTCTGGGCCCGCATGGTTAGAGGTCTCGGCGGACCGGTGCTGGGGCTTGGTGAGTCGGTGCGCATCTTCTTTCTCGCCAACCTGGGCCGCTACGTCCCGGGCAAGGTCTGGCAGCTGGTGGGGCTGGCTTACCTGGCGGGGAAGCGAGGCGTGAGCCTGCCCGTCGCATCCTCCGCCGCCGTCCTCGGCCAGCTCTTCTCCCTGGGCGCCGCCGCCCTGTTGGCGGCTCTGGCCCTGGCGGCCTCGGCGGGCACGCGGCTTCCGGGCGAGCTTCTGCCGGTCTCGCTGGCGCTGGCGGCCTTGATCGCGCTGCTGACCACCGTGCCCGCTGCCCTGCGGCTCCTGCTGCGTGTCGCGTTCCGGCTGGGACGGAGCGGGGAAAGCGTTCCGAAGCTCGACCCATGGTTCGGAGCGCGTTGGCTGGGTCTCTATCTGCCCGCCTGGCTCGGTTACGGCGTCGCTTTCGGCCTCCTCTGGTCCGGGTTCGCGCCGCTCACCCCCGTCTCCTGGCTGGCCGCCGTGGGTGGATTCTGCGGCGCCTATTTCCTAGGATACGCGGCCGTGTTCGCTCCGGCCGGCGTTGGGGTCAGGGAAGGGGCCATGGCGGTGCTGCTCGCCCCCTGGCTGGGAGCGGCACCGGCGACCGTGCTGGCTATCAGCGCTCGAATCTGGATGACCGTTGCCGAACTTCTACCCCTGGCGGGCGTCGGCTGGGTGGCCGCCGCGCGCTGGCTCCGACCCAAGACAGATGCGCGATGAACCCTAGCAGCGAGCTCACCCTTGTGGTGATGCCCACGTACAACGAGCGCGAGAACCTGCCGGTCATCGTTCCTCGAGTCCTCGCGCAGGACCGCGGCGTCCACGTCCTCATCGTGGATGACAATTCGCCCGATGGCACCGGTGAGATCGCGGATGAGCTGGGGGCCAGCCACGATAGAATCCACGTGATCCATCGCTCCGGAAAGCTCGGCTTGGGAACGGCTTACATCGCTGGGTTCAAGTGGGCTCTCGAGCGGGAGTACGAGTACATTTTCGAGATGGACTCTGATTTCTCACACAATCCCGAGCACATCCCCGAGTTCCTCGCCGCGGCGCGGGACCATGACCTCGTCCTCGGATCCCGCTATTTGAGGGGCGTGACCGTGATCAACTGGCCCATGTCACGTCTGATGCTGAGCTACTTCGCTAACCGGTACGCTCGGTTCGTGACCGGGCTGCCATTCACCGACACGACCGGCGGCTTCAAATGCTACCGGCGCCGGGTGCTCGAGGCTATCGATCTCGATGCGATCCGTTCCGAAGGCTACTCGTTCCAAATCGAGACGACCTTTCGCGCCTGGCGTCGAGGCTTCAGGATCGGCGAGATCAAGATCATCTTCACGGATCGCACCGAGGGAACCAGCAAGATGAGTGGCCGGATCGTCCGCGAAGCGGTCTGGCGAGTTTGGGCGCTGCGCCTCTTGCGGATATTGGGACGCATCTAGAGAGCACCGTGAACAGCACGAAGACGCGGGCGATATTCCTCGATCGGGACGGCACCGTCAGCGAGGAGGTGGGTTACGTCAACCATCTGAGGCGATTCCAGCTGCTGCCTCGCAGCCTGGAAGCGATCCGGCGCATCAATCAATCCGGATTTCTCGCCGTGCTCGTCACCAATCAGGCGGGCGTTGCCCGTGGCTACTTCAAAGAACGGCTGGTGCAGCAGGTCCATCGCAAACTGGCCGAGATGCTGGCCGCCGGGGACGCATACCTGGACGCGGTCTATTACTGCCCTCACCACCCGAGCGCCGGCGCGCCGCCGTACCGCCTGGACTGCGACTGTCGCAAGCCGCGACCCGGGATGGTTCGGGCGGCGGAGCGCGACCTCGGCGTCGATGTCACGCAGTCGTACATGGTCGGCGACAAACATTCGGACATCGCGTTCGCGCACTCGCTCGGCATGAAAGGCGTCCTGGTCAAAACCGGTTACGGCCTCGGGGAGCTCGAGCAGTGGGGTGACAGCTGGGATGACCGGCCCGACGCCGTCGCCGAGGACTTGCTCGGCGCCGTGGAGTGGATCCTCTCCAGGGGCGAAGCGAGATGAGCGGCAAGCTGGAACATTGGCTCGCGGCGTTGAAGGGGAAGCGGATCGTGGTCTGGGGCGATCTCGCGGTCGATCAAACGGTTTACGGGGACACCTCGCGCATCTCACGCGAGGCGCCCGTGCTGATCCTCGAGAAGGAGTGGGAAACCGTGGGGGCCGGCTGCGCGGGAAACGCCGTGCTGAATGTGGCAGCCCTGGGAGGGATCCCGGTCCCGGTCGGCGTGGTCGGGCGCGATGAGACGGGGACGCAGCTTTGCCAGCTGTGCGAGCGCCAGGGGATCGACACCAGCTACATCTTGCGGCGCCCGGCCATCGGCACGGCCGTAAAGATGCGGGTGCTGGCCGGTGGCCTACATACGGTCAAACAGCAGGTCATCCGTATCGACTCGGGAGGCGATTACGGGCGGGTGCCGGAGTCGCAAATACGCAGTGCACTCGTCTCGGCCCTCAGAAGTGCCGACGGTGTGATCGTTTCAGACTATGGGCTGGGCAGCGTCCGCCCGCGGCTGTTCGCCGCTGCCGTGCGACCCCGATCCATCATCAAAGTCATCGACTCGCGGCACGCGCTGCTCGATTTCGCCGGCGCCGACTCGGCGACGCCCAACGAGCCCGAGCTGGAAGAGGCGAGCGGGCTGACGCTGGGCGATGACGAGGAGGTGCTACAGGAGGCGGCGCGCAAGGTGTTGAAAGGGTCACGGCTCCGCGCCCTGCTGGTCACCCGCGGTAAGCGTGGCATGGCGCTGTTCGAGCCCCGGAAGAAACGCGTCGACATCCCCGTCGCCCGCGTCCAGGAAATCGTCGATGTCACCGGGGCAGGCGACACCGTGATCTCGACCTACACGCTGGCTCTGGCCGCCGGAGCCTCCTTCGCCGACGCGGCCCGCCTGGCCAACGTAGCTGCGGGCCTGGCAGTGATGAAGCGAGGGGCGGCGGCCCCCGCCGCGAGCGAGGTTGCCGCCGCCCTCGGCGAGCTCACGGGCTCATAGACCCGTTGCTTCGACTCCTTCCAAGGTAGCCGAAAGATCGGGACCGTCGATCAGCAGTTGTGCAAGGGGTGTTGCGTCTACGGGTGAAGGAAAGGGGAAAAGCGGGGAGGAAGGGATGGAGGCGAGCAGGGCTCCTAAGTAACATAATATGTATTATGCGCCCATAAGCCGTGCCTCCTTTTTCACCTCACGCCCCTCTCAGCGGGTCTGCAGAACGGCCTCGTCTCCGGCACCCGCGCTTCCGAGAGGCTTCGCCCGCAGCTCCGCCACCCGCATCTCGTAGAAAGCCCGCGCCGCCGCATCCTCGGGCGTCAGCTCCACCAGCTCCTCGTACAGGCGGGCCGCGTCCTCCCGTCTGCCGCGCGCGGCCTGCAGACGAGCCGCGCCCTCCAGGCCCCGGCTCTTGGCCACCCGCGAGCGGGCGGATCGCCCGATCTGCTCGTACACGCTGATCGCCGATGCCGTATCGCCGACTTCCTCGTGGGCCGCCGCGAGCAGGAACGCCGCACGCATCGACAGCACGTCTTTCGAGATATCGACCGTGGCGCGCCGGGCTGGCTCGATCGCTTCGCTGGCTCGGTTGGCTTGAAGCAGCGTCTCCGCCAACAAAACGCGCGCCTCCTGGGCGTACGGCGACGTCCCGTACTGGATCAGGTAGGCACTGATCCGATCCGCCAGCTGGTTGGCGCTGCCCGTCTGGAGCTGTGCGCGCAGCGCCCGCATCTCCGTCGACGCCGCCTGGCGAACCTGCCGCTGATAGTCGAAGTAGTAGCGGACTCCAAAGACCAGGATCGCCACGGCACCGAGCCCGAGCACCAGAGCCCGGGTATGGCGCTGGGCCCAGGCCAGTAGCTGCATGCTGGTGGCGACGAAACGGTCCTCGCCGCTGGTGTGTTGTGCCATCCCTCTATTTCTCCTGCCGTCTCTTGGCGGCGAGATAGCCGGCCGCGAAAGCGCGCGGCACGGCGATGTCTGCCGCGAGCGGTCTCAAATCGTCGATCAGCGCCTGGATGCGCTCGCCCTCATCGCCCGCCAGCAGCTCACGACTCAGCTCGGTCAGCCGCTCTGCGGTGTCGCGCGCTTCGCCCGGCTCGGCAGATCCGTCTTCAGGCGCCACAGCGGGCTCGAACTCGTCGCGCTCGAGCGGACCCGCGGCCGTCGTCGCGTCCGGCCCAAAGAGGTAGGATGGGAACTCGTAACCCTCCCCTTCCTCCTCGCTCAAATCGTGAGTCGCCACCTCTGCCTCGTCATCGCCCGCGACGCCGATCGGCTCGAACGCGGCTTCTTCCGACGCCGCTTCGTCGCTTGCCGGCTCAAAGGGCGGCCCGATCGCCACCGTCTTGAACTCGGCCAGGACGGGCTCCGCCGGTTCAGCCTCCTGTGGCTCGCGGATCTCGGCTTGCGCGGGGGGCGCCTCCTCCGGCTCGGACGCTTCCAACTCCGTCACCCACTCGCCGGCGTCGGCCTCTACCGGCACCCTCTCAAAGGTGACATCGATCTCCTCGGCCCCCATATCAGATTCCCAGGGCACGCCGGCAGGCTCGGGCTCCGGCGCAGGCGTGGGAACCTCTGCCGGCTCCTCGGAACCTGGGTGGTATGGCGGCGCGAACTCTTTTCTCTTGGCCGTGTCGCGTTGGGGCGACCCGGCACCACCGATAAACGGGGTCGGAATCGTGGGCACGCTACTTCTCCTTCCTCGGCGCCAATCGCAGCCCGAAATCTACCACCCGAGCAGTCCGGGTCAAACCGCCGCAAACCCCGTCAGTGCGTGTACTTCAACACCACGAAGCCGAGGACAAGCGCCACGACGAAGGCGATCGACAGCAGGTTGAAGTAGCGGTCGATGAACCCCCGGATCTGCGGCCCCCAAATGCGGATCAGCCCGGCGACCAGGAAGAAGCGGGCACCGCGGCTCACGGCCGAGATGATCACGAACGGTATGAAGGGCACGGCGAACGCCCCGGCCGCGATGGTGAAGACCTTGTACGGTATCGGTGTAAAACCCGCCGTACCCAGCGCCAGAACCAGGTTGGCGCGATACAGGTCACCGACGCGCTCGAAGGCCGCCACCGCGTCGTAAAACTCGATGATCGATCGACCGACCAGCTCGTACAACTGGAAGCCGATCAGGTAGCCGAGCACCCCGCCCACGACGGATCCGACCGTACAGAGGGCGGCGAAGTGAAGACTCCGCCGCGGCCGGCCGACGCAGAGGGCGATCAACAGGACGTCCGGGGGCACCAGGAAGAACGACGCCTCGACCAGGGCCAGAATGAACAGCGCCAGCGAGCCGTAGGGCGACTCGGACCACCCGAGCACCCAGTCGTAAACCGCCCGAACCCAGCGTCCCGGACCGGACCGGCGACTCCGCTCGCCTGGGCCGGCCGCTAGCACGGCGTCACCCGCTCGGTCTGCACTTCGACACCGTCGGCACCGCGAAGGGCTACGAACTGCACTTTCGCTATGACTTCGTCCGTCAACGACGCCTCATCCGTACGCACCATACGGTGAAGCTCCTGAGACTTTTCGTCACCGAGGGGTATCAATAGCTGCCCTCCTGGGCGGAGTTGTTCGATCAATGGGCGCGGGACATCACGCGCCCCGGCTGACACGAGGATGGCATCGAAAGGCGCGTACTTCCGCCAACCGTAGCTGCCGTCTCCGGCGCGAACGGCCACGTTGGTGAAGCCCAGAGCTTCGATGCGGGCCCGGGCCGCGGCCGCCAGTTCCGGGACGCGCTCGATCGAGAAGACTTGCCGGCAAAGGGTGGCGAGCAGCGCGGTTTGGAAGCCGGACCCGGTGCCGACCTCGAGAACTTTCTCGTTTCCCTTCAACCCCAGGCTTGCCAGGTAGAGCGCATGGGTGGTCGGGCGTGAGATCGTCTGCCCATGCCCGAGCGGGAGCGCCTCGTCGGCGTAGGCGCGGGCCTCAAAGACGGCCGGCACGAAGAGGTGCCTCGGCACCCGATCGAAGGCGTGAAGCAGAGCCAGATCGCGCACGCCGGCCTCTCGCAGCCGCTCGATCAGTCGGCGGCGCCCTTCCCGTTGTGAGGTCAGATCTCGAGGCGGATGTCCCATGCGCCGATGCCTTCGAGCAGTTTGTAATTGGTAAGATCTAAGTGCAGTGGTGTCAGTGAGATATACCCGGCGGCGATCGCGCGAAAATCCGAGTCTTCTCCGCCGGACCAGCGGCTTTTCCCTCCACCGATCCAGAAATACTCCCGTCCGTAGGGATCACGGCTGCGGGTCAACGACTCGATGTAGACGCGGCGGCCGAGCGTGGCCACACGCACACCGCGAATCTCGCTGGGCGGCACGGGCGGAATATTCACGTTGAGTAGAGTGCCTTCGGGAAAATCGCTCCGATGCAGGATCTGGGTCAGGAGCTGCCAGAGCACCATCTCGTACTCGTCGCCTGGCGGCTCGAACTCATCGGTCGCATAGGAGATGGCCACCGACGGGATCCCAAGCAGCGTCGCCTCCATCGCCGCGGCGACGGTGCCGGAATACAGCACATCTTCGCCGAGGTTGGGACCGTGGTTCACGCCGGACAAGACGAGACCCGGCGTTTCATCCAGGATGGCGCCTCCCAGCGCCAGCAGGACGCAGTCTGTGGGCGTACCGTCGACGTGGTAAACGCCGGCAGCGGTTTCACGAATGCGCAGCGGACGATGAACGGTCAGGGCGTGGCTCGCGCCGCTTTGCTCCCGATCCGGGGCGACGACCACGACGGGACCCAGCTGCGCTGCCACCCGAGTGAGGAGAGCGAGTCCGGGCGCCAGATATCCGTCGTCGTTCGTGCAAAGGATGGCTTTAGTCGGGCTTTGGCTTTCCAGCATTCAAACACCATTCCTGATCGGCCGCGCTCGGGATGGCGTCGGGATCTGCCCGCCACCCATCATCGCTGTGTCGTGCGCGGCCACCGGCTTCAGAAGAAGTTACGCCTGGAGACTGCCGCTGATCCTGAGGATTCGGGGGGTGCCCCGCGTTCCTCCCCGCCCCGGGCCTCCCAGGGCGCTCGCGGGCCGTCGCTCGCGCGGGCCCACGAAAACCCCGCAATATATGCGCTTAGGGGGTTGAGGTCATGCCCGGGATCGGTAGACGGTAGAGCGTAGCCGCAGACGGTGGAGGGTTCGGCCCGTAGACGGTAGTGATCGGTAGTCCGTCGCGTGCACCACCGTCTACCGCCGATCGTCTACCGTTTACCGACTCTCCGGTGGCGGTTCAAGCGTGTCGATGAGCTGCTGCAGACCCTTTCGCAGCTTGCGGAGCCCCTCGCGATTCAGCGCCACATCTGCCGCCTCCTCCAACTCACCTTCCTCCCGGAGCTTTTCGAGCTTCCGCCGGGCTCCGTCGATCGTGTACTTTTCGTCGTAGAGCAGATGCTTGACCAGCTCGATCACCTTGATTTCGCGCGCCCGGTAGACGCGGTTACCGGCGCGGTTCTTTGAGGGGCTGATCTCTTTGAACTGCGTCTCCCAGTAGCGGAGGACGTGCGGTTTGAGTCCGGCTAGCTCGCACACCTCCCCGATCGAGAAGTACTCTCGACGTGCGATGCGTTCACGCATCGTTGCCTCCCCAGTACTCCGGCTTAGGCGATCGAAGCATTAGATCGGCCGTGGCCCGCCGTGGCGACTTGCCCTCGAAAAGAATGTGGTGTACCTCATCGACGATCGGCATCTCGATCCTGTGCCGTTGCGCCAACTCGCGCGCTGCCCGGGTCGTCTTAACGCCCTCCGCGACCATCCTCATGCTGGCGAGGATTTGATCGAGCGATTCCCCCTGCCCCAACCGCATCCCCACCGTCCGGTTGCGGCTCAGCTCGGATGTACAGGTCAAGACGAGGTCGCCGAGACCCGCCAGCCCCGCAAAAGTCGTAGCGCGAGCGCCCATCGCCACACCAAGCCGGATCATCTCGGCCAGACCGCGGGTGATCAGCGCCGCCCGACTGTTGCTCCGGTAGCCGAGACCCGCCGCGATGCCCGAGGCGAGCGCAATGACGTTCTTCAGGGCAGCGGCAAGCTCTACGCCGAGCATGTCCTCGTTGGTGTAGACGCGAAACCGGTCCGTGTTGAAGAAGGCCTGGACCTCTTGGGCCATTTTCTGGTCGTGCGAGGCGGCGACGATGGCGGTGGGATCACCTTCGCCCACCTCGCGCGCGAAGGTGGGCCCCGACAGTACCACGGGCGTATGCTCGGGCAAGAGAACGGAGAGGATCTCGCTGGGGCGGCTCAAAGTCTCCACCTCGAGACCCTTGGTCGCCGAGAGTATCAGCGCCCCGCCCGGGACATGCGGTGCCGCCGCCTGCATTACGGTGCGAAACGCGTGCGAGGGAACGACGGCGATGACCAGGTCCGCTCCCTCGAGGGCGTCGGCGTGCTCGACGAAGACCTCCACCGAATCGGGGAGCACGACCCCCGGTAAGTAGTCCAGGTTCTGCCGCCCCTCGTTGATCTGTTCGGCCACCGCCGGCTCGTAGCTCCACATTCGCACCTGGTGGCCCTTGTCGCCCAGCACTCTGGCCAGCGCCGTGCCCCAACTGCCCGTTCCGATCACCGTCGCTCTACCCATAGGGCTACGCTCCGCTCGCCGTCTCGCCGCTTCGAGATCCCGCCTCGCTTCGCGGCGCACCGGAACCCCGCGCGATGCGCGGCTCGCGCCCGGCCGCCAGCCGCCGGATGTTCGAACGGTGCGTCCACCACACCAGAGCCGCCAGCGGTAGGCTCGTCCAGAAGACGAAATCGAAGGCGTGTCCGCTCAGCACCAGAACCAGCGGCAGCAAGGTCGCCGCGAACAGGGAGGCCACGGACACGATCCGGGTCAGCAGCACGACGGCGAGCCAGCCCGCGAACACCAATCCCACCGCGGCCGGTGCGAGGGCGAGGTAGACTCCCGCCCCCGTGGCGACGCCCTTGCCACCGCGAAAGCGTAGCCAGAGCGGCGCGATGTGTCCGGCCACCGCCGCCACGCCGTAGGCCAGGGCCAGCTGTGGGACCTCCAGACGATCGAAGCCTGGAAAGAACCAGGCGGGCGCAAAGCCCTTTGCCACGTCGACGATCATGCAAACGGCGGCCGGCGCGAACCCGGCGGCGCGATACAGGTTGGTTGCTCCGAGATTACCGCTCCCCCAGGCTCGCAGATCGATGCCCCTCAGGTAGCGGGCCAGGATCAGACTGGTCGGGAACGACCCCAGCAGATAAGCGGCGCACAGTAGCCCGGCGATGATCATGCGCGCCCTCTCCTGCGCGCCCGCAGCTTGAACCTCAGGGGCGTGCCATCAAAGCCCCAAGCTTGACGGAAACCGTTGATCAGATAGCGCAGGTAATTGACGGGCACATCGCGCGGATAGTTCGTCCACAGCACGAAGAGCGGTGGACCTGTCGCGACCTGCGTCGCGTAATAGAACCTGATCGGGCGCCCGCGGCGTTCCGGAGGCTGGACCGCTTCCGTCAACATTCTCAGTCGCTCGTTGAGCTCGTGGGTCGGTACTCGCCTGGACCGTTCCTCACCGACCTGACAGGCGATGTCGAGGGCCCGCCGGACCCTCTGCCCGGTAAGCGCCGAGATGAAGATGATCGGAACCGCCCGCAGCATCGGCGCCCGCGCCCGCAGCGCTTTCTCGAAGCGAGCGGCGGTATGCGTGTCTTTTTCGATCAGGTCCCATTTGTTCACGGCCAGCACGACCCCGCAGCCTCGCTCCCAGGCCAGCTTGGCGATGCGAAAATCCTGATTGCCGAGTCCTTGCTTGGCGTCGGCGATCACCAAACACACATCGGCGCGATCGATCGCCCGCAGGGTCCGCACCACCGCCCAGTATTCCAGCGACTCGGTCACACGGCTCCTCTTCCGCAGACCGGCCGTGTCGATGAAGACGAACCTCTTACCATCTTGCTCGAACGGCGTGTCGATGGCGTCGCGCGTCGTCCCCGCTTCCTCTGCCACCACGAGACGCTCGGAGCCCAGCACCCTGTTGATGAAACTCGACTTCCCCACGTTCGGCCGGCCCACCACCGCCAGCCGCAAGCCCGGCGCGTCACTCTCCGCGACTCTCGCCGGCAACCGCTCCACGATCAGGTCCAGCAGGTCACCGCTTCCCTTCCCACTCGCGGCCGACAGCGGAATCGGCTCGCCGAGACCCAGGGCGTAGAACTCGAAATGCTCCGTGCCTTCCGGCAGGTTGTCTATTTTGTTGACGACGACGACTACATCGCCGCCCCGTTTGCGCAGCAGCTCCGCTATGTGCTGATCCAACGGGTGCATCCCTTCGCGCCCGTCGACCATCAAGACGAGCAGATCGGCACCCTCCATTGCGGCCAGCGCCTGACGTCGAACCGCCCCCTCTAATTCGCCCGTCGCCTGCTCGACGATCCCGCCGGTATCCACGACATAAAAGCGTCGACCGCCCCACTCGGCTTCGGCCAGATGAACATCCCGCGTCACGCCGGGGCGGCTGTCGACGATGGCGCGACGACCGCCGACCACCCGATTGAAGAACGTCGACTTCCCCACGTTGGGGCGACCCAGGATGGCGACGGTCGGCAGGGCCACGGCCTCTCTGTTCCTCGTTTCCGCCTCGGCCCCGCTCCCCGAGGCATCAGAGATCGTGGCCGGCGAGGCTTGGTGCATGAGATTGCCTAGTGCATGTGTAAGGTAGGTGCGCTTAAGCACAAAACTAGGTGTGACTTATGCCTTGTCAACTGCAGCGCTACTAGAGGGTGACCGCTGGACCGCGGCTCGCCACTTCGGCCTCAGGCTCGGCCCGGCAGAAGCGCCATCACCTGTCCAATAAAGAACGAGGGGGCGACCCTGCCGCCCCCTCGCCCGTCAGGACCCTTCGATCGCGTCCGACTCAGCGGCTCCCGGTCGGCTGCGGCACGGTGCCCGCACGGCGGTAGCTGACGCCCGAGATGGCCGCGGACGATTCAGTCGTCACCGTGAACTGGGCTTCCGTCTCCTTCTCCGGGAGGGTGATGCCCGCGTTCTCGCTGGCGAGGACCTCACCGTCATCGCCATGGAAGTCGAACTGCAATTCGAGCTGGCCGCCCGGCTCCAGGCTGATGTTGTGGATGTAGCCTGTGAGCGTGTAGCTCCCCTCGCCGGCGGCGAGTGACAGTTCCACGATCTCGACCGCCATCGCCTCATGCTTCTCGAGAACCTCGAGCGCCTTCTCCGGCTGGTTCAGCTCGCGGTACGCGTTGGCGAGCAGAGCCATATGGTTCTTGTTGAGGGGATACCGCTCGACCAGCTTGGCCGCCACAACCGCAAGCGAGTCGTAGTCCTGAGCGGAGAAGACGGCGAACGCTAGCTGTGCCAGAGATCCGGGACGATAAGGCTGCGCGTCGAGTGCTTTTGTGAAGGCGCGGATCGCCTCGGCACTCATCCCGATCGTGTTGAGACCGAGACCGACGTTGTGGTACTCGTCCGCCGTCAGATCATCGCGGCGGCTGAGCACGCCGTAGTAATTGTTCGCCTTCTCGCGCAGCGCCTCAGCTTCCTCCAAAAGCGCAGTCTTCTGGGCACCTTCCTCCAGCAGCTCGGCCTCCGAGGTCGCCTGCTGTGATGCCCGCGTCAACACGACCGCGGCGTTCGTCAGCGCATCGACGTTCTCCGGGTCGTCCCTCAGGAAAGACTCGTAGGCTTCCGCCGCTTCCTTGTATCGATCCTGGAACGCCAGCATCTGAGCCATGTTGAACGTTGCCGCCCGACTGTACTCCTGCTTCTCAGCATCCTCGAGACGCTGCGAAGGGCTTTCCATGATCTGCAACGCCATCCGGTAGGCCTCGATCGCTTTCTCCTGGGCAGCCCGCTGCTCCTCAGCGCTCGACGCCGCTATCGCCTTGTTGGCAAAGATGGCTCCAGTCTGGAGCAGCGGCTGCGGCAGCTTCTTGTATACCTGGTACGCGACCTCGTACGAGGCTAACGCCTTTTCGGTGTCACCTGCGTTCGAGTACTGAACGCCCCTGTTGAAGGCGCGGACCCAAGCATCGTAACGGAGGGTGTCGAGGGTTCCGGCATAACAGGTCCACATCTTCTCCGCCATCGTCCAAACACTGTCCGCGCCGATGTAGTCCCCCAGGCCGACGTAGGCCTGACCGGCCAACTCGTAGTTGCGTGGATTGTCGGGCTGCTTCTGGAACCCCTCGGTCAGCACCTCGAGCGCCTGCTCATAGCGCCGCTGCTTGTCTTCGAGTCGCGGGTTCTGACGTGCCCTTTGCAGGTACAGCTCGGCGCTGGTCGCCCACGTGCCGCCACGTGGCTTTTTCCCTTTACAATCCTGCGCCACCCCAACCTCCGGCAGCGTCAGGATCGCCAGCAGCGTGGCACCTCCCGCCAGTGCCGTCAAACGAGCCAAACTCATGGAACTCCTCCCTTGGGCGTGAACGGCTGCCCCGACTGTTGTCGTGCGCCAAGTTGTAGTCTAGCTGACGCCCGACCGCCTCTCCAGCAGTCGCTCGATCGCCAGCCGCGCCTCCAACGCCGAAATCCCCAGTGCACGGGCTGCCTCAATAACGTCATCATACTCCGGCTTGCAACGAACGTGCCCCTCGGGGGTTCGGCTTGTCTTTATGCGAATCGTGAATCCGCGCCATTCTATCGTGTTCGTGGCGCGAGGCAATACCTCGCGCTCGACCTGCCAATATCGTAGCCCCAGGGTGGTGCTGGCCGCGAAGAGGGCTCGGCCGACCTCCTCGCGGTGACCTTCTGGCACCAGCGCCTCGACACGCAGGCCACTGCGCCCCTTTTTCATCATGAGCGGAAACGCCCAGACGTCGATGGCGCCAGCGACGTGTAAGGCCTCCAGCAGCGGGGGCAGGTACTCCGGCGACATGTCGTCGATGTCCGCTTGCAGCACGCTCATCGGTCCGCGCGCATCCAGCTCGGCCAGTGTCAGACGCAAACAGTTGGGGTGTGTCGCTGGATCACGGCTCCCTGCCCCGAAGCCGGAGCGGATCGGTGTGAAGGGTCCCGGGAGACCCCGGCCGCCGGTGAGCACCGCGAGGAGCACGGCGCCTGTCGGTGTGGTCAGCTCGCCTTCCAGCTCGGACTCGTAAACCGGAAGTCCTTCCAGCAGTTTCAGCGTGGCGGGCGCGGGTAAAGGCAGTCTGCCGTGAGCGGCCTTCACCCAGCCGCGGCCGACGGCCACCGCCCGGGTGTAACAGCTTTCGATTCCCAGCTCCGGTATGGCACCGACGGTCGCGATGATGTCGATCAGCGCGTCCGCCGCGCCCACTTCATGGAAATGAACCTGGTCCGACGGGACGCCGTGAAGCGCACCCTCCACTTCGGCCAGCCGGCGGAACGCGTCGACGGCGTGCGATCGAGCCCGCGCATCGATCCCAGCCGCTTCGACGATCTCCAGCACATCCTCGAGCCGTCGTGTCACCGTCGGTCCCGAGGTTTCGACGCGGACAGCCCAGGCCTGGAGGGAACCACGCTTGACTCGGGCGGCACCTAGCTTCGCCCGTAAGGGCAGCGAGCTGACGAGCTGTTCCAGCCATTCCAGCGGTAGGCCGAGATCGAGCAGACCGCCGAGGATCATGTCTCCGCTGACCCCTGAGAAGGGGTCGAAGATCAGGCAGCGCGTCCGCTCACTCATCTCCCTACAGCCGGGTCGCCGGCGGTGAACATGACCGTGAGAGTCCAGCGCAGCGCCAGCGCCCTCTTGGGACCACTGAGCGGCTCGCCGGCGAAGCCGGACTCGCTGGCCCAGAAGGGCACCGAGACCATAACGGCGATCCGGTCGTAGCCACCGGTGAACGCGGCGCCGAAGTCCGACCACAACGACGCGACCTCCAGGCTGCGGGCGCGGAAGCGGCCCAGTTCGTTGTCCTCCCCGGCCGGCAGCTCACGCCAATCGAACAGCAGAGCTCCGTTGTCGCGGAGGCTTTCGGGACCCAGACGGTCGGGCAGCCCCGGAAGCCAGGCCACTTCGAAAAAGGCTGATAGACGACCCCAGAATCCCCGTCGCGACTCGACGGTCCGACCCAACTCGCCGGAGGCGGCAACATAACGCTTGACCAGCGGCCGGGTCTCCTCATAGCTGCGCAGGTTCGGTCCTCCCGGCACGAAATACGGGATATCGCCGCCCACGAACGGAAGGTCGCTGAATAGCGCGCCCCGGGCGTCAAGATACGGATTGAGCCAACGTGTGACTGGATCGGCTCCCGCCAGCAGGAAACGTCGCTGATGGGGCGCGTCACCCGAGCTCCAACCGCCTGCCAGACGGAGCGACCAGTCGGAGCGCCGCCAGAATCCGCCGACCCGAGCCTCCAATTCGCCGCGCAGATAGTCGTGATCGCCGCCGGCCAGCTTCAGCCCGGCGGCGAGGCTCGCGCGCAGCCGGGGTGACCGCCAGGCACCGGAGCCGCGCTCCGCTTCTGCGACGACGGCGACATCCTCGCCGCGGCTCCAAGCGTAAGGCGTCTCCAGCTGGACACAAGGCACCGACGGGGCAGCGTCCGGACAGGCGAATAAGGGGACGGTCGTCAGATAACGCTCATCGTCCAGCCACACCGCGGATATCCCGACAGCCAGCCGATCGGTCTCAGCCGGTGTCTCCCCCTGGCTGGACAGCACCGAGTATTGGGCCGAGACGGCGCCACGACCGTGCAGCTCACGAAACGCGATCAACCCCCGTTCGAATTGCGCAACAGCCTCGAAGGCTGAGGGTGTGCCCGCGTCCGGCGCAGTACCCAAACCCAGGCCGAGCCAGAGGCGCGCGGCACCGAAGTCGCGCCGCAAGGCCGCCCCGACCACACAGCAGCCTTCATCGTTCCCATCCACGGTGTTGAACCAGAGGAGCGGGAGCACCTCCAGGTCTTGCGGCAGCGCCGGGCTCCACCAGTAAGGCACGGCCGGGAGCGCGGCCTTGCCAATCAGAGCCGACTGGGCCGCCGCGCCCATCGGCATCAGCGAACCGAGCGCCAGCAGGCAGGAAAGCAGAGAGGTTAGGCGTCGCATCGTTTCAAGCGCGGTACTTCAGCCAGGCGCCGGTATTGAAGAGCACGACACGATCGTCCGAACGGACGTGGCCTTCCGCCTTCAGACGTTGCAGCCCGGCGAGGGTCGCTCCTCCTTCCGGGCACGCCTCGACCCCGCACCGGAGCAACTCCGCTGTGCCGCGGATCAGCTCGGCATCGCTGACCGCAACGGCGGCCCCCCCACTCTCACGCACGGCGCGCAGGATCAGGAAGTCTCCCAGCGCCGAGGGAACCCGCAGGCCAGAGGCGATCGTTTCCGCAGCCGCCCAACGCTCGGCCACCTCCTTGCCGGTCTGCCAGGCGCGGACGATGGGCGCGCAGCCCGCCGCCTGGACCACGTACATGCGAGGGCGCCGTCCCCTCTCGATCCAACCCAATGCCTCGAGCTCGGCGAACGCCTTCCACATCCCGATGATCCCAGTTCCGCCTCCCGTGGGGTAGATGATGGCGTCCGGCAACGCTCCACCCAACTGCTCGCACATCTCATAGCCCATCGTCTTCTTCCCCTCGACCCGGTAGGGCTCCCGCAGGGTCGAGACGTCGAAGAATCCGCTCTGTTCGGCGAAGGCGCGAGCCTGCACCCCGCAGTCGCTGATCAAACCTGGAACCAAGACGACCTGAGCCTCCAGCGCCCGGCACTCGGCGATGATCGCCGGCGGCGTGTCTCGCGGCATATAGACCCGCACCGGAATCCCAGCGCGCGCCCCGTAAGCCGCGAGAGCGCCGGCGGCGTTTCCGGCCGATGGCGCGACGAACCCGCAAGCGCCACCGGCCACCGCGCGGGTCACCGCCGCAGACATCCCGCGCGCCTTGAACGATCCGGTCGGGTTCAGCGCCTCCTCCTTCACCCAGACCTCGGCCACGGCCAGCTGTTTCGCCAGCCGGTTCATCGGGAGTAGCGGCGTGCCACCCTCCCCCAGCGTGACGGGCTCTTCTCCCTTCGCAAGAGGCATCGCCTCACGATAGCGCCACATGTTCCACGGACGTCCGGCGAGGTGCGCGGGCCGGAGTTGTTCGGCGACGCGTTCAAGGGGGTAGCGAGCCAGGAGCGGAGCGCCGCACTCTTGGCAGACGCTGGGCGTGCCCGCCGGGTCGTGGTGCTTCTCGCAGCGCGAGCAGTGGAGCGTGAAGTCAAGCGCCATCTCTGGATGTCCCGGAACGCTTCGCCAGCTCACGCGCCTGCTCGATGACCCGCAGCGTGGTGGCCTTTCCCTGTAGAGCGAACACGTCCACGAGCTCGGGCCCCTGAGTCGAACCGGTGACGGCCGCCCGAACCGGCATGAAGAGATCCCGCCCTTTGATCCCGACCTCCTGCCCTGCCGCCCGGATCGCGGCGACGGCCACCGCGCCGTCCCAGTCCTCCACCCGCTTCAGCGCCGAGTGAACCGTCTCCAACAACAACGGCACATGAGGCGCCCGCAGACTCTCCACCGCCTCCGGATCCCAGCGCATCGGGTCTGGCGGGTAGATCTGGGGTAGAAACCGCCGCGCCCCCTCGAGCGTGGTAATCCGCTCCTGGATCGCCGTCGCCACCCGCGTTCGCTCGGCGTGGTCCCCGGGCAAGTCTTCCCCGAGCTGCGCCGCCAGGCGCTTCGCCAGCTCGTCAGGGCTCAGGCGCCGGATGTACTCGCCCGACAGCCACTCCAGCTTGTCCGGATCGAGCCGGACGTCGCTGGCTCCGATGCGTGACAGATCGATCTCCTCGACCAGCCGCGCGACCGGCAGCACTTCGTCGCCGCTCGGGCTCGACCAGGACAGCAGCGAGAGGTAGTTGATCAACGCTTCGGGGTCGTAGCCGGCGTCCAGGTAATCCTTCAGGCTGCGGGCGCCGTGTCGCTTCGAGAGTGGAGCGCCATCCGGGCCCAGCACGTGCGGGACGTGCAAGAACTCGGGGGGGTTGAGCCCGAGCGCCTGATAGAGCATGACCTGCCGGGGTGTGTTGGCCAGGTGTCCGACGCCGCGAATGACGTGAGTGACCTTCATCTCGCTATCGTCGACCGCCACAGCGAAGTTGTAGGTGGGCGATCCATCGGACTTGAGGATCACGAAATCGTCAAACTCCGAGGCGTCGAAGCGTATCTCGCCGCGCACCACATCGTCCACCCGCGTGACGCCGGTCGGCACGCAAAACCGAACGGCCGGGACTATCCCCCGTCCACGGTAGCGCTGTTCCCCCTCAGGCCCGAGGCTGCGGCAGTGGCACTCGCCGCCCCCGTTTGCGCTTCGGGTACGCCCCGCCGTTTTCTCACCCTCCGTCGGCGGGCAATAACAGCGGTAGGCCAAGCCCGACTCGATCAGCCGTTGCGCCGGCTTCAAGTAGATTGGCAGACGCTCGCTCTGCCGATACGGACCATAGTCTCCGCCGACGTCGGGCCCTTCATCCCAGCGAAGCCCCAACCGCCGCAGCGAGGCGATGATCTCATTCTCTGAACCCTCGACGTTGCGGTCGACATCGGTGTCCTCGATCCGCAGGATGAAGCGGCCGCCGCAGTGCTGGGCGTAAAGCCAATTCAACACGGCGATGCGGGCGTTGCCGAGGTGCAGCTCACCGGTGGGACTGGGCGCGAAACGAGTCCGGACACTCATCGGTTTGGCAGGACGTGCCGTTTTTGCTGTGCTGGGTTATAGCGCGGCTGAAGATAGGCGCGCCACTGAAGGCGAACAAGCTCCATCTAGCCCGATCCGTCCGCGTCCTGAAGGTGGCGTGCGATTTCCGCGGCCAAGCGCGGCCCGATCCCGCGCACCCGGGCGATGTCCTCGAGCTTGGCCTCGCGAACCGCCTTCAGGCTGCCGAACGCCTCCAGCAACGCCTGTTGCCGCGCCGGGCCCACACCCGGTACGTCGAGAAGGACCGATCGCAAGGTTCGCTGTCCGCGGCGCAGCCGATGGTATCGGAGGCCGAAGCGGTGGGCCTCGTCGCGGACCTGCTGAAGCAAGCGCAGGCCGGGTTCACGTCGTGGCAGGCGGAGGGGCTCCGATCGATCCAGGGTGAAGACCAGCTCCTCGCGTTTGGCCAATGAGATCACCGGGAGGTCCGGCACGCCCGCCCGTTCCAGCGCCTGGGCCGCCGCGGAAAGCTGGCCCCGACCGCCATCCACGAGTACCAGATCAGGAAGGCGTCGCTCCTCTTCCAGCCGCCTCGTGAAGTAGCGCCCCACGATCTCCTGCATCGCGGCGTAGTCATCGACCCCCGCCACCGACTCGATCTTGAAGCGGCGGTACTCGTTCTTGAACGGATGGCCGTTCTCGAACCAGACGGCGGCGCCCACCGGCTCCGCGCCCTGGATGTTCGAGACGTCGAAACCCACGATCGCCCGCGGCACGCGCTCGAGGTTCAGCTCGCCCCGCAGTGAGTGCAGCGCCGAGGGTGCCCGCTTGTCGGCCTGCCCCTCGAGCAGCTTCCGTTCCTCCAGCAGGTGCCGCGCATTCTCCTCCGCCCGCAGCACCAGCTCGCGCCGCATGCCGCGTTTCGGTACCCGCGCCCTGAAGCTGCGACCGGCTCGCTCGCTCAGGTGCGCCTCGAGCGCCAGCCGGTCGGCGAAGTCCCGCGGGATCAAGAGCTCCCGCCCTACCTCCTGCTGGGCCAGGTAGTAGCGTGCGAGAAAGGCGGACAACACCGCCTCGTCGGTCTCCCGCTGAACGTTGCCGAGAAAATGGGCCTCACGCCCGAGCAGCTTCCCCTCGCGGATCTTGAGGATTACCCCGCACGCTGCATCGCCGTCGCGGGCGAAGGCCACAGCGTCGAGATCGCCGCCACGCGGGTCGATGGCGACGTGGCGACGCTCGAGCTCCTCGAGGCCTCGGAGGATGTCGCGGAACTCGGCAGCACGCTCGAACTCGAGCGAACGGGCCGCCTCCGCCATCCGCTCGGCCAGCTTCTCGCCGAGCTTGCCGGTGTGACCCTGGAGCACGAGGAGCACCTCGTCGATCATCTCCCGGTACTCTGCATCGCTTTGGTAGCCGACGCACGGCGCCTTGCAACGTCCGATGTAGTAGTCGAGGCAGGGACGTGGCGGCGCTTGCCGCGGCAGGTCGTAATGACAGGAACGAATCGTGTACAGCTTCTTGACGGCGCGCAAAGCGCGTCGCATGTGGCCGACGTCGGCATAGGGCCCGAAGTAGCGCGAACCGTCCTTGACCAACCGCCGCGTAACGAACACCCGTGGGAAAGGTTCGCTCAACGTCACCTTGATATAGGGATACGTCTTGTCGTCGCGCAGCCGGATGTTGAATCGCGGCGAGTACTCCTTGATCAGGTTCGACTCCAGAAGCAGGGCCTCCGCCTCCGAGCTCGTGACGATCGTCTCGAAGTCGGAGATCCGTCGGTACATCTCGGGTGGCTTGTGGTGAGAGGTGGCGTCGTCGCGGAAGTAGGAGCGGACACGATCGCGCAACGACTTGGCCTTGCCGACGTAGATGGGACGGCCCCGGGCGTTCTTGAGGATGTACACCCCAACCGCCGCGGGGAGGGCGGCAAGCTTTTCCTCGATCGCGAGAGATGCTTTCATCGCATCAGGAGCCGCGGTCGCTCCAGACCGATAGGCCGCCCGGTGGGATCGATCGAATGACCTGACTGATTGCCAAATATACTACCCCGAACGCCGTTAGCGTTCCGGCGGTGACCACCAGACGCGTGAGCCCCCCGGTCAGCGCTTCGACGGGCGGCGACAGAGCCGACTCGACGGCCAGCGCCGCGCCGGTCGCGGCGGCGCACCCGGCCAGGATCTTGAGCAGGTAGACGAGTTCGGCCGTAGCGAAGAGGGGCCCCAGCCGCCTCCGCAGCCCGCGCCAGAGTAGCGAAAGGTAGAGCCAGGCCCCGACAGCCGCGCCAGCGGCGAGGCCCGGCGCGTAAAGTTGCCACATGAGCGCGGCACCGACCCCGGCACCGACCGCCAGCGCGGTGGCCGCGTACTTGACCGGCGTCCGCGTATCCAGCATGGCGTGAAACCCGGAGGCGAAGAGCCGCACCGAGGCGGCCGCCACCAGTCCCACCGAGTAGGCCGACAGCGTGGCGTGGACGATCTGCGTGTCCTCGGCGGTGAACTGCCCGCGCTGGAAAAGCAGTCCGACGATCCAGTCGCCAAAGAGAATGAAGACGACGCTCGCCGGCAGCGACGCGAACACGATCCCTCGGAACCCGCGCTTCAGCCGTTCGCGCAGCGCCGCCAGCTCCTGCCGCTCGGCTTCTCGCGACAGCTCGGGCAGCGACGCGGCGGCCACCGACGTGCCGAAGAGGCTGAGCGGCAGATAGTAGAGGCGCTGAGCGAAATAGAGCGCGGCCACGGCGCCGTGCGTGAGGAAGCTGGCCAGGAACACGTCGAAAAAGCTCGAGAGCTGCGCGACGCCGGCACCCAGCACCACGGGCCCGAAGTTCCGCAACACCACACGGACCGGCTCCCAGCGTAGCTCCAGCGACAACCGGAACTGCCCCGCCAGCCGGCGGGCGGCAGGCAGCTGCACGAGGAACTGCAGCGCGCCGCCGGCGAGCGTCGACCAGGCCAGCGCGACGACGAGCGGCTCCCAGCCCTGGCGCCAGGCGAGGAGCAGCCCGCCGATCTGCGCCAGGTTCCAGAGCGTTGGGGCCGAGAACGAGAGGAAGAAGCGACGGTGGCTATTGAGGACGCCGAGGCACCACGCCGCCAGGATCATCAACCCGGCCATCGGGAAGAGGATTCGGACCAGGTGGGTGGTGAGCGTCAGCGCGCCCGCCTCGTCAGACCAACCGGGCACAACCAAGCGCGTGAGCCAGGGCGCCAGCAAGATTCCGACGCCGCTGAGGACGGCGGCGAGCACGAGCAGCAGCCCGAGCACGGTCCCGGCCAGGCGCCGGGCATCGGCGGTCGCGTTCCGAGCCAGGGCTCCGCTGTATACGGGGACGAATGAGGCGGAGAGCGCCCCCTCACCCAGCAGGTTACGCAGGATGTTGGGGATGCGCAGCGCCGCCATGTAGGCGTCGGCGGCTAACGAGGTGCCGAGGAACGCCGCGATCGCCACGTCCCTCCCATAGCCGGCGATGCGGCTCAAAAAAATCCCCGCTCCCACAGCGAAAGCGGGGCGGGGTCGCCGAGCTACGCGAGTATCGCTCTCACTCCTCACCGGGCGGCAGCGACTCCTGTGGCTTCGGTTTCTCTAACAGCTTTCGGATGAAACCCGTTTCGTCCTGCAGCGATTCGACGCTCTCCGCCAGGTACTTCACCTCTTCCTCCAGCCGGCGCAGCCGAGCCTCCTCGGCACCCTCTCCCGAGCCGAGCCGCCGCGCCAGCGCTCGCCCCACCTCCGAGTCCAGCACGATCGCCGTCAGCGGAATCATCAGCACCAGCAAGACCACGACGCCGAGAACCCAAACCATGCTTCCGATACCTCACCGATGTTCACCCAGGAATGCGAAACGTAGGCCGGTACGCTCAGCGGGGCAAGCCGTCCGGCCCGGCCGCAGACCGGTCATCGAGTGGCGTCAGCACCTGATCATACACCGCCCCGATCAGGCCTTCTCCGTACCGTACCAGGAAGGGATAGAGGTTGAGCATTCTCTCCTGCGGGCGTCCATTGGGAAAGAGATTCGCCGCCGCTTTTTCCAACTGGCTCTTCATCACCTGGTGCTTCTCGCGCACCCGGCTCTGCAGCTTCGACTCCAGCGCGCCGATGCTTTCGAAGATCGCCCGCTTTCCGCTGCCCAGCCCGCTCCTCGCCCCCGGATCGAAGTCCAGCGCGGCCTCCTCGACCCCTCTCAGCGCCGACCCGACGACCTTTCGCAGCTCGGCCAACGCCGCCTCCAGCTCGGGCGGCGTACGCGCCCGAATCAGCTCGCTGATCGCGGCGCCCGCGTCCCCCGCAAGTTCGTCCGCCCGCACGCCGTACTTGTCCAGCACCTTCGAGATCTTCGCTTCGACCAGGCGGAACGACGCACGCGACACCACCACGGGCGCGGGCACCCCGTGTAGCTCGAACAGCACCTGGCTCTGAGCCAGGTAAGCGATCTCGCTCGGACCTCCGACCGTGGCGACGACGGGGAAAGCTCGGGCCTCGGTGACCGGCCGGAGCAAGACGCCGGGGCTAACACGATCCGGATGCTCCTCCAGTATCCGCCGCAGCTCAGCCTCGCTGAATTGTTCCTCAGAGCGCCGCAAACGCGCGGACCCCGACGCCTCAAGAATACGATCGCGGCCCAAGCGGCCGGTCAGGAACAGGTTCGTCGCGCCCGGGGCAATGGGAACCTGGGGCTCGAACCCGCTGGCTCGCAGCTCTCCCTCGCGCTTCAACAGACGCTCTTCACTCTCCTGGCGCCGTTGCCACTCGGACCAGAGCAGTTCCCGGGTCACCTCCTTCACGTACGGGTCTGCGGTGCGGGTCAGCAGGAATCCGTGCTCGCGGAGCAGGTGGCCGAGGGCCGACTGAAAGGCGGCGGCGAAGCCACGGTCCGGTCGGTAAGCCGCTCGAAGCGGGTCGAGTACGGTTGTCTTAAACTCCGTATCAGGAGTGAGTTGACTCAGTTTCGCTAAGGCTGCGTCGATATCGCGTTCCAGGCGGATGCTCTCGACCGGCGGGCTGGGGTCCGATTCGGGATCACCTGGCTCGGCCCGCCCCACCTCGATGCGGACGACGTGATTCTCGAGGTCGACGACGTGCGTGTGGTTGACCTCGTCCCAATCGTGGTCCTCCGAGGCGATGGAGAACAGAGGCATGACCGGCAGCCCCAGAAGTTCCTCGAGTTGCCGGGCGAGCCGCGCCGCGGTCAGCGCCTTGTACAGCGTGAAAAGCGGGCCGAGGAAAAGACCTGCCTGCTGGCCGGTGGAAACGAAGAGGCCCCGTTCCTTCACCACCGCGCTCAGCCGCCGGCGCGCCGGCCCATCCAGGTCGGCGAACGTTTCCTTCAGCCGCGCCCAGCGCGGATCGGACCCGTCGGCCCTGATGCGTTCAGCCAGCCGGCGATAGCTGTCCAGCCGCTCCGGCGGACCCGCCGTGTAGAAGCCGTGGGCTCGCGTATCGCTCTCGAGGTATGCTGCGCTGAGCGGAGGTCCGCGGAGCGGAACGCGTTCGATGCGCAGGTTCATGTCGCTTGCCCCAACAGAATGTAGCGCGGGCATTCGGTACAGGCTGGTCCTCCGTGGTAGTCACCGAACGTGTGCTGAGGCTCGAGGGAAGCCGTTCGGAGCATCGCTCTCAGCTCAGCCGGCTCGTACAGTCGAACGCGCTCACAGTAGGTGCTTTCGGGCTCCCGGCGATCCGGCTCGTAGATGCGAATCGTCTTCACGACGACCTTCCCACCTTCTTCGAGCCTACGGTCCTGCACGACACGCCGCCGGTCAAGCCGGCGCTCGTCGCGTGGCACCAGGCCGTTCCGGACTCTTTCCGCGTTCAGGAAGTCCAGCGCGTAGCTCCCTCCCGGCTTCAGCACCCGGCGGATCTCGGCGAGAACCTGTCGGTCCTCCTCAGGCTCGGCGAAGTACCCGAAAGACGTGAAGAAGTTGACAACCAGGCTGAAGCTGGAGTCAGCAAAGGGGAGGCTTCGCATGTCGCCTCGGGCCAGCAACAGCTCGGGATCGCGCGCCCGTGCCTCTCGCAGGAGTGGCATCGATAGGTCGAGTCCGACAACGACGAGCCCGCGATCCTTGAGCTCGACCATGTGGCGGCCGGCGCCGCAGGCCAGGTCGAGAACCTTGCCCTGCGGCATGCCCAAGATCGAGAGGACCAGTTCGACGCCGGCGACAGCCTCCGCTTCATCCCGGTGCGGATAGAGCGCCAGGTACTCTTCGCCGAACCAATCGCGGTACCACTCGGGTGCACGTCGCAGCTCGCTCATCCGCCTCGATGGTAAGGTTCGCCGCGTTGTATCGTGCCCGCCCGGTAGATCTGTTCGCTGAGCACCAGACGCGCCAACTCGTGAGGAAGCGTGAAGCTGGAGAGCGCGAGCACCCGGTGCGCCCGCCGCCGCAGCTCCTCGCTCAGACCGGCCGGGCCACCGATCAGAAACGCGGCGCCCTCGCGACCTTCGACGCCTAGCCGCTCCAGGTAGGCGGCCAGCTGTTCCGATGACCAGGCTTCGCCGCGCTCGTCCGCCGCCACCACCTCCAGACCTGCGGGCACCCGGGCCAACAGCGCTTCCGACTCCTTTCGTGCGACGTTCGCCGTGCTCGAGCCCGCTTTCAGTGCCACAGGGCGGACCTCGGCCGTTTCGAACTTGAAATAGCGCCGAATTCGAGACTCGTATTCGGCGATCGCCGCCGCGAGCCCGGGCGATTTCGGTGCGCCGACGGAGATCAACACGATCTTCACCTCATCCCCACCCGGATACGAGAAACGTGTCCCGAAGGAAACCCTCGTTGTCCTTGTGCGGGAACTCGCTCACGTAGTGGAGGCCGCGGCTTTCGCGCCGCCAGAGGGCACAGCGCACCACCAACTGCGCCACCTCGATCATGTTGAGCACCTCGGCCGCGTCGGCCCAGCGCGCTCCAGAGCCGGTCCGCGCCGTACTGGCGCCGGTCCCCAACGCCGACCACTCCCGGCGCAAATCCTCCAGCATCGCCGCTCCCTCCAGCATCTCCGAGCGCTGCCTCACGATGCCCAGGTGCTCCCACATCACCGCCTTCGACCTCTCACGAAGGGCGGCCAACTCGGTCTCGGGGAAGCCCGACAGATCGCCGGGCGGCGGCGAATCCGCAGCTCGAGGCGCCGAAACGAAGGGGAGTTCGGCCAGCATAGCCGCCGCCGACCGTTCGGCGAACACGACGGCTTCGAGCAGCGAGTTGGACGCCAGCCGGTTGGCGCCGTGCACGCCCGTGCAGGCGCACTCCCCGGCTGCGAACAGGCCGGGCAAGCTCGAGCGTCCGCTGGAATCGGTCCAAACACCACCACACAGGTAATGGGCAGCCGGCACGACCGGTATCGGCTCTTTCGCTGGATCGACTCCGTTGGCGCGGCAGCCCTCGAGGATCTTGGGGAAGCGAGCCTCGAGTACCTGCGCTGAGATACCGGTGGCATCGAGCCACACGTGTGGCGCTCCGCTCTGTCTCAGTTCTCCATGCACCGCGCGCGCGACGATGTCGCGCGGGGCGAGGTCATGTCTCCGGTCGTAGGCCGTCATGAACCGCTCGCCCCGCCCGTTGCGCAGAACCGCCCCTTCGCCGCGCAGCGCCTCGGAGATCAGGAAGGCGTGCGCTTCGGCGGGGTACAGAGCGGTGGGGTGAAACTGAATGAACTCCATGTTGGCGATGACGACCCCGGCACGGTAGGCCATCGCCACGCCGTCTCCCGTCGCGATCGCCGGATTCGTCGTGTGGCGGTAGATCGCCGCGCTTCCGCCGGCGGCCAGCATCGTCGCCCGGGCGCGGATCTCTAACGCTTCACCCGACTCGACATCCAGCACCCAGGCACCCACACAGCGCCGCCGTCCGTCCAGGCACTCGGTGGCCAAAGAGAGCGCCATATGGTGCTCAAGCACCCGGATCCTCGGGTGGGCCGCGACCGCCTGGTCCAACGCGCTTTCGATCGTCGAGCCGGTGTGATCACGACTGTGGACGATGCGGGCGTGTGAGTGTCCCCCTTCGCGGCCCAAAGCCAGCGACCCGCCGTCCCTGGAGAAACGCACCCCCCAGTCGATCAGATCGGCGACGGCGTCGGGACCGCTGCGCACCAGCAGCTCGACACGCCCTTTGTGACAGAGACCTGCACCGGCGCGCAGCGTGTCAATGACATGCTCTTGGAAGGTGTCACCGTGGTCCGTCACGGCTGCGATGCCGCCCTGGGCGTAGTTGGTGTTCGATTCGAGACGTGCCTTCTTGGTCACGAGTACGACGTCCGCCTGGGCCGCCACCCGCAGCGCGAAGGTGAGACCTCCGATCCCGCTCCCGATGACCAGGATGTCGGTCTCGACGGTCTTCACGTTCTTGCCTCCGTCGGCTCTCTGTCTGCCATCACCTCGGTGAGCAAGCGCTCGACCTCATCCGCGCCCGCCTCCCACACCACCTCTTGCATGGCCACCTGCACGTCAATCTCGCCGGCCAGCGCCGGTCCCAGCTTCACCGCGTCCTTCAACGTCATCAACACGGCGGCGTCCCGGGCCTCACGCCGGATCTGCCGCAGGTCGCTGGGACCATACCGGCGGTGATCGGGAAAGGCGAGGCGCCGGGCCACGGTCACGCCTGCCTGGTCCAGCTGTCGAAAGAAGGCGTCGGGCTGGGCCACCCCGGCCAGCGCCACCTCGAAGCTCGCTCCGTCGAGCGATCGCCGCTCGCAGCGTCCGGCCCGCAGCCCGGCGTAGCTCACTCGTTCGGCCAGACGAAAGTAAACGCGACCCACAGGAAGCCCCGCGTACGACTGACTCAGCCGCTCGGCGATCCGCTCCGCCTCAGCCACAGGCGCCGCCTTGCGGGTCACCACGGCCAAGCTCGCTCGCCGGATGGCCCCGAGCGGTTCCCGCCAGGGACCGCGCGGCAACAGCCTGGGGCGCCCCTCCCAATCGTCCGCGGCAATCAGGACGACGCTGGCGTCGGCGCGGACCGCCCGGTGCTGAAAGGCGTCGTCGAGTACGGCCAGGCGGGCTCCCTCGCTCTCCGCCTGGCGCAGACCGGCATGCCGGTCGGGCGCAACGTAGACCGGCACGGAGGGGTTCAGAATCCGGTGCACGGCGACTTCATCGCCTCCGTACCCCCGCATGACCACAGCCGGCCGCGCGCCGATGCTCTTCAGTCGCCGAGCGATCCAGGCGGTCAGCGGCGTCTTCCCCGTCCCTCCCACCGTCAGGTTTCCCACCGCCACGGTAGCGATCGGCGGGCGTGACGAACTCAGCCAGCCTCGATCGTAGCCCCAGGATCGCAGCGCGGTGCCGAGGCGGAACGCCCACTCCGCCGGGGCCAGACCGGCCGAGATCAGCCAGAACAGCCCTTCGGCGTCCCAGACCCGGCGATGCCAGCCGCTCATCGCCCTCTGGACCGGCTCCCGTCCACCTGCCCCTTCAGCTCCTGCAGCTGCGCCTCCAGCAGCTTCGCGTGCGCCTCCAAGTCGCGAACGGAACAGTCGCGCTCGATCCGGCGTGGCTCGCCCACCGCAACGTGCACTTCACCGAAAGGCCGCGGAATCATGAAACTGTCCCAGCCTTCCACCCACCACGACTGTCGGCTTCCTGCCATCACCGGAACCACCGGGGCCTCGGTGATCCGCGCCGCCTGCAGCGCCCCGGGCTTGAGCTTCTCGCGCGGACCCTGCGGGCCATCCGGCGTAATCGCCAGCGACCGGCCCCGGCCCAGCTGGCGGACCAGCTCCCTCAGCGCCCGAAAGCCGCCCCGAGTGCTCGAGCCCCGCACCGATTCGTACCCGAGTCCGCGACCGATGCGGGCCAGGTATTCTCCGTCCCGATGCTGGCTGACCAGCATGACGATTCTCTGATCGCGGAAGAGGTACAGCAGCGGGAGGATGCGGCCGTGCCAGGTGACGAAGACGACCGGCTGTCCCGCCCTCCAGGTCGATTCCAGGTGCTCGTTCCCCACGACGACGAATTTGAGGCTCGAGTAGGTGGCACGAAACAGGGGCGGACCGAGCGTGTCCGCGAGACCGAGGGCGATACGATCGCGGACTCTCATCGCTCGGCCTCGATCAGTTCCATCGCCATCCGCGCCACCCGCTTCGGCGCCCCCGGCTCGCCCAGCCGTCCCCGCACCCGCCGCAACTTCTCCAACATCCGCCGGCGCTCGGCCGAGTCGGAGTCCAGCAGGGGGAGCAGCGCCTCGGCGATTCGCTCCACGGGAAGACTCTGGATGAACTCTGGAGCGATACGCTCGCCGGCCAGCAGATTGACCATGCCCACACTGTCGACGCTGACCAGCCGGCGCGCCACCCGGTAGGTCAGCGGGTGCACCCGATGGGCGATGACCAATGGTGTCTGTGCCAGCGCCGCCTCGACCGTAGTCGTCCCGGACTTGGTCAGGACCGCGGTGGCCGCGCGCAGGACCCGGGTGGAGTCGGCGACCACCGGGAAGGTTTCCGCCGCGGCGTAGGACTCGGGCGGCACGTGAGGTGCCCCCGAGACCACGACCTGTATGTCCGGGCGGCGCCGCAGCACCTCGCGGGCGACGGCCAGGAAGGGAGCCAGCAGGCGGCGTACCTCCTGGGGCCGGGAGCCTGGCAAGAGCCCGAGGATGGGCCGTGCCGGGTCGGCGCCGAGGGCTGCAATCGCCTCCCTTGGGCTTTCCCAGCCGCTTTGGCGGTCCAGCAGGGGGTGGCCGACAAAAACGGCCTCAACGCCGAATTCTCGCAGAAAAGGCTCCTCTTGGGGGAAGACCACGGCCACGCGGTCGGCGTGGCGGGCCAGGATAGCGGCCCGCTCCGGTCGCCAGGCCCAGAGCTGTGGCGCGATGTAGTAGAGGACCGAGATGCCGCGCTCGTGAGCCTGCTCGCAAAGCCAGAGGTTGAAGCCGGGGTAATCGACCGGGATGACCAGGTCCGGCGGCCGAGCCGCCAGCAGGCGCTTGACCCGGCGACGCAGGCGAACGAAGAAGGGCAGCTTCAACACGACCTCGGCCAGCCCCATGACCACGAGCGAGTCGAATTCCACGATCGGTTCGACACCGACGGCGACCATGCGGGGGCCGGCGAGGCCGAACAACTCGGCTTTGGGAAAGATCTCGCGCAGGGCGGCGGCCAGCGCCGCCGCGTGCAGATCTCCGGATGCCTCGCCTGCGGAAAGGAAGATGCGGGGCTCAGACACGCGAACTGATGTACCAGATCGCGAAGAGGACGAGGGCGAGGAGCAGAAGTAGCGTGCGTGTCCTCATCCCGGAGCGCGGTCCGGAGCCCAGCGATTTTCGCTCACGCCTGATACGTATCAAAGACATGCCGCCGATGCCTCTCGATCCGCTCAACGATATCCAAGGCCACCTCCAAAGCCGTGCGGCCCTCCTCGGCGCTCACCGCGACGGGCGCAACCCGGCGCACGGCCTGAACGAACGCCTGAAGCTCCAGACGAAGGGGTTCCGCCCCGTCGCCCCGCAGCTTGACGTGCTCCACGAACTGCTCGAACGCCGGGGTCCCGGTCCCCACGCCGCCCGAGCCCTTGCGCCGGTAGAACTCACCGGTCCCCGACCCCAAGTCGAGACTGAGGTATCCGCTGTCCTGAAAGAAGCGAATTTTCCGTTGGCGTTGTATCGAAACGCGGCTGGCGGTGATGTTGGCGACCGCGCCGCCGTCGAACTCCAGCCTTGCGTTGGCGATGTCCACGCTGCCGCTCAGAACCGACACGCCCACCGCTCGGACATCTGAGACCTGGCCCCTCACCAGGCTGAGGATGAGGTCGATGTCGTGGATCATCAGGTCGAGTACCACCGGCACGTCGGTGCCACGAGGCGCGAAGGGTGCCAGCCGGTGTGACTCGACGAACAGCGGATTCTCTAGATAAGGTTCACAGGCGCGAACCGCGCCGTTGAACCGCTCGATATGCCCGACCTGAATCAGGCGTCCGCTCGCCGTGGCCAACCGGATGAGCTCGTCGGCCTCCGCCGTGCTGGCCGTGATCGGCTTCTCGATCAGCAAGTCGCAGCCGAGCTCGAGGGCCCGCTTGCCCACTTCGAAGTGCTGGCTCGTGGGGACCGCGATCGTAAGGGCTTCGACCTCGCGGGCGAGGGTATCGAGATCGGGGTAGGCCCGCGTCTCCAGTTCGTTGGCGACCGCCTGCGCGCGCTGCGGATCGATGTCATAAACGCCGGCCAACCGCGCCTCGGGCAGCTCTCGCAGCAGCCGGGCGTGGTGGAAGCCGAGGCTTCCTACCCCCAAGACACCGATGGTGACCGGATTCAACGAACCGTCAGACCGTGACCCCGCGTTCACTCGACTCGATGAACGCGACCAGCCTTTCGACCTCCTCGATCAAGCCGCCTTGCGACCGCAGTTCGCTGATCGCCTGGCTCAAGTTCAGGCTCGAGCTGAAGAGGATTCGGTAGGCCCGTTTCAGCTCCTGGCGCGTCTCCAGCGAGAAGCCGCGCCGCTCGAGCCCCACCGAGTTGAGACCATACATCTGCAGCGGATTCCCGGCCGCGCGGGTGTACGGAGCGACATCCTTGGGTACGCGCGAGCCGCCCCCGACGAAGGCGTGAGTGCCGATTCGCACGAACTGGTGAATCGCGGTCAAACCGCCGACCGTGGCCCAGTCCTCGATCACGACATGGCCGCCCATCTGGACGGCGTTCGCGATGATCACGTGATCCCCGATGCGGGAATCGTGCGGCACGTGGGCGTAAGCCATCAGCAGGCAGTGGCTCCCGACCTCGGTGGAACCGGACGCGCGCGTACCCCGATTGAGCGTCGCATACTCTCGAATCGTCGTGCGGTCACCCACGATGAGAACCGTATCCTCACCCTCGAACTTCAGGTCCTGCGGCTCGGTGCCCAGCACCGCACCCTTGGCGATGAAGCACTCTTCACCGACGCGGGTGTTCCTGTCGATGTACACGTGCGGCCCAATGACCGTCTGGGTCCCAATCGTCACATTCGGACCGATGATCGAGTAAGGACCGACCAGTACGCCCTGCCCCAGCTGCGCTCCCGGATCGACGATGGCCGTCGGGTGAACCTGTACCGGGGCGTCCGGTGCCTGCCCCTTGACGGTCGGTGTGCTCATCTGTCCACCACCTGGGCCATCATCTCCGCCTCCGCTACCACCGTCCCATCCACGCGGCCGACTCCTTTCATCCGGCAGACCCTCCTCCGGACCTGCACCATTTCCAACTCGAAAACCAGCTGATCGCCCGGCGTGACCGGACGCCGAAACTTCACCTTATCCAACGACATGAAATATACGATCTTGTCCTCCGGGTTTTCCACCGTGTCCATCAGGAGCAAGCCGCCCACCTGAGCCATCGCTTCGATGATCAGCACCCCCGGCATGATCGGGAGGCCGGGAAAGTGTCCGACGAAGAACGGCTCGTTGATCGTCACGTTCTTGATCCCGACGATCCTCTGGCCGCGCTCGTACTCGACCACCCGATCAACCAGCAAGAACGGATAGCGATGAGGCAGGATCTCGAAGATCTTCGCGATGTCGACTCGGCGGGCCGACCGCTGACGGCGGACCTGATCGGCGATGGCCCGCACCAGCTCGATGTTGGCACGGTGACCCGGGCGCTCGGCCACGATCTGCGCCTCGATCCGCTGCCCGACCAGCGTCAGATCGCCGAGCAGGTCCAGCACCTTGTGACGCACGAACTCATCGGGAAAACGCAATGTCGATCCCTCGTGCAAACCCTCGGGGGTCAGGACGACCGTGTTCACCGGGTCCGCACCCAACGCCAGACCCGCGGCTCGAAGCTTCTCCGCATCGTGGAGAAACCCGAAGGTCCGCGCCGGTCCAATCTCACAGGCGAACGTTTCCGGGTTGATCTCGTAGGATGCGTGCTGCCGGCGGATCAGCGGGTGATCGAAGTCGATCGTCGCCGAGACCACGTAGCGCGTGTCGGGAAAGACGGCGTAGCGCGACTTGCCCTCCTCGACCACGAACGGCGTCGTACAACTCCAGACCGCCGCCTCGGCCGACTGCGACTTGATGCCGGCCTCCGACATCACACGCGTAAACGTCTCCGCACTTCCGTCCGTCGCCGGCGGCTCTTCGGCATCCAGCTCGACCACCAGGTTGTCCAGCCGCAGACCCGCCGCCGCCGCCAACAGGTGCTCGACCGTACGAACCCGGGCACCCGCCTGCTGTAGCACGGTGTGGCGCTCGACCTCCACCACATGATCGATGCGTGCCGGAATTTCAGGCTGACCGTCGAGGTCGGAACGACGAAAAACGATCCCCCGGTCCGGCTTCCCTGGCCGCAGGACCATTCGCACGTCCGCACCCGTATGCAGGCCGCGGCCCAAGAGTTCGACGGTACGTCCCAACGTGTGCTGTTTCACTCGCGATGTCATTCCTCGATCTGCTCGCCGCGCTCGCGCAGGCTTCGCCTCAATCCCTCTGAGTCCCCAGTTGCCGCTCGATCCGCCGAACCCGGCGGACGATATCGGGAAGCTTCAAGAAGGCCGCGTTCGCCCGCATCACATCGTTCAGCCGGCGTGCCGGGTGCCCGAACCAAGTCTCGCCCGGCGGGATATCATGGCTGACGCCCGACTGGGCGCCGACCTGTGCACCGTCGCCGATCTTCAGGTGTCCGATGATCCCGACCTGTCCGGCGAGGGCGACGCCGTGGCCCACCGTCGTACTTCCAGCGATCCCCACCTGCGCCACGATGATGCACCGCCGCCCAATCCGCACATTGTGTGCGATGTGGACCAGGTTGTCGATCTTCGTGCCGGCCCCGATGCGCGTCTCGCCCACCGATCCGCGATCGACGCAGACGTTGGCCCCGATTTCGACCTCGTCCTCGATCACGCAGCGTCCCACCTGGGGCACCTTGCGGTGGGCGCCGTCCTGAAGCACGTAGCCGAAGCCATCGACCCCGAGACGACTGCCGCTATGGATGATGCATCGCCGCCCCACCACCGTGCCCGGGTAGAGCGTCACCTGATCCCTGAGCTCGCTCCCCTCCCCCACGACGCACCCACGCCCGATCACACAATGGGCGCCGAGGCGGACTCCGTCGCCCAGCCGCGCCCCGGCCTCCACCACGCTGTAGGGCCCGATCGTGACCCCTTTCCCCAGCTCGGCGCCCGGCGCCAGCACGGCCGTGGCGGCAATCTCCGGTCGCCTCGGTTCCTCCGCGTAGAGCAAGGCGAGCGCGTCGGCGAGAGCGCGATGAGCGTCATCCACCCAGAGAATCGCGGCCCCCTCGGGAACTTCTTGCATTCCCAGCTCACGGGCGATGATGACGGCACCGGCGCGAGTGCCGGCAAGATATGGGAGGTATTTTCGGCGAGCAAGAAAACTGACGTCGTTCGGTTGGGCCGTTTCTAGAGGCGCCGCACCGGAGATCTGGATCGCCGCCTTGCCCTCCAGTTCGGCCCCCAGATGACGGGCCAGCTCGCCCACGGTCAGTTGCATCCTCATCGGTCACTCCTCTGCGCGTTCGACGGCGCGCTCGGCTCGCGCCCGGCATAGCAACGGCGCCCACGACGCCACCTTGGGCCGTGGGCGCGCATCGCCGAATGGTGAACGAGTCCGCGGGGAGGCCGAGCCTGTTTGCCGCCCGAGCCTAGCTACCGCCCCCCTGGGTCGGCCCCTTCGCCTTCAGCCGCTCGATCACGACGTCGGTGATGTCCAGCGTGGTATCGGCGGCGATCAACGCGCCGGCCGCCGCGTCGAAGATCATCGTGTAATTGCGCTCGTCGCGTACTTCCTGGAGCACCGCGGTGATCATATCGAGAATCGGTTGAACCAGCTCCTGCTGCCGCCGCTGAGCCACCTGCTGCAGGTCGTTCACACGCTGCTCGTACTCGAGGCGCTTTTGCAGGATCTCCTGTTGACGCTGCTGACGCGCCTCGGGCGACAGCATCACCTGCTGCTGCTCGTAGGTCGTGATCATCTGTTGCAGCGAGTCGGCCAGGACCTGCACCTCGTTTCGCCAACGCGCCACCTCTCGGTCGAACGTAGTCTGGGCATCCGAGGCGCCGGGTGTCTGGGCGATGATCTCGTTTGAGTTGATGTACGCCAACCGGGTCTCGGACGCCTGGGGCTCGCTGATACCGTTGTAACCGACCAGCGCCAGCGCCACCGCTGCAACGACCGCACTCGCTTTGTAACGCAACTCTGCACTCTCCTCTAACTTGCGGATCCCGCACCCCGCCGCGTCAGGCCAGGGGTCAAACGGCCGATCCGTTCCTCATTCTCGATGCGTGCCGTTAGAATATCTGTCCGAACCTGAAGTGCAACCGCCAGCCGGGGTCGGGCCGGCCGAACGCATCACGGGCGTCGATCCCATACGCGTAATCGAGGCCGAGCGGGCCTACCGGCGTGACCAGACTCACACCCACGCCGAGGCCACGGAAAAGATCGGTCGGATTGATCCCGCCCGACGATTCCCAGACGTTTCCGGCGTCGTAAAAGGCGTTCACATAGAAGCTGCCGCCCAGGTTGATCCCGATGTTCGCATAGAGCGCGAAATAAGACTCGCCCACGCGGTCGAGTTGGCTGAATCCCGGCGTGCCCCGCGGCACATGGCCGGAAGGCGTGATCGTCAGCTCCTCGTAGCCGCGCAGGCGCGGCCCCACCTGCACGCCGCCCAGGAAGAAGCGCTCGAGGAAGAACGGATTGCGTCCGAGAATCGTCCCCCCCTCCAACCGCAACCCCAGCGCCATGTCGATCGGCGTCTTGGTCGGATCCGACCGCAAGCGCGCGATCGGGGTAAACCACTCGCTCTCAAAGGTGAGCTTCCGGTAGTCGCCGTCCCCGCCGAAGATCCCGCCCGTGTACTCGAGTCCGACCGCGTTGCGGCTGCCGGCTGTGGGGAAGAGCGGGTGGTTACGCGTATCTCGCGCGATGCGCAGTTCCACCGAGCTGCGTGTTCCGATGTTCAGAAGCTGACGCTGATCCAGATCGAGCTCGTCCTCGTCCGAATCGAACTCGTCGCGGAACAGCGAGTAGCGAAGCGACAACCGCGTCCAGCGCGCGCCCAACAGCGGCGTGCCGAAGACGAGGCTCCCACCGGTCTGCCGTCGACGTCCGAGTCCGACGAAACCGAAGCGGTCGCGCGAGCTGCGCAGGCTCACGCCAGCCGAGTTGCGGCTGCCAAAGATGGAAGGATCGGTGTAAGCGAACTCGACGTCGTTGGTCCGCGCACCGAAGAGCCAGCGAAAGCGCCCCGACTTGGCTTGTCCGAACAGATTCGGCTGCTCGTAACCGATGAAGCCGGCCATACCCGAAGTCGGAGACAGCGAGGCGCCGAAGTTGATGTTGCCCGTCTGCTTCTCCTTGATCTTGAAGCTGACGTTGATGTTCCCCTCTTCATTCGGCTTGATATTCACCGCCTCGTTCGGCGGCAGCGGCTCGAAGAAGCCGAGGCCTTGAACGGTCTGGTAGCTGGAGACGATGCGATCGTCGTTGTAGACGTCTCCCGGCAACAGGGTGAGGCGGTCTCGGATCACCCGCTCGTGCGTGTTCGTATTCCCGGCGATCGCCACCAGATTCACGTACGCCTGCTCGTTTTCCTGGATACGCCAAGTGAGACGCACCCGCGGGTGTCCGTCTTCCTCTTCCGGAAGCCGCTCCACGACCGGTTCCACCCGCGAATAGAGGAAACCGGCGTTCCGGTACAGCCGGCTGACCAGCTCGGTCGCCTCCTGCCACTCCTTCGTGTTGAAGACCGGGTCACCCCTCTCCCTACCGCCTCCGACCAGTGGGAGCCGCGACAGCAGGGAGCGGCGGCCGGGGGCGTAGCGAGCCTCGAGAAACTCCGTCGGGAAATGGTTGTTGCCCTCGATCCGGAAATCGGCGATCCGGTATTGGCGGCCTTCGTTGACCTTGATGACCAGCTTGGTCTTACCGCTCGACGGATCGACGATCATCGTGTCGCCGAGGACCTGGAAGTCGAGGAAACCGCGCGAGCCGTAAAAGCGTGTCAGGTTGACCTGCAGATCTTCGCTGTACTCGTCCTCGCGGAACTCGCCGTTCCGCCACCAGAAGAAGCCCTCGGGCTTCACCTTCATCGCCGAGATCAGATCGGATTTGCTGATCCGCTCGTTACCTTCGAAGTCGATCGCGGCCACGACCAGGCGCCGCCCCTCGCTCACCCGGAATATCAGCCGGTACTCGCCCGGCCGGTCCGTGGTCGCGAACGAGGTGTCGATTTGGGCCCGCACGTAGCCCTTGCGCGATAGCTCTCGGCGGATCTGGTGTGAAGCTCGGAATACGGCGGATGGGTTGAAAGGCGCGTTCGGTTTGAGACCGGCCGTGTCACGGATCCCGCCGGCACCGACATGCTCCAGTCCACGGAACGTGTAGCCGACGATGTAGGGGCGCTCGACGACCGACACGAGCAGGGTCACGGGCCCCTGGGTGGCCGCGCCCAGCGCGTAAACGCGGATGTCCTCGTATTGCCCTGTCGAGTACAGCCGCTGAATGCCGCGCTGAATGTTCCGTCCCGTCACGACGTCTCCGGGGCGAACGCCAAAATCCGCCAGAACCACCGGTGTGGCCTGGCGGACGTTGCCCGTGATGCGCACGGAGTCGATGCGGACCCCGGCCCCTTGGGCCTGAGTCTGAGCAGCGGTCGGAGCGGCCCTCGCCCCCAGAAACACGAGGGCCGCGATCAATAGCGTGCGGGTCGAAAACCTCACGTTGTAAACGACGAAGACGACAGGACTCTGAACTCCAGGCGCTCCCCGTCCGCCGCCACATCGACTTCGATGGTATCGCCGGGTGCCAGTTCAGCCATCAGGATCTTCTCAGAGAGCGGATCCTCGACGTAGCGCTGGATGGCTCGCTTCAGCGGCCGCGCACCGTACGTAGCGTCGTAGCCGTGGTCGACCAGGAACTCGACCGCCGCCTCGGTCAATTGAAGCTTCAGCGCCTCCTCCTCCAGCCGTCCCCGCACATCTCGCATCAGCACGCCCACGATCTCCCGGATGTGCTCCTTGCTCAATGGGTGGAAGACGATGACGTCGTCCAGCCGATTCAAGAACTCCGGGTTGAAGACCTTTTGGATTTCGTCCTTGACCTTCTCCGCCATCTCCTCGTAGCCGGCCTGGGCGTCCGGTGTGTGGAAGCCGAGACCACTGCGGCCTTTGGCGATGTCGCGCGCGCCGACGTTGGATGTCATGATCAGGATGGTGTTCTTGAAATCGATTACGCGCCCGTAGTTGTCGGTAATCCGACCGTCGTCGAGAATCTGCAGCAGCATGTTGAAGACGTCCGGGTGCGCCTTCTCGATCTCGTCGAACAGCACCACGCTGTA
>JABAOD010006189.1_pt1 | contig 37767 bp, 38 predicted proteins | sample 7062151 | NCBI WGS metagenome assembly JABAOD01 (sample SAMN14538626, study PRJNA623070) | marine sediment metagenome | biome: marine biome [ENVO:00000428]; feature: marine pelagic biome [ENVO:01000023]; material: deep marine sediment [ENVO:00002113] | place: India: Gulf of Khambhat ... | reverse complement strand
CTGAAGATCCCCGGCTACTCCTCGTACCTGCATCCGTTGCGCGAGGGGATCGTCCTCGGGATCGGCCAGGACGCCACCGATCGGGGGAGGGTCCTCGGCAGCCAGGTGTCGCTCTTCGACGTGAGCGACCTCGACAACCCGAAGCAGATCGCCAAGCTGACGCTCGGTGACGACACGAACTCCGTGGCTGAGTACGACCACAGAGCCTTCCTGCAGTGGGGAGACATGGTCGTCGTTCCCCTCACCTCCTACGGTTGGGATGGAGAGAAGGACGAGTTCTTCACGGGAGCGGTGGTCATCGACACGGCCGACGGCGATCTGAGCGAGATCACGCGACTGGCGCATCCGGACGGCCACGACTGGGAGTGGGGCTGGAACGCCCAGATCCTGCGCTCGCTCGTGGTCGGCGACAGCCTCTACACGGTGTCCAACACCGGGGTGATGACGACCGACCTCGACACCTTTGCGACGACCGACTTCCTGGAGTTCAGACTCCGATGAGACCCGTACGATCGCAACCAGACGCAGTGTCGTTGCGCAACGGCACGAAGCCGGAAAGGACGGCATCCCCGATGGCCTCTTCGACCGACCGAGTTCGCGACCTCGCGCTCGGCGCCCTGGCGGCATTCGTCGTCATGCTCGCCGTCGTGCTCCCGGTCGCTCCTGCGCTCGCCTGCAGCTGCGCCATCGTCACGACCGACGAGCTGGCGGATTCGGCGAGCTTTGCGTTCGTCGGGTCGGAGATCGGCAGGGTCGACACGCGATCGAGAGAGTGGCAGACGGTCCTCGTGACCTTCGCGGTCGACGAGTGGCTGTCGCACTCCGACGGCCCCGTCGAGTTCCAGGCCTTCACCGGACAGGGCGGTGGCGACTGCGGTGTCGGCCAGGTTCGCGGCCAGGTCGCGGTATTCGCCTACGGCACCCACGGTGACGCCAGCATCGACAGCTGTGGCTCGATTCAACCGATCGGTGATGCGGTCGCTTCGTTCCAGGACCGGGTCGTCCCCGAATATCCGGTGGCCTTCGACGACACGCCGGACGATCCGGGTGGCTCCAGCGGCTCGTATGCCGATCTCGTGCTGCCCGTCGCAGTTGCCGGAGCCCTCGGTGCGGCCATCGTCCTCGGCCTGCGCCGCCGGCGTGAGTCGATCGATTGACGGCCGGTTCGGCCCTCAGTCGACAGACCAGATGCCGTAGCCGAACGGCGGGACCTGGAGCACGCCGTTCGTTGCGATCGCCGTTCCCGACAGCCGCTTGCGGGCGTGCCATCCGGTGAGCGGTACTTCGTCGGCGTGGTCGGAGGGGTTGGTCGCCACCAGGATGCGTTTGTCGCCCTCGCCCCGGACGAACACGTAGGTGCGGCCCCAGTCGGCGCCGTTCGGCGGCCCCAGCCGCTCGTACGCCAGCGATCGGAGCGCCGGGTGCTGCTTGCGGAGTTGGATGAGCTCCTTCGTGGCGGCCAACAGGTCCTTGTCCCACTTCGACTCGTCCCACGGCATCGAGCGACGGTTGTCGGGGTCGAGGCCGCCGCCGAGCCCGATCTCCGTGCCGTAGTAGATGCACGGCGCACCAGGGAAGGTCAGGGTCAACACCAGGGCGAGCAGCAGCAGGTCGACGTCGTCTCCGGCCAGGGTCAGGAACCGCGATGTGTCGTGGGAGTCGAGGAGGTTGAGGTTCGCCAGATGGGCGTCCGGCGGATATGCCGCGAGGAGAGCCTCGATGCGGTCGCCGAACTCGGCGGCGTTCGACGGCGGCCACACGTTGAGATGCTCGTTCGGCAGGATCACGTCGTGATTCATGCGATCGCCGATCACGTAGCTGGCGATGGCACCGGTCAGCGTGTAGTTCATGACCCCGTCGAACCTGCCGCCACCTGCCACCCAGGCGGGATCCATGGCCCACACCTCTCCCACGATGTAGGCGTCGGGGTTCACGGCACGCACCCGGGTCCGGAACTCCTCCCAGAACCCGGGCGTCGTCACCTCCTGGGGAACGTCGAGCCGCCAGCCGTCGACGCCCTTGCGGATCCAGTGCTCGCCGACGGTCATGAGGAACTCACGCACGTCTGGGTTGTCGGTGTTGAACTTGGGGAGGGCGTGCAGGTTCCACCACGCCTCGTATCGCGGCGGTCGCTTCTCGTCGTACGGCTGCACCGGCGTGGCCTGCACCTTGAACCAGTCGATCCACGGCGACTTGTCGTGGTTCTCGGCGATGTCGTTGAACGGCAGGAACCCCCGGCTGGCGTGGTTGAACNNTGAACACGCCGTCGAGCACGACGCGGATGCCTCTCGCATGGGCGGCGTCGAGCAGCTCGTCGAACGCCTCGTCACCGCCGAGGAGGGGATCGACGTGGAAGTAGTCCATCGTGTGATAGCGGTGGTTCGACGCCGAGGTGAAGATCGGGTTCAGATAGATGGCGTTGATCCCCAGCTCGACGAGATGGTCGAGCTTCTCGACGATGCCATAGAGATCTCCACCCTTGTAGCCGTGCACCGTGGGCGGCGAGTCCCAAGGCTCGAGATTGGACGGCTTGCGAAAGCGGTCGGAGAAGGCGAAGCGGTCCGGGAAGATCTGATAGAAGACGGCGTCGGCGACCCACGCGGGAACGTGGTCGTCGGCCGGGGGAGTTGCGGCGTCTGCCATGACGGCTGCACCGTAGCCATCCGAGGCGCCAACACCCGGGATCGCACGCAACGCCCCGGACCCCGGAACGTGCGGGAGCTACAGTCGCCGCAGCTACGAACGGAGTCTGCATTGGGTGTGATGGACTACTCGACGCCCCTCGAGGGCAGGGTGCGAACCGTCGAACGGTCCGACGGCACCAAGCTGTACACGGTCTCCCTCGGCGGAGATGGCCGGACGATTCTGCTTGCCCATGCCTACGGGTTCTCAGCAGACGAGTGGAACCTCGTCGGAACCGCGCTCGCAGAGCGAGGCTTCCGGGTGATCGCCTTCGACCAGCGGGGTCACGGGAGGTCGACGATCGGTGCCGACGGGATCGGTACGGAGCAGATGGCGTCGGACTACGGGGCGATCCTCGAGACCTACGACGCCACCGATGCCGTCCTCGTCGGTCACTCGATGGGTGGCTTCCTCGCAACTGCCTTCCTCGTCGAACGGACCGAGGGAGCCGACCGGGTGGGGGGTCTCGTCCTGATGGCGACCTTCGCCGGCGACATCAACCGCAAGAACCCGCAGAATCGACTCCAGATCCCGCTCATCAAGTCGGGCATCCTCGTCGGCCTTCTCAGATTCGGCCCGATTGCAACGCTCTTCGCCAGGAGCCTCACGGGAGAGGGCTATCAGGCGGCCTACGCAGACGCCTTCATCGATGTGTTCCGGTCGCACGATCACCGGTCGCTCGTCCCGATACTCGAAGCCTTCGACGAGGAGAGCCGCTACGACCGGCTCGGCGAGATCACCATCCCGACCACGATCATCGTCGGAACCAAGGACGCGACCACTCCGCCCTTCCACACCGCCGACCTTCACGCCGGGATCGCAGGGTCCCGGCTCGTCGAGATCCCAGGCAAGGGGCATCTTCCCAACTGGGAGGCGCCGGACGTGATCGTGGAAGAGGTGGCGCAACTCGCGGGGTGAACCGACGTGGCGATCACTTCGGCGAGGAGGCCATGGGTGCGGTCAGGCGCTGGATGCGACGCACGGCGAGCCACATCGGGAAGGCGTACAGGGCAAACGGCCATGCAACGGTGAAGTCGATCCGAGAGCGGGCTGGGCCGAGGGGCACGACGTGATGCCCTGTCGCCTGCCGGCCGGCCACGGTCCACGTCCAGGAGCGGCCCTCGGCGACGTCTGTGATCTCGAACGGCAGCCAGATGCCGACGATCGTCTGGACCCGGCCTGTCACCCCCGGGGCCACGACGTCGGCTTCGGCCTCGACGGCGCGAATCGTCGTGCCCCACTCCGGCCAACGGTCGAATCGAGCGATCAGATCCCACGCGACGGCAGCCGGGGCACCGACGTCCCCACCCACCGCAACATGCCTCATGAGCGACGCCGGTCCATGAGTGGATGCCGCCAGCGGTACTGGACGTAGCCGTCGAGCACGGCGGGGATCCCCTGGTGGACGCTCGGATAGCGGGGCTCGATGCCGACGTCGGACCACACGAGCCCGGGTTGCACCGGCACGTCGAGATTGAAACCGATGACCGTGTCCTTCGTGTAGAGGGTTGGCCTCGTGCGGCGTGACAGGAGCGGTTCGATGAAGGTGGCTCCGAGGATGCCGAGCGCCTTCGGCAGCGTGATCAGCCTGAAGTCGGGATAGAAGGTCTGGAGGATCTCGAAGAACTCGATCCAGTCGACGACGTGCGAATCGGCCACGGCGGAGCGACCGGTCCACCGTCCGGCTCCGACTGCCGCGAGCAGCCGGGCTGCGTCGATCACGTGCAGCTGCCCGCACCGGTTGCGCATGCGGCCAGGGAATGTGGCGAGCCCGGATCGGATCTGCTCGAAGAGGATCGACTGGGGGCCGTAGACGTGAGGCAGCCGGATGCTGGCGACCGACATCCCGGTTGCAGCGGCGAGCTGCTCGAGCGCGTCTTCCGCTTCCAGCTTGGCGCGTCCATAGGCGATGGCAGGGTCTGTCGGTGTCGACTCGTCGATGGCCGCGTCCTGATCGCCGTAGACGAACAGGCTCGACGAGAACACGAAGTGCCGCACGCCTTCGTCCGCGGCGGCTCTTCCCAGGGCGAGGGTGCCGTCCACGATGCTGGGGCGGAGGCGGCGATACGACTCGAAGCTGGCGCGTGCTCCGAGATGAAAGACGGTGTCGATGCCTTCTACGGCACGCCGCAGGGTGGGTTCGCTCGCCAGGTCGCCCTGGATCAGCTCCACGTCGAGGGACGACAGCAATGCGGCACGGTGGGGGCGTCGCACCAGCAGGCGGGGTCGGAGGCCCATGTCGCACAGCTCGCGTACCAGCTCGACACCGATGAAGCCCGTGCCGCCTGTCACGAGGACGTTCTTCATGCTGTTTCCTCCTCCCGGTCTCGCGAGGTCTACGGAGGCGCTCGACCGGGTGGATCAGCCGCCCGGGTTCTCCTGGAACGTGGATCCGGTGAGTTCGTCCACGTGGGCGAGGTAGGCGTCGGTGTCGATCTTTCGCTCGAGCCCGGACTTCGTCATCGGGCGTACCTTGCCGATGACCTCACGTTCGGCGAATGCCTGATCGTGGAGACCGAACAGCCACCCGACGTTGGCGTAGGAGTTCGGATCACGGCCGTCGAGGAAGTACCGGTTGTTCAGTTCGAGCGCCACCCGGTAGGCGTACTCCGGCGTGTTGGTCCACTCGAGGATCCGCTTGCCCCAGTACATGCGCATCCGGTTGTGGAGATAGCCCGTCGATCGCAACTCCGCCATCGCCGCGTTCCAGTAAGGATCGTCGGTCTCGGCGTTCTCGAGTTGCTGCTTCGTGTAGACGTTCCCTCGCTCGTCGTCGCGATGGTCGTCGAGGGTCGTGCGTGCCCAGTCCGGCAGCGCCGAGTATGAGTCGTAGTCCGGCTCGTACCAGACGAAGTTGTGAGCGAGCTCTCGCCGGACGACCACCTCTTCGACGAAGGCCTCGATCGCGTCGTTCGGCGCGTCGGATGACTGCACGGACCGAACGACGGCGGCGGGGGAGATGTGGCCGAAGTGGAGGTACATGGAGAGATGGGAGCTCGCCGATCCCGTCACCATCGTGCCGGCATCGCCGTAGGCGTCGAGTCCGTCGTCGAGGAATTGTCGCAGCATCCGATGGGCGGCCAGCTCACCGCCGACGAACCTCCGATCCGGATCTTCGTCGATCCCGACCACTTCGAGCAGTGCGCCGCGGTCGTCGGTCTCGAGCGAGTCGGGAAGCCTGCGAACGGGCCGATGGATCGCCGTGGTGCGCAGCTCCTCCAGGAATCGGTCGAGGTGATCGTGGATCTTCGGGCGGATCGTGCGAGCCGCCCATTCCCTCTTGTCGGACGTGACCGCGACGGGAACGACGACGTTCGCTTCGACCTCCTCGACGCGCCCGGAAACGGTGTCGGCGAGATCGCGACGCCAGCTTCTGGGCTCGCGCAAGTAGTTCCGATCGAGGACCACTGCGGCGGCGTCGGCGGCGAGTTCGCAGGCGACATCCAGTGGGGGACCGGGGCGCACGACGAACCCGATGTCGCGCCGCGAGAGATGGCCTGCGACGTCGACGAGACCGTCGATCAGGAACCGCAGCGTCCTCGGCGTCGCCTCCGGGTAGTCGGGGTCGAGGCCGAACCCCACGACGAGCGGCAGCTCGCACGCGTTGGCGGTACGGACTGCATGCTCCAGTGCGTGGTTCTCCCGTGTCCGCACCGACGCCTGCATCCAGTAGAGAACGTGGTCTCCGGCGCCCGGCTCGGCGTCGTTGAGCGTCGTGATCCGGGCCGGGTCGATGGTCGTGGTTGCCACGGCGGCAGCATGGTCGGCGGGACGGAACGCAGCAAGCGAACGCGAGATCACGGCGCGGTAGGGTCGCGGTGAAGCCGACCCGGGAGCGCCGATGACCATCGACCAGGCGATCGAGCGAGCCGTGGGGCTCGCAACGGAGGCTCGTAGGCACGCGTATGCGCCGTACTCGGGATTCCACATGGGAGCGGGGATCGTCGGATCCGAGGGCGAGGAGATTCGCGGCGTGCTCGTCGAGAACGTCTCGCTCGGTCTGGCGATGTGCAGCGAGCGGGTGGCGCTCTTCACCGCGGTGGTGGAGAAGGTGCGTCCCCGCGTCCTCGCAGTGTGCGCCAAGCGCACCGGTGCCGATCTCACGTATCCGTGCGGTGCGTGTCTGCAGGTCGCACTCGAGATCGGTGGACCCGATCTCACCATCGTGGCCGTCGACCCTGATGGCGAGAGGGCGGTGACGTCGCTGGACGTGTTGTTGCCCGAGGGGCCGCACCGCAAGTCCCCCTCCGGGCCGGACTGAGCCCACCTCGCAACCCTGCAGGCGATCTGCCGACGGGGTCAGCGTCAGTTGCGTACGCGAGGTGTCCGTTGACCACAGTTGATCGCCCCGATGGCGAGGCCGGCGCCGCCGGTGAAATCGGCGCACTCGACCTGAAACCGGGAGCCGATCTCTCGGGCCGCGACCTGATCGGGATGAATCTCGAGAATGCGGACCTCTCCGGCGCCGATCTGAGCGGTGCGCGTCTCACCGGAGCCAATCTGCGTGGAGCTCATCTCGAGGGCGCCGACCTGGAAGGGGCCCAGCTGCTGGGGGCGGACCTCACGAATGCGGATCTCGCCGGCGCTCACGCCGCCAAGGCGAATTTCGGCCAGGCGACGCTGGTCGGCGCCAACCTCTTCAACATCGATCTGACGAACGCCGCGCTCTCGCATGCCGACCTCACGGGTGCCGACGTGCGTGTCGCAAAGGCGCGCAAAGCGCGTTTCCTCGAGTCGGATCTGAGCGGAGCCGATCTCTCACGAGCCGACCTCCGCGATGCCGACCTGACCGGTGCCACCGTCGAGGGGACGGTGTTGCACGACGCCGACTTCCGTTCCGCCGTCTTTCGCGGGCTGTCCGGCTACGACACCGCCGATTGGATCGGCGCGACCATCGAAGGTGTCGACTTCGCAGGTGCCTACATGGCCCGTCGCGAGATCATGGACCAGAACTACCTGCACGAGTTCCGCAACCGGAGCCGCCGACATGCCCTGATCTATCGGATCTGGTGGCTCACGTCGGACTGTGGACGCAGCCTGTCACGGTGGGGTGCGTGGACCCTCGTCATCGCCCTCGCCTTCGCCGGTGCCTACGGCCTCGTCGACGTGGACTTCGGCGACTACCCGACCGCGCTCTCTCCGATCTACTACTCGGTGGTCACGCTGACCACGCTCGGTTACGGCGACGTGCTGCCGGCCTCGCAGGCGGCACAGGTGCTGGTCATCGCCCAGGTGATCGTCGGCTACGTGATGCTCGGCGGTCTGCTCTCGATCTTCGCCACCCGCATGGGGAGGAGGGCCGAGTAGTGGTCAGGCTGCTGCGGAGGAAGGACGACCCGAGCAAGTCGAAGCTGCATGAAGTGCTCGGCGACTTCGAGCTGCCGACCATCCCCGGAGTGCTCACATCGGCCATCGACCAGATCTCGGGAGGCGATCCGGACCTGCGGGCCGTCGCCGCCACCATCTCCCAGGATCCGGGGCTTCTCGCCAGGGTGCTCGGGATCGTGAACTCCGCCGTCTACGCACCCCGCAACCCGATCGTGGGTGCGGAGCAGGCCGTGATGATGCTCGGTTCGAATCATCTCGAGTCGCTGCTCATCTCCATCGCCGCCTCGAAGGCGGTCACCTCCCAGCCGACCCCGAGCGTGAATCTCAGGGAGTTCTGGAACACGGCGGCATGGCGTGGTGCCACCGCCGCCGCACTCGCCAGGCAGTTCGATCGCCCCCGCCGCACCGAGAACTTCACGGGTGCGCTGCTCCAGGACATCGCCGTGCCCCTGCTCGCTCGCGAGGTCGCCGGCTACACGACGGTGTTGGAGCACTGGCGCAACGGCGAGGCGACGCTGAGCGAGCTGGAGCAGGCACGTTACGGCTGGACGCACGCCACCATCGCCCGCTGGATGTTCGAGGACTGGGAGTTCCCCCCCGCTCTCGCCGACGCCGTCGGCGAGCACGATGCCCCGGATGGCCAGGCCGTTTCGTTCCCGATCGTTCAGATGGTGAGCCTGCTGGGCCGTCCCAGCCTCGGCGAGAACGCCGTTCCTCTTCTGGTCACTCGCCTGGAGGCGACGCTGGGGCTCGACGAGACAGAGGCCGTCGAGGTGATCGACGGTGCCCGGTCCGAGGCGGCCAGGATCGCCTCGTCGATCGCAAACTGAGCGCCGAAACCCGCATCGACCGCTGGTAGTTTTTGCCGATGCCCTCCTCGGCTTCCCTCCTCGTCTTCGCCGGAGCCACGCTCGTGCTCCTCGCCGTTCCCGGTCCGGCCGTCACCTACATCGTCACCCGAAGCCTCGCTCAAGGTCGTCGCGCCGGCCTGTTGTCGGTCGCCGGGATCCATCTCGGGACGATGGTGCACGTGCTCGCCGCCGTGGTCGGTCTGTCGGCCATCGTGGTGAGATCGGCGACGGCCTTCACGGTGGTGAAGCTGGCAGGCGCCGCCTATCTCGTCTATCTGGGACTCGCCACGATGCGAGGTGCCCGATCCGGTGCAAGCCCGTCGCCTGTCGAAGCGAGGTCGTCCCGCCGTGTCTTCGTCGACGGCTTCGTGGTCAACGTCCTCAATCCCAAGACGGCCGTCTTCTTCCTCGCCTTCGTGCCGCAGTTCGTCGATCCGGGTCGGGGCTCACCGACCGTGCAGCTCCTCGTGCTCGGTGGCCTCTTCATCGGCCTCGGCTTCGTCACCGACGGCGCCTACGCGCTCGGGTCGGCCTGGGTCGGCGGCAAGGTCCGACCGATGGCAGGCGCACGTCCCTGGTCCAGGTGGCTCACCGGGTCCGTCTACCTGGGACTTGGTGCTGCCACTGCTCTCGGCGGCCGGTCGTCGACGCAGTGAACCCGGGAACCCCGGAGCAGGCCCCTTCCGTCTGATCGTCATGCGACGAAACCTCATCCTCAGCGCCCTGTCTTCTGCGTGGCTCCTGTCGTCGATCGGCGCCGCGCACGCCTCGTGTGTCGTGCCACCACCGATCGAGCAGGCGATCGAAGAGGCTCAGGTCGTCTTCGTCGGCACCGTCGTTGATCTCGGGGCCGACGAGCGTCAGGCCATCGTCGAAGTCGAGTCCGTGTGGAAGGGCGAGGGCGTGGCCACGGTCGTCGCGGTCGACGGTGGGTTCGATCCGAATGGAGCCACGTCGGTCGACCGCCACTTCGAGCCGGGTGTGCGCTACATCTTCTTCCCGACGACCGAGGAGGTGCCGTTCCTCGACGCCGCGTGCACCTCGACGCAGCAGGTGACTGCCGACATCGAGGCGCTCCGGCCGGAATCCGCGACCAATCCGGTCGACGGCGAGACGGTCACCTTCGGCCCGACCGGGGCCGGGGACCCCGAGGTTGCCGGGCCGCCGGTCGACGATGTCGGCTTCGGTTCGGAAGAGGAGCCGGCGGTTCCGGCGCCGATGCCTGTGGACCCGCTCATCGATGACGTGGCCGAGCCCGAGCCGGGCCGTCGTGTCGTGACATCGGCATCGGAAGTGGATGGCGTCGCCGACAGCTACCTGTTGCCCATGCTGCTGGTCGGTCTCGCCGTGGCGCTGGGCATCGGTGGCCTCACGTTCGTGCGACGATTCCGCAACGAGCCGATCGAGTGAGGCCGGACGGTTAGCCTGCCCGGATGCGGATCGGATATCAGGGCGAGCCCCACTCCTACAGCCACCGTGCCAGCAGCTCGTTGTTTCCCGACGACGAGCTCGTCGGTCTCCATTCCTTCGTCGAGTGCTTCGAGACGATGGAGGCCGGCGGAGTGGATCGACTCGTCCTGCCCGTCGAGAACTCGACGACGGGCAGTGTGTTGCCGGTGCTGGACCGGCTTCCGACACCCGGTGGGATCAACGAGTTCTCGATCATCGCCGAGCATCTCGAGGAGATCCGGCACGCGTTGCTCGGGCTTCCTGGGGCATCCGTCGAGGAGGTCAAGCGGGTCAAGTCCCACGTGCAGGCGCTGAGTCAGGCCGAGGGGCTCCTGCTCCACATGGGCATCGAGCCGATCCCGGTCGCGGACACCGCGGGTGCGGTACGGGAGGTCGCCGCCGAGGGTGACCCGACCGTCGGTGCGCTCGCCCCGCCCGAAGCCGCCGCTCCGCACGGGCTCGTCGTCCTTCGGGAGCAGATGACCGATCGGCATCACAACACCACCAGGTTCGTGGTGCTGGCGCCCGGCGAGCCCCAGGTGGACCCCGACGACGACAAGACGACGATGGTGTTCACCACCGGACACACCCCGGGAGCCCTCGCCCTCGCCCTCACCGAGCTCGGTCTGAGGGGCGCCAACCTGACCCGGATCGAATCGCGGCCCTCCAACGAGGCGTGGACCTACCGGTTCTTCGTCGATCTCGAGCACCCACCCGGAGTCGCCGGCCTGCGCCGCATCGTCGAACCGGTCCCGGCGACGCTCGATCACCTCCAGATCCTGGGCAGCTACCGCAGCGCCGGTAGCTGACGCCGGCACGGTCACACGATGGGCCACAGGCCCCACCAGTTTGGGTGAGTCGTTTGCCACGTGGCTCATCGCGTGCGAGGTTTGTTGCGTCGGCCAGGGGGTGACTGCCATGAGAGGCAGCAACGCGACAGGTAGGAGGGCTTCGCTGTCGATCGCAGTGTCGACGGCGTTGCTGCTCGTCGTGGGTGCCATACCCGCCGTTGCAGAGCACGTCGCAGAGCCCGACTGGTTCACCGAGGCGGATCCCATCGCCGTCACGTCCTCTGTCGGCCGGGTGCGCGACTTCGAACGCATCGACGACGTGATCTACATCGGCGGCAGCCACAGCACGTTGCGCGACTACGTGGCAGGACCGGACATCGGGCCGGGGTACCTGGGTGCCGTGGAACGAGAGAACGGTCGCGTCATCACGTCGTTCCAGCCGGTGCTCGACGGCGAGGTGCGCTCGCTCGCCCGTTCGCTCGACGGGAGCAAGCTCTACGTCGGCGGTCGGTTCGACAACGTCAACGGCGAGCCGTGGCCGAACTTCGTGGTCCTCGATCCGACGACCGGGCAGCGCATCGAAGACGTCCGGGTGAGCGGCGGCGGTGTCGACGACATCCAGGTCGCCTCCGACGGCACCGTCTATCTGGGTGGTGCCTTCACCCGGATCAACGGCGTGACGCGACGTCGTATCGGCGCCTTCGATGGTGCGACCGGTGCGGTGACAGCCTTCCGCCCGGCGGACCCCCTCGACACGGTCCGCTCCATCGCCTTCTCCCCCGACGGGGATCGCGTGTACTACGGCGGCGGATACGGCGATCGGCTCATCGACGAGTTTCGCGGCTTTCTCCACGCCGCCGATCCCGACGACGGCGACGCCATCGGCTCGTTCAACCCGGATGTCGAGGAGTCCGAGGTGCTCGATCTCGCCGTCCACGACGACCGGATCTATGTCGCGTTCGGCGGGCGGGGTGGCCGGGCCAAGGTGTTCCGCACCGACGGTTCGACTCGCTCGCGGTGGCGCACGGACGGCGACGTGCAGGTCGTGTCCATCGTGGGCAACCGGGTGATCTTCGGCGGGCATTTCGTCGATCACTTCGGATCGAACGAGACCAAGGTCCTCGCCGCCTACTCCGTCGATGGGCTCGACTACGACCCCGACGTCTGGTTCGACATCCGCGGGTCTCAGGGAGCGTGGGCGATCTTCCACGACGAGCAGTTCCTGTGGCTGGGCGGCGACATCAACGACGCCCGGCCCCGATCGGTGCGCGGCTTCGCCCGTTACACGGCGCGCACTGCAGATCTGACTCCGCCCACGCAACCGGGAACGCCGGTCGTCACCGCCACGGGCGCCGGTGAGTTGACGATCGCGTGGGCGCCGTCCGTGGACGACACGTACCTCGTCGACTACGAGGTCTATCGCAACGGCGGAATGTGGCGCACCGTAGGAGTCCCCTCCGTGGTTGATCGCTCGGTCGTCCCCGACACCCGATACGAGTACGTCGTGGTCGCTGTCGATCGCACCGGGAAGGAGAGCACGCCATCGGGCGTCGGCTCCGGATGGAGCGCGCCGGCCGCCGACACCGTCCTCGTCGGCGGTGACGCCGGCTGGCGGTATCTCGACGGTGGGATCACACCGCCCTCCGATTGGGCATCTCGGTCGTTCGATCACGGAGCGTGGGCGTGGGGACGTCAAGTGCTCGGCTTCGGTGAAGGGGACGAGGCCACGATCATCGACGGGGGCCCGTCCGGAAACCGCCACATCACGACCTACTTCCGGCGCAACTTCACCGTACGAAAACACAGCGAGGTCTACGCCCTGGAACTCGACGTCGAATTCGACGACGGAATGGTGGCGTACCTCAACGGCACCGAGATAGGGCGGTCCAACATGCCGTCCGGGACGATCGACGGCGAGACGTTCGCATCGGGTTCGGAGGAGCGCGCCACTGCGACGTTCGTGATCGACCCCGCCCTGCTGGTCGTGGGCGGGCGCAACACCCTCGCCGTCGAAGTGCACCAGGCGTCGCGAGGCAGCAGCGACCTGCGATTGCGGGCCGATCTGCGCGCCTCGATCGTGCAGCCTGTCACTCTCGTCCAGGCAAAGGCGACCTGGGCCTTCGACGACGACGGCATCGGTGACGCCGGGTGGCGCGACGCCGGATTCGACGACGCGGGGTGGGACCGGGGCGCGGCGCCGATCGGCACAGGGAACCGAGCGCGAACCGTCGTCGACGACGTGACGACCGTCTACCTGAGACACACCTTCGACGGAGGCGACTTCGATCGCTATGGCGGAGTGTGGCTGCGGGTGCGTGACAACGACGGATACATCGTGCGGCTGAACGGGGTTCTCGTCGCGCGGGTCGGAGTCCCCGGTCCGCCACTGGGGGCATCCACACCGGCGACCAGGTCGGCTCCGAACCACCGCTACGTGACGTACGTGCTCCCCGTCGACACGGTCGTTCCCGGCGAGAACCTGCTCACGGTGGAGATCCATCGGCTGGACTCGGCGCTCTTCTTCGCAGCCACCATGCAGGTCAGGCCCTGACCTTCGCTCCCGGGCGGGGAGGCCCTGCGGGGCTATCGTCGGCGAGCGCATGACCAAACGTCGGCCAACGGCCACCACCGCCTTCGGCGCCGGGCGTCGAGAGAGCCACGACGCCAGCGACTTCTACAGCCGGTTCCGACCGCCCGAGATCTCGGACGCCGATCAGCTGGGTCCCGTTCCCGTCTTGCCCGATCCACCCTGCATCGTGGGAGACAGCCGGGACATGCACCACCTGCCCGACGACTCCGTGGCGCTCGTCGTGACCTCACCGCCGTATTTCGTCGGCAAGGAGTACGAGCTCGCCGTGACGGCGGATGGCGACGGGACGATTCCGACGTCGTACCTCGAGTATCTGGAGATGCTGCGGGACGTGTTCGCGGAATGCGCACGGGTGCTCGAGCCCGGCGGCCGGATCGCCGTCAACGTCGCCAACCTCGGCCGCAAGCCCTATCGAAGTCTTGCCGCGGACGTCATCCGCATCCTCCAGGACGACCTCGGCCTGTTGCTGCGGGGTGAGATCGTGTGGCAGAAGGCAGAAGGAGCCACGGGGTCGGTGGCATGGGGCTCGTTCCGCAAGGCGACCAATCCGGTGCTGCGCGACATCACGGAGCGGGTGATCGTCGCATCGAAGGGCCGCTTCGACCGGGCGCGGTCCGCGGCACAACGTGAGGCGGAAGGACGACCGCACCGGACGACGATCACCACGGACGAGTTCATGGAGGCGACGCTCGACGTCTGGCGTATCGACTCCGAGAGTGCACGCCGTGTGCAGCATCCTGCGCCGTTCCCGATCGAGCTGCCTCGGCGTCTCATCGATCTCTACACGTATGAGGACGACCTCGTCCTCGATCCGTTCCTCGGCTCCGGCACCACGCTCGTGGCTGCGGCGCGGACGGGCCGGCGCGGCGTCGGCTACGACCTCGACCCCGACTACGTCGAGATAGCGTCCCAACGATATCGCGCCGAGCTCGACCGGCCCCGCTACTCGGTGACTTCGGCCGAGCAGATGCCGTTCGAGCTCGTGTCTCCCGAATTTCGTGCGGAGGCGTTCACGGCGAGGGCGACGAGCGCAGGGAAGAAGGCCGCGGATCTCGCCAGGGAGGTCCTGGAGAAAGCGGGCTTCGCCATCGTCGCCGAGACGCCCAAGTTGCGCGGGGCCGGTGTCTCGTTCGCGTTCACCGTGGAAGACGCCCCGGCCGAGCATCTCTATCAGGTCGAGGTGGCGGGCACCTTCACGACGGTGCGGCCCGGCTTGGTGCGTTCCGACGTGCTGTGGAAGACGATCGGCAAGGCCCACGTGCTCGCCGTGCGAGACCCGGCGGCCCGACTGCTGGTGCTCACCTCGCACCTTCCTCGCTCCGGAACCCCGGGACTGCAGGCGCTGCGAGCGGTTGGCCCGTGGAGCATCTTCGATGTGATAGAGATGTTCGACCCCGAGGCGGTCGCCCGGCTCGAGGCCTACGGAGCGGGAGCGGCGGATCCGCTGCCCGGATTCTGGGACGAAGCCGACCTGGAACGCAGCGACCTCTACTGAACGGCCGGCGGTAGGGTCGGCGGATGTCAGCGAGCCCGGTGGAGACGGCCATCCTCCGCGCAGCCCCGTACCTGTTCGGCGGAGTCGGAGCTGCGTTGCCTCTGCTGCTGGTCCCCACCGACTCGTCCCGCCTCGTGGTGGTCACGACGCACCTGTCGATCCTGGTGGCGATGGCGCTCGTCGTGGCGTTGCGACTCGCACCACTGGTCGAACTGAGCTGGTTCGTCGATCGCAGCTGGTCACCGACGCGCAGACGGCTTGCGGCGGCGGCCGTGCTCATCGCCATCGTCACACTGGTCATCGGCCTCGTGACCCTGGTCACGTCGGCTGCTCTGCGGCTCCAGCCCTCGCTCCAGTTCTTGCAGTTGCTCTCGGCGCTCGACATCGCGTGGGCGGTGGCCGCACTCGTCATCGGCCTGCGTCTGCTGGCGGGTCGCACGGCGGCCGTGATCGGCGGATTGGCCCTCGACATCGTGTGCGTCGCAGCGCTGTGGAACTACCTCCGCGTCGTCGGCTTCGAGGCGGATGGTGGTTGGCTGCTCGATGGGGCCCGGCTGATGCGGCTGGTGATCCCCGCCGACATGGTGGCTGCCGTCATCGCTCTCGTCGTGCTGGCCCTCGGGCTCCGGCGTCTCGATCAGCCGATGGAGCAGGCCAGCGACCAGTCGTAGGGCTGGAATTCGACGCGTCCCCCGGCGTCGATCGCCTCGCGGGCCTCCTGCGGCAGCCAGCGGCGGACGGCGTGAGCGACCGCCGACTTCGAGGCCGGAAGCAGGGCAGGCATCCGGTGCGGTCGGACGAAGTCGGCGCCGTACCAGAGAAGAACCCGGCTCAGGCGAACCGTTGCCCCCTCGCCGGATCCGGTCACGACGGCGCCGCCTGCCGCCAGGAACGAGGCGAGCTGATCGTCGAGTTGTCCGTCGAGCGCCTTGCCCTCGTACGGCTCGTAGCGGAGCGTCGGGCAGGACGCCGAGCCACAGACGAGGGCGCCATGGACACGCGGGTCGCCGAAGCGCCTGATCTTGGCGTGCTCCATGTCGGTGAGGGACAGCGCCTCGCCGGCTACTTCCGCCCACGGATCGGTGAACGCTCCGGGCACACGTAGCACCGTGAGGTCACCGTCTGCCGCGGCGCGTGCTGCCAGATCGAGGGCGCCCGCGTTGTAGAGGTTCAGCCAGTAGGCGAGGGCGGTGTCACGGTCGAGGCGATCGGGATCGATCGACTCGGCATGGATGCGGTACGCAGCGATCCGCTCTCGCATCTCGGGAAGCCCGGCGACACCTCGCCGGGCGAGGTGTGCGAGCACATCTGAGAGCGCGGTCGCGTCCGGACCGGGGTCGTCACCCTCCGGGCGCGGCCGTCGACGGGTCAGCAAGGAGCGGACGACCGACAGGCCGACGCTGATCGGGTTGGGTCCGTTGGTGCTCACACCACGGCGCAACGACAGAAGGCGAAGGGGCATTCCCCTCAGCTGCGACGTCGGCCGAGCCACCATGCGATCGGGAGGATGCCCCACACCCAGGCCTGATCGGGCCCCACCATCTCGGGGGCGATGCCGCCGCTCGGCTCGACCCGATACCAGGTCACGCCGGGTTGGGCCGGACCGTCCGGCGCAGGCATCAGGCGTGCGGCAAGCGGTCCGGGATGCGCCTGCACGTTGACCACCGGCTTGGTGTCGATGTCCTCCTGCCAATGGGCGCCGTCGAGGCCGGCGACCAGGACGTCGGCCCCGTCATAGACGGCCGGCACCAGGGTGCGGCGCACGACGCCCTGCGGTGCCGAAGTCGACAGCAGGACGAATCGGCGTCCCACCAGCCAACCGAGACCGATCTTCCAGGGCCACGTGGCGAGCCGTTGCGCCACTCCGCTGCGGGCCAGTTCGATCCAGATGCGATCCATCGTCAAGCGGCAGCCACGGCTTCTTCGGCGTCGTCCGCCGGAGGCGAAGTAGGTGGCTTGCCGCTGCGCAGCGCCAGATAGCCGACGATTCCGGCCACACCCGATCCGAGGAAGATGCCGAGTTTGGCGGCCGACAGCAGCGTCGCGTCCGTGAAGGCCAGCTCGGTGATGAACAGCGACACGGTGAAACCGATGCCGGCGAGCCCGGCGAGTCCGAAGATCTGAGGCCACGTGGTGCCCGTTGGGAGCTTGCCCAGGCCGGAGCGGACACCGAGGTAGGTGGCCGCAGTCACCCCGAACGTCTTGCCCACCACGAGACCGAAGGCGATGCCGAGCGCAACCGGGCTGGTGATCGCGTCGCCCACGTCGAGGCCGACGAACCGCACGCCGGCGTTGGCGAGCGCAAAGACCGGCAGGATCACGAACGACGACCACGGCGTGAACTGCACCTCGGCACGGTCGAGGGGCGACACCGACTCGCTGGCGATCTGTGCGAGCTGGAGGGCGTTGAAGTCGACGCGTTCCCGCTGGCGGGGGGCGGTGGAGTCGAGCTCGTACTGATCCACGATCCACTTCGTGCGCCGGTAGTACTCGGCATCCGAGTACCACGGCCTGATCGGCGTCAGGAAGGCGACGGCGACCCCGGCGAGGGTGGCGTGGACACCCGACTCGAGGGTGAAGAACCATGCGACGAGGGCGGCGATGAAGTAGAACCCTTGCGATCGGATGCCGATCCGCTGGGCGATGGCGATCACGGCGAGGGCGCCGATGGCGAGCGCCAGCCAGCCCATGGAGAGGTCGTCGGTGTAGAAGACGGCGATCACGGCGATGGCGCCGATGTCGTCGGCGATCGCAAGCGCCAGCAGGAACAGCTTCGCCTGCACCGACACGCGCGCTCCGAGCAGTGAGGCCACCCCGAGCGAGAACGCGATGTCGGTGGCCATCGGGATTCCCCAGCCCCTCGTCGCCTCACCTGGTTCGCCGAGCACGAACATCACGTAGACGAGTGCGGGGACGACCATGCCGCCGAGAGCGGCGATGGCAGGCAGGGCGGCCTGCTTCCGATCGGCGAGGTCGCCCACGGCGATCTCGCGCTTGATCTCGAGACCGACCACGAAGAAGAAGATCGCCATGAGGCCGTCGTTGACCAGGTGTTTGAGGCTCTCTTCGAGGTGGAACGCGCCGACGCTGATGTCGACGTGTGTGTTCCAGAAAGTCTCGTACGTCTCGCCGAATGGGGCGTTGGCCCAAATGAGGGCGGCGGCGGCTGCGATGAGCAGGACGATGCCACCCGCGGATGCCGTTCGCGTGAAACGCAGCAAGGGGCGCATGAATCGAGCGGGGACGGCTCGCTCGGAATGGATCCACGTGTGGTGGACGCGCTCCACCTTCGGCTGTTTCATGACCCCGCGAATCTAGCGATCTGAAGAGGTCACGAGGCGGACCCGTCTACAGTCGCCCCGAACCAGCGCAGATCGGCCTGACCATGCTCCTCTCCTTGCTGCTCGTCGCGGGCGGCCTCGTCATCCTCATCGTGGCCTCCGACCGGCTGGTCGTCGCCGCAGTCCGGGTGAGCGCATCCCTCGGCATCTCGGCCGTGCTCATCGGCGCCATCGTCGTGGGTCTGGGTACGTCGTTGCCGGAGCTGCTGGTCTCGGCCATCGCTGCCGGGGACGGCGAGCTCGACGTGGCGATGGCCAACGTCGTCGGCTCGAACGTCGCCAACGTCACGCTCGTTGCCGGTACGGCTGCGCTGCTGCTGCCGCTGGTGGCCTCGGTGAGGGTGCTCAACCGCCAGGGCGTTCTCATGTTCTTCTCGTTGATCGCCCTGACGGTGGTGCTCTACGACGGAGAGGTCTCACGACCCGGGGGTATCGTCCTCCTCGTCGGGCTCGTCGTCGCGCTCGGACTGCTCGTCGTCTGGTCGAAGACCGATCCTCGCGACGACGAAGCAGACGACATCTCGCAGATGCTCGCCGACAACGGACGCACCATCGCCGAGATCATCTTCGGCACGATCGCGTTGGTGGCGACGGTTGCCGGGGCCCGGGTGCTGCTCGAGGGTGCGCTCGACATCGCAGCTCGGCTCGGCTGGTCGGCGGTGTTCGTCGGGATCCTGCTCGGAGTGGGCACGAGCCTGCCGGAGCTGGCCACCGCCGTCGCCGCAGCGAGACGACGGCAGTCGGATCTCGTGATCGGCAACGTCCTCGGCTCGAACATCTTCAATTCGCTGGCCGTCGCCGGCTTCGCCTCCGTGGTCGGGCCGGCGACCCTGCAACAGCTCGACCTCTACCAGCTCGTCGTGATGCTCGGTGTAGCGCTTTTCGCCGGGATCTCCATGCGGATCGGTGGGCGCATCAGCCGCACCAACGGGGTGATCCTGCTGGCAGTATTCGTGGCGTTCACCGTCGGGTCGTTTTGAGCTGAGCCATGGCATCGAACAACGAGATCGCTCGAGTCCTGCGTGAGTACGTCGACCTGCTGAAGCTGGAAGAAGGCAGTCCACAGGCGTTTCGGGTTCGTGCATACGAGAAGGCCCTCGGTGCCGCGAAAGAGGCGACGGCGCCCCTCGCCGACATGTCCAAGGCCGAACTGCAGTCGTTGGATGGCATCGGCAAGTCGACCGCCGAGAAGATCGTCGAATATGTCGCGACCGGTACGTTTCGGGCGCTCGACGAGCTTCGGGCCAAGTATCCGGCGAGCCTGGTCGAGCTGACTCGCATCCCGGGTCTCGGCCCGAAGACCGTGCTGCTGTTGCGTGACGAACTGGGGATCGAGACCGTCGACCAGCTGAAGGCTGCGGTGGCGGCGGAACAGCTCCGCACGCTGCCGGGTCTCGGTGCGAAGTCGGAGGAGAAGATCGCGACGGCCATCGAGCGGCTCGGGCTGCACTCGGACGAACGCCGCACGCCGATCATCAGAGCCCTCCCTGTCGCCGCCGAGATCCTCGAGGAACTGCGGGCCCATCCAAACGTGGAGCGTGCCGAATACGCCGGCAGTCTCCGGCGATTCCGGGACACGATCGGCGACATCGACATCCTCGTCGCCGCTTCGGATCCGGAGGGGGTCATGGACGCCTTCGTCGGCCTGCCGATCGCCGCCGATCAGCTCGCCAAAGGCGACACCAAGTCGTCGATCATCACGTCCGAGCAGCTGCAGGTGGATCTCCGCATCGTGGCTCCCGACGAGTTCGGTGCCGCCATCCTCTATTTCACCGGTTCGAAGGCACACAACATCGAGCTCCGGCAGCGGGCGATGGACCGTGGCTGGTTGCTCAACGAGTACGCGCTGAGCGACTCCGAGTCGGAGGAGATCATCGCCTCGTCGACGGAGGAGGACATCTATCGCGCCCTGGGTCTCGAGTACATCCCTCCGGAGATGCGCGAAGGACGTGGCGAGGTGGCGCTCGCCGAAGACGGGCTCCCGCAGCTCGTCACCGTCGATGAGATCCGTGGCGACCTCCACGTCCACAGCACGTGGTCCGGCGATGGGCGGAGCTCACTCGAAGACATGGTGGCGGCGGCCTCCGCGCGGGGCCTCGAGTACATCGCCATGACGGAACACGGCGAGAACCTCGCCATCAACGGTCTCTCCCGGGACGAGATCGCCGCCGAGGCCGTGGAGTTGGAGCAGCTGCGCGAGCACTACCCGGATCTCACGATCCTCCAAGGCAGCGAGCTGAACATCGGCCCGGATGGCTCGCTCGACTACGACATGGGTCTGCTCATGGATCTCGACTGGTGTGTGGCGAGCGTGCACTCCCACTTCGATCTCCCCGCTGCACAGCAGACGGAACGCGTGCTCCAGGCGATCCGGCATCCCGCCGTCAACGCCATCGGACATCTCACCGGGAGACGGATCGGTCGACGACCGGGCATCGAGGTCGACTTCGATGCGATCCTCGATGCGGCGGCCTCGACGGGGACGGCGCTCGAGATCAACAGCCACCTCGATCGTCTCGACGTGCCTGCCGACCTGATCCGGCGGGCGCGAGACCGTGACGACGTGAGATGGGTCATCTCCACAGACAGCCACCACACCGCCGAGTTCGCCAACATTCGGTGGGGTGTGGCCAACGCCCGGCGGGGTTGGGTCACGGCCGAACGGGTCGTGAACACCCTTCCTGTCGAGCAGTTCCTGGAATGGGCAGGCCGGAAGCGGGCGGAGCCCGACTGAAAGTTCAGGGATTGGTAACCGCCTGAGGCTTTCGGTAGAGCCGCGTGGCGTGTACAACGGGGACATGGCAGTTGCCACCGAACCACTGAGCGGCCCCGTGACCACCACAGTGACCCCCGGCGTCGCCGGCGCGCTCGGCGCCGGTCTCTCCCTGGGCCTGGCGGAGTTGTTCGCCGGTCTGTTCGAGTCCGTGCCGTCGGCCGTGTCGTCGGTCGGCACGTTCGTGGTCGATGTCGTGCCACAGCCGATCGAACGCCTCGCCATCGATCTCTTCGGCACGGCGGACAAGGCGGTGTTGGCGATCGGCACGGCCATCATCGCTCTCTTCATCGGTGCCGCCGCCGGACGCATCGCCACGAGACGCCGGTGGGTGCTGGGTGCGGGATTCGCGGCCTTCACCGTCATCGGCATCGTCGCCGGTTGGGCACAGCCCATGGCCGGGGCGCTGGCCACGCCCATCGCCATCGGTGTCGCCGGCTACATCGGGTGGAGGGTCGCGGTGGGGTTCGTCTATCCCCGTGTCGATGCCCCGGCCGATCTCGTCCCGGAGAACCTGGCGAGACGGCGCTTCCTCCGCGGATCTGCGACGGCCGGAGTCGCCCTCGCCTCAGGTGCCATCGGACGTGGTCTGATCATCGACCGGTCCGAAACCGTGCGCGAGAACGTCACGCTGGGCTCGCCCCTGACCACTGTCCCACCGGTGATGCCCGAGAACGAGCTCATCGTCGACCAGATCACTCCGATCATCGTTCCGAACACCGACTTCTATCGCATCGACACCGCCCTCATCGTGCCCCGACCCAACGCCGAGACCTGGCGGCTGCGCGTGACCGGCATGGTGCGCAACGAGCTCGAGTTCTCGCTCGACGATCTGATGCAGCGCCGGCTCCACGAGCGCTACGTGACGATCTCCTGTGTCTCCAACGAGGTCGGGGGTGGTCTCGTGGGCAATGCCAAGTGGACGGGTGTGCGCCTCTCGGAGGTGCTCGACGAAGCCGGCGTGCTCGACACGGCGAGCCAGGTCGTGGGCCGGTCCGTCGACGGCTGGACCGCCGGATTCCCCACCCAGGCCGTGTACGACGGGCGTGACCCGATCATCGCCATCGGGATGAACGACGAGCCGCTGCCGCCCCGTCACGGTTTCCCCGCCCGGCTGATCGTGCCCGGGCTCTACGGCTACGTGTCGGCGACGAAGTGGCTCGAGGAGATCGAGCTGACCACGTGGGAGGCTTTCGACGGCTATTGGATTCCGCGTGGGTGGTCCAAGACCGGTCCGATCAAGACGCAGTCACGCATCGATCGGCCCCGCCCGGGCCAACGGATCGCCGGTGACCCGGCCGTCATCGCCGGCGTCGCCTGGGCGCCGACCCGCGGCATCTCCCGCGTCGAGGTGAGTGTCGACGACGGCGAGTGGATCGCAGCAGAGCTGTCCGAGCCGCTCAGCGACGAGGCATGGGTGCAGTGGCGCGCCGAGGTCCCGCTCGCGTCGGATTCGGCATACAGCGTCGCCGTGCGGGCGACCGACGGCGACGGGGCCACCCAGACCCCCATCCGTACCGACGTGATCCCCGACGGAGCGACCGGGCATCACACGGTGCGGTTCCTGACCCGGTGACGGTCTCTGGCCCTTCACAAACCGGGTCGCAGGGGGTACATTCGCTACGACAACTGGCTGGGAGAGGATCCGAGGTCTGCGACGAAGCGGGCTTCGGAAGAGACGTGCCTGGCCGAACGGAACTCGTGACGGCAGAGGCCGAGGGAATACCCCTTGGTCTCTTCGCGTTGCAGGTTCTCCGGGCGAAAAGCCTGAAGAAAGGCGGAATGCAGCGATGGTGATGGCCCTCAGCGACCTGATGTGGGAGCCAGACGAGAACTGGCGCGAAGATGCCGCGTGCGCAGGCGTGGACACGAGCATCTTCTTCCCCGCGGGCGAGGACGATCAACTCAATGCCGAGGCCAAGTCGATCTGTGCGACCTGCCCGGTGGCGGATCTCTGCCTGCAATACGCCCTGGCCACCAACCAGACCGAAGGTGTGTGGGGCGGCATGACCGGCCCGGAGCGGCGCCGGCTGCGCCGCCGGATTCGTGACCGGGAACGCCGCCGGGCGAGCTGAGCCGAACCGCCCTGGCCACCAACCAGACGGAAGGTGTCTGGGGTGGCATGACCGGTCCCGAGCGTCGCCGTCTCCGCCGTCGTCTGCGTGATCGGGAGCGTCGTCAGGCCAGCTGACACGACGACCCGTCGTCGCCGGTCGTATCCTGCGACGCATGGCGACCCATCCGTTTTCCCCTCCGCTCGACCCGATGAAGGCTCGCGTCCGGGAGAGGCCTCCCACCGGTGCGGGATGGATCTACGAGCCGAAGTGGGACGGGTTCCGCGCCATCGCATGGGGAGGCGACGACGCGCGTCTCGACTCGCGCAACGGTCGGCCGCTGCTCAGGTACTTCCCGGAACTCGAGCCCGCCCTCGCCCAGCTGCCTGCCGGCACGGTGGTCGACGGTGAGGTGGTGGTGATCGTCGACGACGTCACCCAGTTCGACTCGCTCCAGCTGCGAATCCACCCCGCCAAGTCGCGAGTGAACACGCTCTCCGAGGAGATCCCGGCAGAGCTCGTCGCGTTCGATCTGCTCGCCGACAGGGGTGAGGATCTGCGTCAGGTACCGTACGCCGAGCGACGCGCCCGACTCGAGACGCTCTTCGGCGAGCTGGAACACCCGTGGCATCTGACTCCAATCACGTCCGACTTCGAGGAGGCCACGCGGTGGTTCCACGAGTACGAGGCGGCAGGCTGCGACGGCATCATCTGCAAGCTCAATCACGAGCCGTACGTCGAGGACAAGCGTCAGTGGATCAAGTGGAAGCACCGGCGTGACGCCGACTGCGTGGTCGGCGGCTACCGCATCCACAAGGACGGCGACAAGATCGGGTCGATCCTCCTCGGGCTGTACAACGACGACGGCGAACTCCACTTCATCGGGCATTGCTCCGGCTTCTCCGACCAGGATCGTGTGGCCATCCTGGAGCAGCTCGAGCAGATCCGCACCGACGAGAGCTTCGGCGGCGACGATCACACCCGGGTGCCGGGGGCCCAGTCGCGGTGGTCGCAGGGCAAGAACCTCGACTGGATTCCTGTCGAGCCCGGCGTCGTCGTCCAGGTCTCCTACGACCAGCTCGAGGGCATGCGCTTCCGCCACGCCACGCGCTTCGAACGATGGCGCCCTGACAAGCCTGTCGAAGAGTGCACGATCGACCAGCTCGAGCGGGCCGAAGGAACCGGCTTCAGCGAAGTGGTGGGCTAGCGACTGACCCGGAGGGCGATCATTGGCGTCGCTCCATGGTGGAGGCCGCTTCGTTCCCCGCTGGAAGCCGACGGTGCGGGGGATCCGCCCAGGACCGCCTCGCCGTCCTGCTCCGCCGGCGCTCCCCTCCACGAGCGGAGGGGAGAATCAGCTTGCAGCCTCGACAAAGGCCGGTGCCGCCGCCAGCCACGCCAGCGCACACTCCTCCGGTGTGGGACCACGTTGGAAGAAGCCTTCGCAGGCGCCGCTCTGCGCAAACAGTTCCGGTTGTTCGCGCCGCAGCCAGTCCTGGAAGTCGTCGAAGACGTCCTGCGGGTCGGCCGACGTCGACCAGACGATGCGCACGATGCGCTCGCCGGAGACGCTGATCGCGAAGCCGTCGACGTAGCTCACGCCGAGCGCTTCGCCGAGATCATCGATGCCCTCGAGCGCGCAGTTCAGACGGCCCCGGGTCACGTCACAGGAGCGCGCGTCGAGGCGATAGTGCAACGCCTTCAACCAGGCTTGGAGGTACTTGTCTTCATAGAGGTTGGGATCTCCACCGGCGACCCGATCGAGCTCGTCGGGATCCAGCGACAGGAGGGCGTCGACGTAGGCATTGCCCGCCTCGAGGAGCAGGAGCCGCTCGGTGAACTCTGCAGACAGCTCGTGCCACTGGGCCAGTGCCTCATCTGTGAGGATCGGTTCGTCGCCGTTCAGGATTCCTGCATCCGGATGCTCGGTGGTGATCCAGGCCTTGAAGTCATCCCACAACGGCGAGAAAGCATCGAATGCGAGATCTTCGTCGATCGACATGATCTTCCCGTCCCCGACCTGCAACGTGTACGTGCTACCTCGGTGTGGCGCAACATCGGCCTGCTCCATCCACGGATTCGAGTAGGTGTATTCGCAGACGATCGAGGCGCCCGCGTTGCCACAGTCGACATCCGTCTGACTCCATCCGAGCGCCACGTTCCACTCGAGCCACCCTTCGAGATCTTCATACGAATCAGCTCCGGCGAGGTCGACGGCCGCCCCCGGGGCAACCAAGTCGATGGCCGGCTGGATCGAGCTGCCGACGGACGCCACGAATGCGGCGGCGACCTCCGTCGGAGCGATCGTCGTGCTCGTGGTGGCGATGGAGGTGGCCGTCACCCGCGCGTTTGTCGTGGTCGGCGCCTGGGTGGTCGTCGCCTCGGTGGCCGGCGCAGTCGTGTCGGTGGACGTCGTCCCGGAGCAAGCAGCCAGCGTCACCGCCAGAGCGAGACCACCGATCGCGGCGCCCACCGCCCCACCATGAGATCGCCATCGAGACTCGCCCGATCGATCGCTCTTTGCGTGCGCGGCCTGAAACAGATCCTTCACCGGTCTTCTCCTTGGTTGACGTGAGGGCTACCACTGGCCGGCATCGTCGGGCTCCAGCTGGAACTCGTAGGTCAACGTGAAATCGATCAGTTGATCGGGCAGGTCGGCCAGATCGACGCCGAACGCTCCCTCGATCGCGGTGCGGTCGCCCCGTGCTTCGACTGCGAATGACAAGTACCGATTGCCGTCCACGAATGCACCCCACCCGATGATCTCGACGCCGGCAGGTGCGAGTTCTGCCGTTATGCCCAGCACAACGAGAAGGGACGGATCGAGATCGAAGGCCCGTTCGTCGGTGGACTCCACGATGACCCAGGTGTTCTCGGCGGTCGGAAACGCCTCGCCCATCGCGTGTTCCTCGATCGTGTCGGCAGGTCGCTCGGGCTCCGCGCCCAAGATCAGGTCGAGCACCTCGCGGAGCGGCTCGAAGCGGGTGCATGAAGAACGCGCCGCGAGATAGCGAGGATCGTCGGCGGCGAAGTCGGCGTTCTCCTCGAGCGCCTCGTCGTTCTCGGTGTATCGGCGTGACAGCGATACGCTCCCGGACCCGTCGTCGAGGAACTCCGTGTAGTCCTGCGGCTCGATCGCACCGAAGGGAGTCTCGAGGAACCGGCATCGCTCACCTTCGGGCGTGATCGCCAACGAATACGACTGCTCGACAAAGACCGGGTTGTTTTCTGCAGAGTCGGGATCTTCCTCGAATCCGGGTGTTCCCTCCGGAATCCCGGCATGGATCCCCCACGAATGCTGGTAGGTCTCCGGTGCCTCGGCGGGCATCGTCGGCAGCCCTTGTGAGACGTCCAGATCGGAGCCGCGCCCCACGGCACCGAGAATCGCTGCGAAGATCGACTCGATCTCCAGACGAGCCTCAACTGTGTCGTCGGACTCCCGCAGTTGCGTGTCGACGACCCACGATCCGCTCCTTGCGATGTACACGACCTGGCTGGGAAAACGACCGGCCGGCAGCAGGAACCCGTACGACTCATCACCGATCTCGATCGGAGTGACTGGTTCGAACTCAACATCCTGTGGTTCCTCTTGTGCAGCAGCTGCAGCGGCCTCGTCCGTCGGGTAGACCCGAATAGTCGCACCCGCCAGGTGGGCCCGGATGTGACCGTCGGGCTCGAGACCCGCTTCGATTGCGATGGGCGGCGTGAGGCCGATGTCGGTGGCGGCAACGATGAGATCGGCGAACACTGCCTCGACGACAGGGTCGAGCGCACGAGTATCGGCGGGCACCGGCAGGAACGTGGTCGTGGTCGTGGCGGTGGCATCGATGGTCGTGGTCACCTCGGAACCGCTGGTCGTGGACGTCGAGTTCTCCGGGTCCGGTTGAACTGTCGTCGTCGGAGCATCGGTGACCGGAGGCGAGGTGCTGGGAGTCGTCAAGTCGCCGAACAGAAGCGGACCAACCGCAACGAGTAGCACGACGAGGAGAGCCGCCCCGGCCGCGATGAGCCAAGGACGACGGATGGCGGTCGAGCGCCTAATCGGGTCGAGCGGCCGGACGAGATCATCGCCGGGTGTGGCGAAGAACACGTCCTCGATCGAGACGGGATCACCGGCCTCGTCGAAGTAGTCGCGGATCTGCAGTTGGAGGTCACGCACTTGCTCTCACCCCCAAACCTGCCCGGAGCTTGCGCAGACCGCGGGCGAGGTGGTTGTCGATGGTCGAGACGGACAGGCCGGTGTAGTCGGCGACTTCGCGGCGGGTCCACTCGTAGGCATGGACCAGAACGACGGCCAGCCGCTGCTTCTCGGAGAGTCGGGACAACGCGTCGGGCAGACCCGGCTCGATCTCGGGACTGCGGTGCGCGGGCACCGCCATCCACGTCGGCTCCTTGCGACGACGCTGGGAACTGCGACCGACCCGGTAGAGGTAGCCCGCCGGGTTTGTCATTCCGGTTACCGCATCCCAGTGTTCCCATGCGTAGGCGAGAGCAGATGCCGTTGCATCGCGTCCGCCCTCCGGACCGAACAGAGCACTGAGCGCGAGACGAAGCCGGGGCTCGACATCGAGAACGAATTCCTCGAAATCAGATCTGGCCGGCCGCTCTGCCACGTCGCACTCCCTCGTTCAATGAGTAGAGCAGCGAGCCGACCGAACGCGCCACAGGCAACAGAGACCGGAAGCTCTGAGTCGAGTGCCCGGAGGGGCGAGGGGGCGGGGGACCTGAGAGGTGGGGATGCGCGGGTCTCGGTCGGGTCACATGTGTCTTGACAGGCGTGGTCCACCTCCCCGACTTCGCCGGTAGGGCCCTCCGCCGTCACGGTTCCGGGGTCAACCCGACGTGGCCTGTCGCGTCAACTGGGTTGAATCAAGGTGAGGCCGCCAGGCCGAGCCCCGAACGACGCCCAGGCACCCGGCGGCAGCTGTCGGCTGGGCGCCAGAGGCCGACGGAGGAGAGGCCGCGGCGAGCCAGCCGACCATGTAACAGCTCATTCCCAGTTCTCGGCGACCTTCTTGGACGGCTGCACCCTCGGCGGCTCGCCGGGCATCTTCGGGTAGTGCGGGGGCCAGGGGGCGTCGCCCAGGCCACGCTCCTCGTCGGCGGCGACCATGTCGAGGACCGGCTCGAGTCTCCCGGTCGCACCCTCCATGCCCTCGGTGAGATCGCCGACGTCGGCGTATCGGTCCTTGAAGGACATCAGGTCCAGCGCCGTGTGATCGATCGTCGCCAGTTCGTCCCAGCGGAAGGGTGCCGACACCCAGCCGGTGTGGCGGATCGAGTAGGCGCTGGCGATCGTCTTGTCCCAGGCGTTCTGGTTGAAGTCGATGAACACCCCGTCGCGCTCCTCCTTCCACCACGCCGTCGTTGCGAGCTCGTGACGCCGCTCGACCTCGCGAGCGATGGCAAGACCGGCGCGCCGGACCTGATAGAAGTCCCACTCCTGTTCGAGCCGTACATAGATGTGGATGCCCCGGTTCCCCGATGTCTTCGGCCATCCCACGAGATCCAGCTCATCGAGGAGGTCCTTCACCACGAACGCGACGTCGCGTGCCGCCTCGAAGTCGTAGTCGTCGGTGGGGTCGAGATCGATGCGCAGCTCGTCGGGGTGCTCGAGGTCGTCCGCCCGGGCGTTCCACGGGTTGAGGTCGATGCAGTTCTGCTGCGCCATCCAGATGACGTCGCCCTCGTCGAGCGGGAGAAACATCTTCCCGGGCCGTGCCGACGGGAACTTCACATCGACCAGGGTGCGTGCCGACTTCGGTCGCTTCACGAAGAGCGGCTTCGACCCCACGCCGGCGTTCCACCGCTTGAGCATCGTCGGCCGGTTCCAAACCCCCCGCAACGCTCCTGGTGCCGTCAGCAGGAAGTGCTCCACCACGTCGAGCTTGGTCCAGCCCTGCTCGGGGAACATCACCTTGTCGGGTGAGGAGATCCGGATCTCCCTGCCTCCGGCCTCGACATGCGTTTCATTGCCGGCCACGGCTCAGTTCCCGTACTGGAGAGTCTCGGGTCGCTCGAGCAGCACGGCGTGGGCGACGGATTCGGCAACGGGCCGGTGCTCCACCCCGGCAGGCACGACGAACACGTCCCCGCGGGTCAACTCGACCGGCGCCGAATCCTCCAATTCGATGCGAAACGAGCCGTCCCAACAGAGAAAGAGCTCGTCTTCATCGTGTCGGTGCCACGGAAACTCGCCGTGGAGCCGGGCGATCCTCACGATGGCGTCGTTGACGGCGACGACATCGGACGGTTCATAGGGACCGGGCAGCCCGGCGATGACGGCTTCGAGTGAGATCGGTTGCGGCACGTGTCGATTGTATGGCGTGTACCGGTCGGGCGCTCAGAGGGTGAGGCGGTACACGTTGGTGTCTCTGACCTCGAATCCCATCGACAGGTAGAGGGCGTTGGCGGCCTCTCGAGTCGGCCGGCTCGTGAGACCCACCCGTTTCGCGCCCGACCGGCGTGCTCGCTCGATGGCGGCTTCGGTCAGGATCCGTGCGATGCCGCGCCGTCGGTGTGCCCCGTCGACCACGACGTCTTCGATGCGCGCCTGGAGACCGGTCGGGATTCTGAAGAACGCAAGCGTGAGCGATCCGACGATCTCGCCCGTCGAGGCGTCGCGCGCGACGAACAGCGCCGTGTTCGGGTCGGCGGCGATGGTGGAGAGGGCATCGACGTCGGGCGGTGGGTTGCTCGACGACAGCTGCGGGATGAGTCGCGCGAACGCATCGACGATGTCGTCGGTGATGTCGATGATCTCGGTGACGTGGATCACGATGCTCCTCGAGCCAGGTGCCGGGAGCACGCTAGTTGGCTCTGGTGCGAACGCTGCTCGGAATGCGAGCAGCCCGCCCCCGGAGTTGGGAAAGGGGCGGGCTGCTGCTCGATACGACGGCGGGAGGGAGGGAGAGGGTCGCCGTCGCTCGTCCCGGTGCCTGTCCTCAGACAGGCGCCAGGAATCTGGACATTGCGTGTGGGGATGGACAGCCGGTCACGAGCCGCATCCGTACCTCCGATCCAGGCAGCTCGGGCTATGCCTGTCACTACCAAACCCAGCAAACTTGAGTTTATTCCACTCAGATAGTTACGGGAACGATCGTCTCGAAGAAAACCTCATCCGGTTCGACAGCTCGACCCGTAGAACGCCTGAAACCTGTGCTCGAGCCCCCAGGGCCGGGACGAACCAAGGAGAACACCATGCGCAAGATTCTGATGCTCGTCGCCGTTGTGGCGATGTCCATCATTCCGGCGGGGGCCGCCCTCGCCGCCGACGGCACCGTCAGTGTCATTCACGGCGTGCCGGACCTCGAGGTCGACATCTACGTGAATGGCGACCTGACCTTCGATGGCGTGAACTTCGGCGACACCGTCACCGACGTCGTGCTGCCTGAGGGCGACTACGAGATCGAGATCTACGGCGCCGGCGCCGATCCCGATGCCGGTGATCCTGCCCTCGCCTCGACGGTGACGCTCCCCGGTGGCGCCAACGCCTCCATCGTCGCCCACCTCGACGCCGATGGTGCTCCGACGCTGAGCGTGTTCGTGAACAACATCTCCGAGATCGATGCCGGCAACGGCCGTGTCTCGGCCCGTCACGTTGCCGCCGCTCCCGTCGTGGACATCCTCGCCAACGATGGCGTCCTGTTCGGTGGCGTGCCCAATGGCGCCGGCGCCGATGCCGACGTCCCGGCCGACACCTACAACGTGAAGATCGTGCCCGCCGGCGCTACCGACCCGGTCGTCTTCGAGACCGACCTCACCATCCCTGAGGGCAGCAACGTGATCGTGTATGCGATCGGCTCTCTCGACGGTGGCAGCTTCACGGTCGCCGCTCAGACCATCAGCGGTCTCGGCGCAGCGCCCGGTGGCGTGCCGACCGGCACCGGCGGCGATGCCGCTACCGGCGTCCCGGCCTGGCTGATCGCAGCCGCCGGCCTCGGCGCACTGCTTCTCGCAACCGGTGGTCGTTCGCTGGCCCGCCGCGAGAACTGATCCAACCCGCTTTGTCAAAACTGGAGGGTCTGCCATCTTCTGGCAGACCCTCCAACGTACTCGGAGTGACATGTCCCGCCGCCTCGCCATCCTCTCGATCGTGCTCGGTGCCCTGCTCGTGGCAGGGTCCGCTGTCGCGTTCTTCCTGTCGGGAGATCGCGACGCAGGCGACGTCGGCGCCATCGAGGCCGAGATCAGGAACGCGCTCGTCGATGCGCAGGATCCCTCATCGGCTCCTGTGCCCGTCGATCGGTCGGCGCAACCGGGCGATGCCGCTGCGGCGCCGACGGACCCCGATGGTGATACGGCCGATGCTGTCGACGAGTACGAACCGCCCAACCTCGTCATCGAGCCGGGCCCACAGCCGGTCGGGCTCCGTATCGAAGGTCTCGATGTCGATGCCCCGATCGGTGCCTATGGCGTGAACCGGCGGACGGGCGAGATGGATGTTCCGGACAACGTGACCGACGTCGGGTGGTACCGCTACGGAGCGTCACCGGGCGACCCCGGGTCCGCAGTGCTCGCCGCTCATGTCGATCTCGCCAGCCAGGGACCCGGCGTGTTCTTCGATCTCCGCCGCATCGATCCGGGGATGCTGGTGACGGTCGAGATGGATGACGGTTCCGAGCGGTTCTTCCGCGTACGCGCCCGCAAGACCTACGACAAGGACGAACTGCCGCTCGACGTGATCTTCGCCAAGGAGGGCCCGCCCGTCTTGACGCTCATCACCTGCGGTGGCGGCTTCAACCGCAACGTGGGGACCTATGACTCGAATGTCGTGGTCTATGCGGTTCCGGTTTCGGGGCCCGACGACAACGGTGTCTCGACCGCGTGACGGGTAGCCTGCGCGCATGAGCCTCCTCCTGGTCACCAACGACGATGGTGTCGACTCGCCGGGCATCCATGCCCTCGCCCGTGCCGTCGAGCCATTGGGCGAGCTGCGCATCGTCGCTCCGTCCGGGCAGCGCAGCTGGATCGGGAAGGCGATCACCCGTCACGACCCGATAGATGTGCGCTGGGTGGAGCGAGCCGGCTTCGAGATGCTGAGTGTGGTCGGAACGCCTGCCGACTGTGCCCAGATCGGCATCCACAATCAGGACGGCCGGCCCGATCTCGTGGTCTCCGGCATCAACATCGGCTCCAACGCGGGATCCGCCTACGTGATGGGCAGTGGCACCGTCGGGGCGGCGCTCGAGGCCTCCATCAGCGGGGTGCCCGCCATCGCGTTCTCGGCGATGTCGTGGGACGACTGGGACGCCTACAACGAGTTCGTCGTGGGTCCCGACGCCGCCGAGTACTGGGATCGGATGGGCGCCGTCTGTGCTCGGGTGACCGAGCGGGTGCTGGAGCGCGGCTTTCCCGACTGTGACGTCCTCAACGTGAACATCCCTGTCGAGGCCGATGCCACCACGCGTTTCGCCGGCTCACGTGTGGCAGACACCGCCTACAACGCCGTGTTCCGGGGCAACGGGGCCGGTGCGTATGTCCACGACTACGAGGGCTTGTCCCACATCGAGACCGCGGACGACACCGACATCGCCGCCCTCCGCCGCGGTGAGGTGGCGGTGACGCCGCTGCGTCTCAGGTTCGGGTCGACACCCGATCCGGAGTTCGACGAGTACTTCGCGTGATGTCCCTATGACGGCGGCGCGTCCGCCGTGGACCGGGCCAGTGGCAAGCTCAGAGTGAAGACGGCTTCCCTGCCGTCGTGCTCGTAGGTCACGTCGCCGCCCAAAGCACGCGCCAGTCGTCTCGAAACCGTCAGGCCGAGCCCCGTCGACCCAGGCTTGCCGGCGACGGGGCCGCCGATCGGTAGGCGTCGAAGATCTCCTCGCGATCGGCGTCCGGCAATGGGGTGTCGCGATCCATGGGACTGCTCTCCGCGATTTCGTGGAGGACGGTCGTCGACTGCGTGCCGGCTCGGCGGGCGCCACGCGGGTCGGCCGGAGTCAGCCCGGTGTCGGGTGTTGTTCGTTCGGGGACTCGACCATGCCGCCCACATACCCGGTCAGCTCCGTGACGTGGCCGTTGCCCGAGGCCTCGTCGCGAACGATGATCCTCCCGCCGTCCTCCTGCTCGTAGCGGACGTCTACGGAGGTGGTGACATTGGCGACGTCGATCTTCTTGACCCGGATCCTCCTGACGCTTCCTCCCAACAACGACTCGAGACGATCGACCAGCGCCGCCTCGTCGGTGAACAGCGAGGGGAGCACCACGGTCTGGTGTCTGCTGCGGGCGTAGATGGCCGGGTGATCTCCGAGCCACAACGCCCCGACCATCGTCGCCATCAGGGCAGGATTGATCCACACAGGGTCCACGGCGATCCCGCCGAGCAGCCCGAGGGCCAGCGCCATGAAGTAGTACGCCACCTCTTGCTGTTCGAGCTCCGATGACCGCAGCCGGATGATCGACAGCACGCCGAACAGCCCGAGGCCGAGCCCGGCCGACACGCTTGCGCTCGACAGTGCTGTGGCCACGCCGACCACTCCGACGTTCAGACCGATGATCGACACCACCATGTCCTTGCGTCGATACCTCGGGAAGAAGATCCCGAACGCGAGTACCGAGATGGCGATGAGATCGATCGCAACCAACGTGTAATGAGACACTTCGGCCAGCCCTTCACGACCGCTTGGGGCGGCACCACTCGCCCGGTCTTCTTCCATCGAATCTAGACGCTGGACCTCGAACGTCGTGGAAAATCCGCACCGATGTCTCCCAGGCTGCGTTGGTGTTGTGCCGTACTGGGTTGCTCGGCACCGAGTTGCAGGTCGGTGCCGGGCGGACGCCACCGGCTCTCGTCGACGCGGTGGCGTATCGTGATCCCTGATGCTCGCCACCACGACGACCGAGATCGATCGCACGCTGGCAACGCTCGCGGCCGCAGCCCCCGCCTGGCTGACCGCCACCGTCTCCGAGCGGATCGCGCTCCTCGACGAGGTCAGGGCTCTCGTCGCCGCCAACGCCGCCGATTGGGTGCGCGTCTCCCTGGACGGCAAGCTCGTCGACCCGGACTCGCCGCTGTCGGGTGAGGAGTGGATCTCGGGGCCGTATCCCGTTCTCACGTGGATCGAGGAAGCGAAGCAGACATTGCGCGCCCTCGACAGCGACGCCGATCCGCTCGAACAGATGCGGGTTCGGGTGACATCGACGGGGCGGCTCGCCGTGCGGGTCTACCCGACGAATCCGATCGAGCGACTTCTCCTCCACGGCTACGAGGTCGAGACCTGGATGGACGACACCGTGACGAGCGGCTCGGTCGCCGACACCGTCGGCGTCGCCTACCGGCAAGCCCCTCCGCCCCGGGTGGCGCTCGTGCTCGGCGCGGGCAACATCACGTCGATCCCGGCGCTCGACCTGCTCTACAAGCTCGTCGCCGAGCTCCAGGTCGTCGTCGTGAAGCTCAATCCGGTCAACGAGTACCTCGGCCCCGTCTTCGAGCGCGTCTTCGCCCCGCTCATCCGGCATGGCTACGCGGCCCTCGTCTACGGCGGTGCCGACGTGGGGGAGTACCTCACCGGTCACGATCTGGTCGACACGATCCACATCACGGGGAGCGACCGCACCCACGACCGTATCGTGTTCGGTCCGGGACCGGAGGGGGAAGAGCGCCGGGCCCGCAACGAACCGCTGCTCACCAAGCCGATCACGTCGGAGCTGGGCGGGGTGAGCCCGACCATCGTCGTGCCCGGGCCGTGGACCGACGACGACATCCGGTTCCAGGCGGAGCAGATCGCCAGCCAGAAGCTCCACAACGGCGGCTACAACTGCGTGGCGGCGCAGGTGCTGGTTGTTCCGGAGGGTTGGGACCGGACCGAGGACCTGGTGCACGAGGTCGCCGCGGTCATGCACCGGGTCGAGGAGCGGCTGCCGTGGTACCCGGGTTCGGTCGAGCGGCAGCGGGCCGCCCTCGACGCAGCCGATGAGACCGACCGGCACGAAGACCTCACCCACATCGGGGACGAGCGACGCCGCGTAATCATCAGGGGTGTCGATCCGAACCACGACCACCACTGTTTCACCACCGAGTCGTTTTCGCCGGTGTTGGCGACCACGATGCTCGCCGCCCCTTCGCCGGCCGAGTACCTGAAATCTGCAGTCGCGTTCGCCAACGACCGGCTGCACGGCACCCTCGGGGCCAACCTCGTGGTCGATCCGAAGGCCGAGCGGGCGCTGGGCACCGACCTCGATCGGGCTCTCGAGGATCTCCGGTACGGATCGATCGGGGTGAACACATGGACCGGCGTCGCGTATCTCGTGACGCGTGCGGCCTGGGGCGCCGCCCCGGGTCACACTCTCGACGACATCCAGTCGGGCATCGGGATGGTGCACAACTCGATGCTGTTCGACCGTGCGGTGAAAACCGTCGCCAGGGCACCGTTCCGGCCGTTCCCGCGCGGGCTCCGGCATGGATCCGGAGCCCTCTCGCCACGCCCGCCGTGGTTCGTCACGAACCGCACGGCCGACGTCACGACGCGACGGCTCACCGAATGGGCGGCGGACGGGAAGCCGTGGCGGCTCCCCGGCATCGTCGTCTCGGCGATGCGCGGTTGACGACGTTCAGAGCCGGGCGTCGGGTGGCAGGAGCCCGGCGTCGACGAGATGGCCGATGTCGGCCCGGTCCGTCTCCGAGGGCTCGTACCCCTGGTGGAACCGGAGCTGGAGCGCAGCGGAGATGACCGGAACGACCCGCCCGGCGATGCTGCCGAGCGTGAGCTCGCTGTCCGGGTAGGTGTATGTGACGCCGTCGAGGCCCTGCTGGAGCCAGCCGCCGTCGATGCGCTCGACGGGATGCAGGTCGACCTCGTGTCCGTCTGCGTGGCGGAGGGCGACCCGCACCGGCCACCAGTCGACCGTCGGCTCGTAATCCGCCTCGACGAGGAGATCGCGAGCCGCCTCGCCGGGGTGGGCGACCACATCGAGGTCGGCGTGGTCTCTCGTCTGGACGCCGAGGAGCGCATCGATGCCCCAGCCGCCGCCGATCCAGCATCGGACGCCGGCCCCGGCGAGGAGGTCGAGGACGACGACGGCTTGCTCTCCCGTCACGACAGTGCCGGGATCACCTCGTTGGCGAACAGCTCGATGCTGGAGCTGTCATGGCCGCTGTCGGCGAAGAAGATGATGGCATAGTCCATCCCGGCCTCGCCCCAAGGCCGCAGCTTCTCGACGAGCTGCTCGGGCGTGCCCACGAAGTCGCCCCACATCGCCATGAGCCGGTCGAGCCGCTCCTCGTCGTCGATGAACCGGGCGTAGTGGGACCGCAGCCAGTCGACCTTGTCTTGGACCTCCGACTCGGTCCGTGCCGTGACGATCGTGAAATTGGAGCTGCGGACGATCTCGTCGTAGTTCCGGCCGACGTCGTTGCAGTGCCCGGCGAGGATGTCGGACTTGTGGACGAACTCCTCGACGCTGGTCCCGAAGTTCGTGTATTGGGCGTAGCGGGCGGCGACGTTGAGCGTGAGTTTCTCGCCGCCACCGGCGATCCAGAAGGGGATGTGCGGCTGCTGGACGCCCTTCGGCGAGTTGATGGCGCCGTTCAGGCTGTAGTACTTGCCCTCGTAGGTGACCTCGTCCTGGGTCCACATCGCCTGCATGATCTCGACGGCCTCGCGCAGCATCCCGATCCGGACCGAGGCCTTGGGGAACTCGTAGCCGTAGCCGAGGTACTCGTGCTCGTACCAGCCGGCGCCGATCCCNNCCAGTGCGGCCATGAGCGTCCACGCTTCGTAGCTGGCCTCCTGAACGGCGACCGGGACGGTGTGGAAGTGGTCGAACACCCACAGCGACTCGTAGCCGGTCGACTCGATCGTCTTTGCGACGTCGACCATCCGCTGCCAATGGTCTTCTTGGGGTACGCCGGCGAGCTCGAGTCGCCAGCCCTGGGGTACGAAAGCTCCAAAACGCATGGGGGTGAACATAGCGTCGGCCTCGAGGCAACTTCGAAGTGGCGAATCGTGTCACACCGGATCCGTACGGTGCGCCTCATGACAGCAGCCAGCACTTCCCCGGGTGATCCGCGCTGGGCCGCGGGTCTGAACGCAGAGCAGGAGACCGCGGTTCGGTCGGACGCCGAACGGCTGCTCGTCATCGCAGGGGCGGGGACGGGGAAAACGAAGACGCTGGTGAGCCGGGTGGCGCGGCTCATCGACGACGGGGTGCCGCCGGAGCGGATCCTGCTCCTCACCTTCACCCGGCGCGCCGCGGCCGAGATGCTGCGACGGGTCGGTGCCTTCGTCGACCACCGGGGCGTCGGTCGGGTGTGGGGCGGCACGTTCCACGGCATCGCCAACCGGCTGCTCCGTCGTCACGGCGAGAGCGTCGGCCTCGGGTCGGCGTTCACGATCATCGATCAGGCGGACAGCGAGGACGTCTTCGGTCTCCTCCGCCACGAGGCCGGTGTCGCCCAGCAGGCGGAACG